>OLWA01002061.1_pt1 | contig 18942 bp, 10 predicted proteins | sample 1673251 | NCBI WGS metagenome assembly OLWA01 (sample SAMEA3178937, study PRJEB25190) | human gut metagenome | biome: human gut; feature: human-associated habitat; material: faeces | place: Austria | collected 2013 | reverse complement strand
CGAAATGCTTTTTAGGGAAAAAGAAGCATTATTTTATGATAGGAGGGTTATTCTTTACTCGGTACAAGTATTTGGAAGTTTGGGAAGAAATGGAGTTAAGAATACATGCACGGCAATTCTGGGAGTGTTTTTTATTGACTTTAATCCCAGCATTGGGTTTGTCACTATGGTTTTCATGGTGGTGGATGGTGCTTCCGTTCATGACATATCACTTGCTTTACTGGTTTGAAAAAGCAATTAGTTCTCATTCGGTTTTTAACTGGGAGGCATTGACTTATTGTGGTGATGCCGTTTATATGAGAAAAAGAAAATCCTATGCCTGGATGAAATGGTATGGGAAGAAAACTTTTCCGAAATCGGAATGGGAAGATTAAAGGAATAGAGAGACGTTAAAACTCTCTTGCGGATTTATTCAGGCACGGCTTACACAGATTAATATGGTTTCGATTAAAACAGAACCATAAAAACTCTGTAAGCCGTGCCTGAATAATGATATGATAACAGTTATTTCTGCTTTCGGCGGTTTTTCCTTTTCTACTGCTTTTATTTCAGATGTTTCTTTATCCAAAGCAGATGTCCGTACTCTGTGTCACTGGAGGTCCAATGTTCATTAATAGGAGTGATCAATGCTTCTTTCGGGCAATTCAATACATTATATACAATGTAGCTGGTAGTCGGTGGACAAACGTCATCATTGAATCCCCATGTCATATAAGTATCCGCCCTGATTAATTGGGCAAAGTTCACCACATCATAATAAGCCATTGTTCTGATCTTTTCGGGAGTATCCATATCTACGGTATTTCGGAAGAAATGGGGGTAACCTCCGGCACGACCGGCTTTGTAACCTGCCATATCGCTTAGAGCTGGATGATTGGCTACGCAGGCCGTTACCCGCTGATCCAGTCCGGCGGTGACGAGTGCTAATGCTCCTCCCTGGCTGCCGCCTTGAACGATTACATTCTTTCCGTCCCATTCCGGTAGTGAGGTCAGTAGGTCGATGCTGCGGACACAGGCCAGATATACCCGTTTCATGTAATAGTTGTCGCGGCTGTCCAGACCGTTGGACAGGTAGCCATTTTCTCTGCCGTTGAAAGCGGCACTGATTTCTTTGAATTCTTCTTCGCTCATTTCCGGGTTCAGCCCGTGAATCTCTATTTCAAAACGGATGCAGCCTTGTTCGGCGTAATACTTATGTCGCAAAGGTTCCTTGATTGTTTTGATTCCTGCGCCCGGAGGACATAGTACGACAGGGTATTTGCCTTCTTTCTTCGGATAGAACAGGTAGCCGTAGATACTTTGTCCGCGTTGGTTCACCTGCAACTTGATAAGATAGCAGTCTATTTGGTCGGTCGAGTATTTCTTTACGTGCTCTTTGGTGTATGTTAGCGGAAATTTGGCCAGTTCCGCCTTTTCGTTCTCCCAGAATTGCTGAAAGTCGGCAGGCATGGTGGTATACGGACGGAGCTTTTCCGGCGAGAAACCCACTTTGACGTGATGGGAGTATTTCTTTCCGTCTACGGTGGTGGTCAGGCGGCAGTCTCGGAAGCCCGGTTTCTTCATGGTGCCTACGGGGATTGTTGCCTTTCCTTTTCTCATGATGACTGTTCCTTTGGTATCGGCAGGCATCATTTCTCCGCCTATTTCGAAATTAATCGCTATGCTATCTCCCGGAATGCCGTATTTGTAAAACTGTACTTCTACATTTGCCTGTTCTCCAGTTTTGTAAAGCCAGTCGGCATGATCGGGTACGGTTACCCAAAATACGTCACTCCGGTAGGGATTATTTTCGGCAACCGCGAGCAGCGTTGTCAGTAACAACGCTGCTGATACGTAAAATCTTCTCATATTCATTTTACTGTTCAATATAACTGTCATTCGTTTTCTCATTCTATTTTCCATCTGATCGGTTTGTTAATTACGCCGCAATATTAGGAAAGATTAGAAAAACAGAGGTCGATAAAATGTTCTATTAAGTGTAAATTTAGAGCAACTTCCACTCGAATGTATGTTTTCCGGCTTCTAACTCTATGACACGTTCTCCTTTCACAGTATCGGGCACGTATAAAGTGGCACTGCTGTTGGCAGGAATCGTCACGCTGTACACAACACTTTTTTTCTTACGTTCCCATTGGGACTGAATCTCTCCGTACGGAGAACGGTGTCTGGCCTCAAACTGCTTTAAATCACTGGGGAAGTTGGGGCGCAGGAGGATATGTTTAAAACCCGGCTGCTGTGGGTCGGGGAAGATACCGCCCAAGCCTTTATAGAACCATCCTCCGATTTCTCCGAACATCATGTGGTTGTCCGAAATGTCACGTGTAGCATTCAAATCCCAGTTTTCGAGCAGGGTGGTGGCTCCGTTGGCAATCCAGCAGCCCCATGACGGGTAGGTGTCTTGTGCAGCTACTTTATAAGCGGTTTCGGCTTCTCCGTTTTCACTCAAGGCGTTCAGTATGGCTTTGGCTCCCAATACACCCACATCCAGATGGAAACCGGCTTCTTCCACCTTCTTCGCCAGGTTGCGGGCTACTTTTGCTTTCATATCCTTGGGGACAATACCCCACATCAGCGGTACGCTCAGTTCCGTCTGAACGCCGCTGGCGTATATGCCGGTTTCCCTGTTCAGATATTTGTCATTGATCGCTTGCCTGATCTTTTCCGCAAGCGCCTGATAATGTTTGTAATCTTCCTGCTTGTTGAACAGCTTTGCGGCATTGGCCAGTATTTTAGTATCTACATAGAAGTATACCGATGAGGTCAGTTCTTTGGACGAATGCGATTTCACAGGAACCCAGTCTCCTCTTCCCCATGAAGTCAGTCCGCTTGGGCTGGTACGGTCTACGTAGTCTATATATCGTTTGATGTTTTCGTAGCAGTCGGCTAATAATTTGCTGTCTCCGTAGAACAGATAAATATTCCAGGGAATAATGGCGATTGTACTCGTCCAGTCCAGACCGTTGTCCGTGCCGTATCCCCATCCTCCGGTCGGAATGATGTCGGGTAATACTCCGTTGGGTTGCTGTTCGTCACGGTGGTCGGCTAGCCATTTTTCGTAGACTGTGATGCCGTCATAATTATATAGTGCTGTTTCTATCGCAAAATGTCCGTCTCCCGTCCATCCGTTTTTCTCCCGTTGGGGGCAATCGGTGGGATACCCCATCAGATTGGACAGATAGGCGTTGTTGGTAGCCCACCACAACCGGTTTACGAGTGGGTTTGACGTGTTTATCTCTCCTTTTTGCGGAACGTCGCTATGAACGAAATAAGCAGTCAGACTGTTTTGATCGAGTGCGACAGGCTTACTGCTTGTCACTTCTACGTATCTGAAGCCTTTGTAGTTGAACCGTGCCATAAACTCGTCTTCTCCCTTTCCGCTCAGGATGAGAATATCCGTCTGGAATGGGTCTTTGTCATCTATCGGACGATGGTATACGTCAATGTTTGACATATTCACCCGTCCGTTGTCATAGATGCGTTCGCCGTGTTTGAGCCTTACTACCGTTCCTTCTTCTCCGGATACCTTGATGCGGGTCACTCCGGACATATTTCTGGCAAAGTCGAATACATACGTCGTGTCGTTCACTTTCTTAAGCGCTTTTGCCGGTATTGTTTCTACGATACGAATCGGTTGTACCTGCTGGGATACGACGTTTTGAGAAGGTACAGCTCTGTAACCAGCTTCCTTCCATTTCGAATCGTCAAAATCTGCAGTATTCCAGCCTTTCTGTTCCAGGCGGGCGTCATAATGTTCCGCTGTATAGATGCTGTTGAAGATCAAGGCCCCCGAAGAAGTCTTCCAGTCTCTTTCGGAGCGGATTACTTCTGTCGTGCCGTCTTCGTAGGTAATTCTCAGGTCCATGCAAAAAGCGGGGCGGTTACGCCACGGTGCGCGGTCAAAGTCCCAGACTGCTTTTGACTGATGGTTGTACCAGCCATTCCCCAGCAGTACGCCAATCGCGTTTTTACCTTTCTGAAGTTGGTTGGTCACATCATAAGTCACATAGAAATTCCGTCTGTCGAAACGGGTATACAGCGGGTCTAGCCGATGGTTTCCAATTTTCTCTCCGTTGATGTATAATTCGTATAAACCGGCGACGGCGATGTACGCTCTGGCGGATTTGACTTTCTTTTGAGTGTCGAATGTTTTTCTGAAATAGGGGGCGGGCTTATAGTTGATGTCTCTGTTGTCGCCAATCCATGCGCCCTGCCAGTTTTCCATTCCCATCATTCCGGTCTCGAAGCTGTTGATGTCCGAAGTAGCCTTTTTGCCGTCCTTATCCCATACATTCACTTTCCAGTAATATTTGGTAAAGGGTTGAAGATTCTTTTCCGGATAGGTGACAAGGATTTGATCCGATTCCTTTTTCCCCGAGTTCCAGATTTCCCCGTTTTCGTTGTTTGCTTTCAGTGAGTCTGTGCTGACTATTATCTGATAGGCAGTCTGCCGGGCTCCTTGTCGGGCATCGTCCAGCATCCACGACAATCTGGGATTGGCATTGTCGATGCCTAGCGGATTGATCAGGTGGTCGCAATGAAGGTTCACGGGCTTGCATTCTTCTTGCTTTTGTGCAAGGGTCGGTTGCAGTGCACAACATGCAAGTGCAGTCACTAAATATATTTTTTTCATTCTGTCTATTTGTTTTCCTTTTTAACCACAAACTGATATGTACCGGACTGTAGTTCTAATACTGCCTTTCCATTCATGAAAGTAACCGAAGAAACTCCTTCCGCTTTCACGGCAGTTTTTCCGCTTTCTTCTACTACATAGTCGAGAGTAGGTAATAGTAAGTGAAGAGTGGCGGTGGTGTTGGCAGGTATCGTCACTTGGTAAGAAACTGTTCCGTCATTTTCTTTTTTCCAGCTGCTCTTTATATCTCCATAACAGGAAGGGAACGAAGCATTTACCCAGTCAATCCGTTCCTGACCGGCGGCAACTTCCGGACGGTTGTCTGGAACCGGCTGTAATACGATGTGCTTGAATCCCGGACGTGTTTCGTCGATATCTATACCGCCCATTGTGCGGTACATCCATTCGGAGACTGCTCCATACGAGTAATGATTGAACGAGTTCATCGATACGGGGCCAAAACCTTTCTCTTTGGTATACGAATCCCAGCGTTCCCAGATAGTGGTTGCTCCCTGGTCTATGCTATACAGCCAGGAAGGGTTGTTCCGTTGCAGCAGTAGATCGTAAGCCGTATTTGATTCTCCGAACTGGCTTAATGTCTGATTCAGGATGGCTGTACCCACGAATCCTGTGCTCAGGCGGTTACCGTTGCCGGCAATCTTGCGGACCAGTGTTTCCACTCCTTTCTTACGTGCTTCTTCTGTCGGGAATAAATCCAGTTTCAAGGCAAGCAGATAGGCCGTCTGGCTCTTTTGCTTCAAGTCTCCGTCTGCATCGACGTAGCGTGTCTGGAATTCTTTCTTGATTTCCTGTGCCAGCTTTCTGTAAGCCTTTGCTTTGGAAGCGTAGGCATCACAGTCGTCCGTTTTCAATGCTTCCGAAATTTTGGCCATCAATTGTGCCGTATATGCGTAGTAGCATACACTGACATAGCGGCGTTCGGTATCTTCGTACGATAGCCAGTCGCCATAATTTGTTCCGGCACCGTTATAGTTATAACCGTCTCCTTTTTGACGGGACAGGAACTCCATGTATTTCTCCATAGATGCATAATTGTCCTGCAATATCTTTTTGTTGTCGTACATCAGATAGATAGTCCAGGGAACGATGACACCGGCATCAGCCCAGGCTGCCTGTCCGTAGCCTACCCATGAGTGTGGAGCTACATCCGGATAGGCGCCGTCACTTCGCTGACCGTCACGCATATCTCTCATCCATTTTTCGAAGAAGGCGGATACATTCGCATTATAAGAAGCGGCACGGCAGAACACTTGCGTGTCTCCGGTCCAGCCCAGACGTTCGTCTCTTTGCGGGCAGTCGGTAGGGATGCTCAGATAGTTGCCTCTTTGTCCCCACATGACATTGCTGTATAACTGATTGATTGACCGGCTGCTAGTGACAAACGAAGCTCCCTCTTCGGTAGCGGAACCGACCACTTCCCCTATCAGGGAAAGTACCTCGATGTCTTCACTTGCCGTTATCTCACAATACTGAAAACCGAAGAAGGTCATGGACGGATGGAATGATTCGCCTTCCTTGCTTCCTTTCAGGATATACTTCAATGTTGCTTTTGCACTTCTGAGGTTGGCGGTATATATACTTCCGGCAGGGCCGTCGTCTCCGCGTGATTTATCTCCCGTGTCGTTCAGCATCTCGCCGAAACGGAGTTTCATCTCCGTTCCCGATGCACCTTTTACTTTGAACCGAACCCAGCCGACCATGTTCTGACCTAAGTTGTAGACGGCCGTTTCACCTTTCTTTAGCCGGATAGGAGCCGGTTTGTCCGTAACACTCACTACATTGATTTTACCGTCTTTTTCACCTTGGTAAACAGTAGTGGACAAAGGGATACGGCTCAGATGCGGACGTACCTGAACGGTGGGTCCGGCAAAGGCGATTAACTCTCCTTTGAAATGAGGGTTGACAGCCGTCTTGTTCCAGTTGGCAGTATTATATCCGGGCTTCGTCCATGCACTTTCTTTTCGGGCGTCATACGTTTCTCCGTGGTAGATGTCTCCCATTCGTATGGCACCGTCCATGGATGACAGCCAGGAAAGGTCCGTTACTACCGTTTCCGAAGTGCCGTCCGTATATTTCAGTAATATCTTTGCGATGAATCCTACTTCGTGACTGCCATACTCTCCGTGGCAGACGTCACTGTTCCACCAGCCGGAGGATACCTGGGCGCCGACTGCGTTTTCTCCTTTCCGGAGCAAATCGGTGATGTCATACGTCTGATAGTGGGCTGTTTTGCTGAAATCCGTCCATTCCGGCTTCAATTCGTCATAGCGTATGCTGCCGTCTTCCATCTTGTTTCCTACCCGTTGTCCGTTGATAAACAAATCATAGACGCCCAGAGCCGAACTGTAGATGCGGGCGGATGCAATCTTCTTTTTTGCCTTGAATTCTTTACGGAACATGGGTACTCCGCTCATGTCAACCTGCAATACCCGATAATCGCCGGAACCGGAAACCATATTCAGTTTACGATTACCTCCCACAGATACGATTTCTCCGCCTTCAAAAGCGGACTGAGGTTTCTCGAAATCCTCTTTCAGAACGACTTTGGCTTCTTCCTTGTCGCTTTTCTGTTCGTACTCTGTCAGTACGATATTGTCAAACATGGCCGTTTCGTTGGTGTTATTTCCTCTGAATGCCCGGAAGCCGATATATCCATTCGATAGTTTGGAATCGGTGTCGGTATAGGTATCCACCAGTACCTTGTCAATATAAGTCTTGACCACTCCATCTTTTGCTTCGATTGCCAGATGGTGTTCTTTATTCAGCAAGTCGGATTTAGTGAAGAATTTGCCGATCGGAGTATCCGAACTTTGCAGGCGTCCCCTGTCATAAATATGTCTTCTGATCAAAGGTTCTTTTTCATTGTCCAGCGTATTGACAGACCACATGAATACGTTGGAAGCATCGCGTGCGCCGAAAAGAACGGATGCGTTGCCGGAAGTCAGTGTGACATCCATTTCCAGCAGCATTCGTGCCTTTGTCTGTTTCTTGTCTTCCGGATTGATTTTGGAATTCTTGTTTATTTGAGTTGCCTTGATCCATTGCGCTCCCGACCATCCGTCGGACAGCAGTCCTGTTTCGAAGAAAGCCTTTTCCGTCGAAGTCTCTTCTCCGGTTTTGTTGTTCCACACGGTTACTTTCCAATAATAGCGGGTGGAAGGGGTGAGAGCCGGTCCTGCATAACAGATGTGCAATGATTCGTCAGATGCCACCTTTCCGGAAGTCCAGACCGGATTTAGACAGGCTGCATCGGTCGCTACCGTGATTTGATAGGCTGTTTGTCTGACTCCTCTTTCCGCTGACTCTAGTTGCCAGCTGAATCGGGGAGCTGTTATGTCCAGCCCGATAGGATTGGTCAGATATTCAACCTGTAGTTTTTTGATTGCTGCATTCGTGGGCAGCAGAAAAAGAATAGATAAAAGTAACAAAGTAGTTCGTGCCATTAGTTTAAAGTATTAATAGTTTGTTATGATGGGGGATACTTGCAAATATAGTGCTTATTGTCTTGGATAGACATAAGAATTTTGACACTAATACTTAAAAATATGACCGTCCCCTTGAAATAATAAATGCCTATACTTGTTGTAGTACAGGCATTTATCGTTTTATGTGAATTCCGGTGCCATCTGTGAATAAAGCAGGGGTTATCTTAAAGCTTCCACTTCTTCGGGTGTCAGCGGAATTTTCTTGCCGAGTCGGCGGGCACCTGTCTCCGTGATGAGATAATCTTCTTCGTTGCGGATACCGCCGAAGTCTTTGTAAGTTTCCACTTTGTCGTAATTGATAAAATTGGTGAACTTCTTTTCTGCTTTCCACATATCAATCAGTTCGGGGATGAAGTAAATGCCCGGTTCTACGGTATGTACGAATCCCGGTTCCAGTGGAATGGCGAGGCGTTGCGACTTGCGTCCGAACTGCGTGCTCTTCGGCTGACCGTTGTATCCTACCCATATCTCACCCAGATTTTCCATATCGTGAACATCCAGTCCCATCATGTGTCCTAATCCGTGCGGATAGAACAGGGCATGCGCGCCTTCGCGGACAGCATCTTCCGTATTTCCTTTCATTAGTCCGAGAGTTTTCATGCCGTCTACCATGACGCGGGCGGACAATTCGTATACATCCATATAAGGAATGCCCGGACGAAGCGCCTTGACAGATTCCAGATGCATCGCATTCTGGATTTCGTAAACTTCGCGCTGGCGGGTTGTAAATTTCTTATCCGCAGGAATCGTGGACGACATATCGCCTGCATAACCCGACTCGACTTCCGCACCTGCGTCAATCAGGAACAGATCGCCCGGTTTCACTTTATTTCCGTGATAATGGTTGTGCAGCGTCTGCCCGTTGATGGTGGCGATCGTTGCAAACGACAGTTCGCAGTTGTTGGACTCTGCCACGCGATTCATTTCCGCTACTACTTCATATTCGTACATTCCCGGACGAAGCACCTTCATGGCGGTGATGTGCATATCGGCAGTCACGTCACAGGCTTTTTCTATTTCTACGATTTCTTCCGCCGACTTGTAGTTGCGCTGAGCTATGACGGCACGGATGAAAGGTACGGAACCTTCCTGGCGTGCAGGCGGTATACCCAGCCAGTCCATCAATTTCAGTTTATGTTCAGGGCGGTAAGGAGGAAGATAATGAATTGCTTTTCCACTCTGGACGCATTTGTGCAGATAGCCGACGATATCAGCGGAAGCCATCATTTCCCTGATGCCGACACGTTCGCATTTTTCGCGTAACGTAGGCTGTGAGCCCATCCATACGATGGCATCGATGGATAATTCGTCACCGAAAATAATTTCTTTGTCTTCGTCAATATCGATGATGGCCGAAAGTCCGGCACACGAAAGACCGAAATAATAAAGAAAGGTGGAGTCCTGACGATAACGGAACGTGTTATCCTCATAATTCAGCCCGCACTCGTCATTTCCAAGAAATAACAAAACTCCGGAGCCTAAATTCTTTTTCAGCAGGGCTCTGCGCTGCATATACGTCTCTTTGGCAAACATACTGTCCTAATTTTTAAGTTCGTGCAACAAAGATAAAGAATTTTGTGTTATAGGATTAAAAATAATCCCACTAATCTGTGTAATCTCTCGTTAAAAAGTTACTTTTGTAGCGAGAAACAGTAGAAAGCAAAAACGAATATGGCACAAGGTTCCCGTCAAATACAATCGCAGGCGCAACAGCAGATACAAACGCTCTCGCCACAGCAGATTCTGGTCGTGAAGCTGTTGGAGCTTCCCGCAGTCGAGCTGGAAGACCGTATCCATGCTGAACTATTGGAAAATCCGGCGCTTGAAGAAGGCAAAGAAGACGCTGCTACAGATGAATATGCCGATGGCGTCAGTCCGGAAGAAGGCATGGATAACGATGCCAATGATTATGATTCTTTAAGTGATTACCTCACCGAAGACGATATCCCCGACTATAAATTGCAGGAAAACAACCGCTCGCGGGACGAGCAGGCGGAAGATATTCCTTTCTCCGACGCCACCTCTTTTTATGAAATTCTGAAAGAACAACTCCGTGAACGTAACCTGACCGAGCACCAGTGCGAACTGGTGGAATATCTGATCGGTTCGCTGGACGATGACGGACTGCTCCGTAAATCGCTGGAAAGTATCTGTGACGAACTGGCTATCTACGCCGGTATCGAATCTACGGAAGAAGAACTGGAAGAGGCTCTGTGCATCCTGCAGGATTTTGACCCGGCAGGTATCGGAGCACGCAACCTTCAGGAATGTCTGATGATACAGATTCTGCGCAAGAAGAGCGAAGAGAAGAAGCCGTCACCGATATTGAACCTGGAAGAGCGCATCATCAGTGACTGTTATGAAGAATTTACCCGGAAGCACTGGGAGAAAATCATTAAGAAACTGGATGTCAGAGAAGAGACTTTCAATGAGGCGATTGCCGAAATAACCAAGTTGAATCCCCGTCCGGGCGCTTCGCTCGGAGAGACGATCGGAAGAAACCTACAGCAGATTGTTCCCGATTTTCTGGTGGATACCTACGATGACGGAACGATTAACGTAAGCCTGAATAACCGCAATGTTCCCGAACTCAGGATGAGCCGCGACTTTACCGAGATGGTGGAGGAGCATACCAAAAATAAGGCGAACCAGTCCAAAGAGTCGAAAGAAGCCATGATGTTCCTGAAACAGAAGATGGATGCGGCACAAGGATTTATCGATGCGGTGAAGCAGCGGCAGAATACATTGATGACTACCATGCAGGCGATTATCGACTTGCAGCGTCCTTTCTTCCTCGAAGGCGACGAGTCATTGCTGAAACCGATGATTCTCAAAGATGTGGCAGAACGTACCGGACTGGATATCTCTACGATTTCCCGTGTCAGCAACAGCAAATACGTACAGACCAACTTCGGCATCTATCCGCTTAAATTCTTCTTCAGCGATGGCTATACGACGGAAGACGGAGAGGAAATGTCCGTACGCGAGATACGTAAGATTCTGAAAGAATGCATTGACGGAGAAGACAAAAAGAAACCGCTGACAGATGACGAACTGGCGGATATCCTGAAGGAAAAAGGCTATCCTATCGCCCGCCGTACGGTGGCGAAATACCGTCAGCAGTTGAATATACCGGTGGCAAGACTGAGAAAGTGAGTTTAAAGTATTAACTATAAAGTATTAAGTATTAGTGCTGATGGATAAAGAAAAAGAGCATATCATAGCGGATAAAACAATGTTGCGGGTGGCACGGATCACCTCCATCGTGTTTACTCCATTTTCTATACCGTTTCTGGCGTTTCTGGTGTTATTCCTGTTTTCTTATCTCCGTATCATGCCGATACTTTATAAGGGAATTGTGTTGGGAATCGTTTACTGCTTCACCATACTGACGCCCACTATCACCATTTTCCTGTTCCGGAAGATCAACGGGTTTGCCCGTCAGGAACTGAGTGAGCGTAAGAAACGTTATGTACCTATCCTGCTGACTATCATTTCGTATGTGTTCTGCCTGCTGATGATGCGGAAACTGAATATTCCCTGGTATATGACCGGAATCATTTTTGTTTCCCTGGTGATATCGATCATCTGCATTCTGGTCAATCTGAAATGGAAACTGAGCGAACACATGGCGGGGATGGGCGGTATTATCGGGGGACTGGTTTCGTTCAGTGCGCTGTTCAGCTATAATCCGGTAGTGTGGTTGTGCCTGTTTATTCTGATTGCAGGCATATTGGGCTCGGCGCGGATTGTGCTGGGGCATCACACCTTGGGCGAGGTCCTTTCCGGTTTTGTAGTCGGGCTGGTCTGCTCTTTTTTGATACTCCATCCGGCGTACAACCTTATATTCAGAGTATTTTTATTTTAAAAACAATATAAATCCTAAAAACTAATTATTATGAACTTTCCACAGAACTTGAAGTACACGAATGAACACGAGTGGATTCGCGTAGAAGGAGACATCGCTTACGTAGGTATCACAGATTACGCACAGGAGCAACTGGGCGATATTGTATTCGTTGATATTCCTACCGTAGGAGAAACGTTGGAAGCCGGAGAAACTTTCGGAACGATTGAAGTGGTAAAGACCATTTCCGATCTTTTCTTACCGCTGGCGGGCGAGATACTCGAACAGAACGAGGCTTTGGAAGAAAATCCGGAGCTGGTAAACAAAGACCCTTACGGCGAAGGCTGGCTGATCAAGATGAAGCCTGCCGATGTCAAGGATGCGGAAGACCTGCTCGATGCCGAAGCATACAAGGCAGTGGTCAACGGCTGAAACTGAATAAGCAGTACTTCTGCCTCTCCCCGTAGAGGGAGGTGGCAGGTAAATGGATGTATGTAATAACTTTTAGATTAGATGAAAATGACTCCAATTGTAAGTATCATCATGGGTAGCACGTCCGACCTTCCTGTTATGGAGAAGGCTGCGCAACTGCTGAATGATATGCATGTACCGTTCGAAATGAACGCCCTTTCTGCTCACCGCACGCCGGAGGCTGTGGAAGAGTTTGCCAAAAATGCCCGTAGCCGTGGCATTAAAGTAATCATCGCTGCTGCCGGAATGGCTGCCGCCCTTCCGGGTGTCATCGCAGCCAACACAACGCTTCCGGTGATCGGAGTACCTATAAAAGGTTCTGTGCTCGACGGTGTAGACGCTCTGTACTCTATCATTCAGATGCCTCCGGGCATTCCTGTGGCTACGGTTGCTATCAATGGAGCGATGAATGCGGCTATCCTTGCCATTCAGATGCTTGCGTTGAGCGATGCGGCATTGGCTGAGGCTTTTGCTGCTTACAAAGAAGGACTGAAAAAGAAAATCGTAAAGGCAAACGAAGAACTGAAAGAAGTGAAGTTCGAATATAAAACTAATTAATTGACAATTGACAATTGACAATTGACAATGGGCTGGCGCTGTGGGTGCTTTGTTGAGCTTGTTGTTGATTCTCGATTCTCAATTGTCAATTGTCAACTGTCAATTGTCAATTGAAAAGATGGATTTATTCAATTACTTTCGAAGAGAAACATCCGAAGTAAATATTGGGGCTGTACCTTTGGGCGGCCCCAATCCTATTCGTATCCAGTCGATGACGAACACGTCCACTATGGATACAGAAGCTTGTGTGGAACAAGCCAAACGCATCGTCGATGCCGGCGGCGAGTATGTACGACTGACCACGCAGGGCGTCAAGGAAGCGGAAAATCTGATGAATATCAATATCGGGCTACGAAGTCAGGGATATATGGTTCCGTTGGTGGCTGATGTGCATTTTAATCCGAAAGTGGCCGATGTAGCAGCTCAATATGCAGAAAAGGTACGGATCAATCCGGGTAACTATGTAGATGCAGCGCGTACTTTTAAGAAACTGGAATATACCGACGAGGAGTATGCGCAGGAGATACAGAAGATTCATGACCGCTTTGTGCCGTTTCTGAATATCTGTAAAGAGAATCATACGGCTATCCGCATCGGAGTCAATCACGGTTCCCTGTCCGACCGTATCATGTCCCGCTACGGAGACACTCCCGAAGGGATGGTGGAATCCTGTATGGAATTCCTGCGTATCTGTGTGGCGGAACATTTCACGGATGTGGTGATTTCGATCAAGGCTTCCAATACGGTGGTGATGGTGAAGACCGTCCGCTTGCTTGTTGCCGTGATGGAACAGGAGGGAATGTCATTTCCCCTGCATCTTGGAGTGACGGAGGCCGGAGACGGAGAAGACGGACGTATAAAATCTGCCTTGGGCATCGGTGCATTGCTTTGTGACGGATTGGGAGATACGATTCGTGTGTCGCTTAGTGAGGCTCCCGAAGCGGAAATTCCCGTAGCGCGCAAGCTGGTGGATTATGTTCTGTTGAGGCAGGATCATCCGTATATCCCGGGCATGGAGGCACCGGAATTTAATTATCTTTCTCCTTCGCGCCGCAAGACGCGGGCAGTGCGGAATATCGGGGGCGAACATCTCCCTGTCGTTATTGCCGACCGCATGGATGGGAAGACGGAAGTCAATCCGCAGTTTACTCCGGATTATATCTATGCCGGAAGAACGTTGCCCGAACAGCGGGAAGAAGGAGTGGAATATATCCTTGATGCCGATGTATGGGAAGGGGAGGCCGGAACATGGCCTGCTTTCAATCATGCGCAGTTGCCGTTGATGGGCGAGTGCAGTGCAGAACTGAAATTCCTGTTTATGCCTTACATGGCGCAAACGGATGAAGTGATTGCCTGTCTTAAGGTGCATCCCGAAGTTGTGGTTATTTCTCAGAGCAATCATCCGAATCGCCTGGGCGAGCACCGTGCATTGGTGCATCAACTTATGACGGAAGGTCTGGAGAATCCGGTTGTTTTCTTCCAGCATTATGCGGAGGACGAGGCGGAAGATTTGCAGATTAAGTCCGCCGTTGATATGGGAGCATTGATTTTTGACGGTTTATGTGACGGGATTTTCCTGTTCAATCAAGGAAGTCTGAGTCATGCGGTAGTAGATGCTACTGCCTTCGGTATCTTGCAGGCAGGACGCACCCGTACTTCTAAAACGGAATATATTTCTTGTCCGGGCTGCGGTCGTACGCTTTATGATCTGGAAAAGACAATTGCGCGTATCAAGGCGGCTACCTCACATCTGAAAGGCTTGAAAATCGGCATCATGGGATGTATCGTCAACGGTCCCGGTGAGATGGCGGATGCCGACTACGGCTATGTAGGTGCCGGACGCGGAAAAATCAGCCTTTATAAAGGTAAAGTTTGCGTAGAGAAAAACATACCCGAAGAAGAGGCGGTGGAACGGTTGCTGGAATTTATCCGCAATGATCGGAAAGAACTGGAACTTTAATCAGTTATACTTTTAAATAGTTAAGACAGGAGTTGCTTTAAGTTTGCTTAAGGCAACTCCTGTCTTTTATTATAGTATACACAAACATTTATCCGTACAAGGGGAAGATAACCACCCGGGATTAATAGTAGGAGAACCGTTCATTAGGCTATTATGTAGGTTAGATTAATGTATTCTGTCAGTAAGAAGAAGTCATTTCACGTACATGGGTCCATCAGTCCACGTACGTGATCTATTGGGTTCATGTACGTGAACCGAACGGTCCACGCACGTGAAACGAATACATGAAACGTACTAAATATATTAGTCAAACCTTGTTAGCTTGTTAAGGTTACTATGCTATGGCTTAATGCAGGCGGCATACATTAAGTTATATATGGCATAAACAACGCATATTCACGCTGAAAATGGAGTTTTTAACACATGCAGATAATGCTTCTGAATAGTCTGTTTTATAGTTGTTAATCAGCGTGTTAATCCTGTTTCTTATTAAAAGCAGGTGATAATAGAAACCAGAAAAAGTTCTATTATCACCTTATTATCACCACCTATTATCACCATTACTGCCTTAATAATAAGGAGCTTATCCTTTAAAAGTGACAAGTGACAATAACAAAGTGTTTTATTAACTCTAGTGAGAGACGGTTGGAAGCCTAAGGGCATTTTTCAGCCATTGCATACAGCGCATGACGAAAGATTCGTGATGCAGGTTTTTGGTTTGTTCTTCTATCTGTATTTCCATCTTTCGCTGCAATTCTTCCAGCAATGCTTTTCTTGTTTTCCGTATTATTTCCTGTTCTTTTTCATGTGTTATTTCTTGTTCGTCCTTCGAATGCCTTTTCTGATTATCCCGAAGCATGTCAAGTTGGTCGTGCAATATTTTGTTTTTCAACTGCAACCTTTGGCATAATTCATCATAATCCCGTATTTTATGTTCTAATATATCCCGTTCCATTTTTAGCCGGAGATTGACAGACTCTTTGGCTGTAAACGCTCCGTTATTAATCTTGCGTCGCAATTCGCATACGATAGAACGGAATTCTATTGCTATTTCTTCCGGTGTTTGCTTGTGAAAGTCAGCCAGACGTTTTAGCTTGTGTCCTTTTACGATGGAGCAGAAGATGCTACGCCTTTTGTTATCTATAATTTGCAGCGCCAATGCCTTAACGACTACCGGATAGAGGTTGAAGCATTCGCTCTGCAAGCGGATGTAGAATTCTGCCTCTTCATATTTAAGCAACTCATTTCTGATAGCCTCATCCATATTCCGGATGAGCTTTTCGTGATTGGTTCTTTTAAGTGCCAGTGTTTCTTCTAAGTCCATATCGCTTTCGTTGTTTTGATTGTCTTCTAAAAACGACTGGGCGTCCATGCACTCTCCCTAAAAAAAAGGATGTGGGGTTGGGGTAAAAAAAGGAAAGGCACGGACGCTGTTGTCGTTTCACTATTCGACTGAGGTGTTGGCTAGACCCTTTAGTGATAGTGATTAACAACAGACATCCATGCCAATTTTATATATAGGGATGCTATATAACAATCAGCATGGAATATCTGTTGCATCACTTCTCACTAAATTCAAGTAGCCAACTTTCAGTGCGAAGAAGTAATACGTTTATATTCCAATATTTATAAAAAACATCTTTCCCCTACATTCACGTCACGCTGACGGGGAGAAAGGTGTATGCAAAGATAAGTGTTTATTCTGAAACCTCAACGAAAAGCGGGGATTTCTTCACATAAGATCGTCTATAGTCCACACAGATGTCTTTCTTTTCAAAGATATATTATATCAAATAAATCATTACTTTTGCAATGAAATCTTTGATAAAATAAAACATGAAGAAACATATCTCCGCTTTTTTAAGTTTACAGTTCATTGTGTTAAGTTTGTTTGCTGTGCAGCAACAAGTGACTCCTGTCGACTATGTACGTCCCCAGATTGATACTCACAAATCAAGATGGTTCTTTTTCTCTTCGGCTTCCCGTCCGTTTGGGATGGTCAGTCTGAGCCCGGATACGCAGACGGAGGGAAGTTGGAATTCCGGATATCTGTATAATTCGAAAGAGATACGCTGCTTTAGTCATGTGCATTGTTGGCAGCTTGCAGGTGTTCCGGTGATGCCTACTACCGGAGAAATCACAGGGCATAAAGGAATGGATGCTTATAAGTCAGCCTACTCTCATGATTCGGAAATTGTGAAACCGGGATACCACAAAGTGGAACTGGATAAATATAAGATCGGAGTGGAACTGACCTCTACAGCCAGAGTGGGTATGCATCGCTATACGTATCCTGCCGGAGAAAAAGCCAATGTTCTCTTTGATGTCGGTGCTCTTCTGGCACATGGTAAGACGGAGAAGGCAGCTATCCATCGGATTTCTTCCAAAGAAATAGGAGGCTGTTCCGTATTGGCCCCGACATCACGCCGCAAGAAGCCGGTGACTGTGTATTTCGTAGCACGGTTCAATCAGAATATGACAGAGTTCGGTGGCTGGGAAAAGGAAGGGGAGGACAAGAAACTGGTGCGCAAGAACTCGATTGAAGGAACGGATATCGGTGGATATGCATCATTCGATAAACTGAAAAAACAGTCATTGCTGATGAAGGTAGGCATATCTTATGTAAGTGAAGAGCAAGCCCGTATCAATTTGAATTACGAACTGCCTCACTGGGATTTCGACAGAGTGAAGGAAGACGCTTTTGCCGAATGGAACCGGGAACTTGGTAAAATCAGAGTGGAGGGCGGCAGTGAAGAAGAGAAAATTAAATTCTATACCGATCTTTGGCATTCTCTTTTGGGACGTCATACGTTTTCGGATAGTAACGGGAAATATATCGATAACACAGGCGAAAAGCCTGTAGTGCGGCAGGTACCTCTTGCCGACGGAGTGCCGACAAGAAATACCTATAACTCGGATGCCTTTTGGGGGAGTGAGTTTAATCTGAATATACTGTGGTCGATAGCTTACCCGAAGGTGATGAGCGAGTTTGTTTCTACCTTGGTGGATTATTATACAAACGGCGGACTTATAGCCCGTGGTCCCAGCGGAGGTAACTATACCTATGTGATGGTAGGTGATCAGGCTACCCCGCTTATTGCTGCCGCTTATAATAAAGGTATCCGTGATTTTGATACGGAAGCTGCTTTTCAGGGCTGTCTGAAGAATTCCGAGCCGGGAGGTATCCGTGATTACGTGGGATATAAAACGGAGCCGGGCAATTACATGCAGCAATATGTTGATAAAGGCTTCGTGCCCGAACCTACGAAAAAAGGTCCCCATGCCGAAGGATGTGCGATGACTCTTTATTTCGCCTATGAGGACTGGTGTATGGCACAGTTTGCCAAGGGCTTGAAGAAGGAGGATGTGTACCGCAAATACTTGCAACGTTCATTCAACTACCGTTATATGTATGATGCGCAAACCGGTTGGATGCGTCCGCGTACAACAGACGGATCTTGGCTGAAAGACTTTTCACCGATTGGGAAAGGGTTCAATATGCCGGGATTTGTAGAAAGTAATGCTGCCATTTTCACTTACTATGTACCTCACAACATCAAAGACCTGATTCATTTAATAGGAGGAAATGAGGCCTTCATAGCTAAACTTAATCAGCAGTTCGAACTGGCTTCACAGGATAATTTTATCAGCAAACACGGAGAACACGCCCACAACTGGATTGATTATGAGAATCAGCCTTCCCTTCATATGGCACATTTATTCAGTCATGCCGGTGCGCCTTGGCTTACGCAATACTGGGTAAGACGTATCAAAAAGGAAGTTTTCGGTAACATTACTCCATTCGGAGGATACAATGGAGACGAGGATCAGGGACAGATGGGAGCATTGGGCGTATTAATGGCTATTGGACTATTTGATGTGCAGGGAGGTGCTTCCACCACGCCGCAATATGAGATAACATCTCCGATATTCGATAAGATTACCATTCAGCTTGATAACAGATATTATC
>OLWA01002057.1_pt1 | contig 18967 bp, 12 predicted proteins | sample 1673251 | NCBI WGS metagenome assembly OLWA01 (sample SAMEA3178937, study PRJEB25190) | human gut metagenome | biome: human gut; feature: human-associated habitat; material: faeces | place: Austria | collected 2013 | reverse complement strand
ATCGTCACGGGCGCCACCTCGCGCGATGTCTACGTCTCGTACGACCGCACCAAGCGGATGAACTTCTATGCCGTGTGTGCGCTGCGGGCGCGGATCGCCCTCTACCGCAACGACTACGCCACGGCCTATGACGAGGCCCGCGTGGTGATCGATTCGGGCAAGTTCCGCTTCATCACCGGCGAGGAGATCGTCCAGACGGATGCCTACGGCGAGGAGCTGCGCTCGAACCGCGTCTTCACGCCCGAACTGGTCTTCGCGCTGGACAACGACCAGATTACGCTCTCGGCCCGGACCTACTACGAGGGACTGGCCCAGGATCTGCTGCGTTCGAATGCCTGCTACGAGGAGGGCGACGTGCGCAAGAGTGCCTGGACGGCGCTCAACTCGATGAACAACCTCAACATGATCAAGTACAAGCGTTCGGCGCTGGCGGCCGACAGCTACAAGTATCCCACGGCCTGCACGCCGATGCTGAAGCTGAGCGAGATGTACCTGATTGTCGAGGAGGCGATCCTCAACGATCCGACGCTCGATCCCGCACCGCTCACCTGGCTGAACACCTTCCGCGAGCATCGCGGTACGACGGCTCTTGCCGAGTCGGCCTCGGCCGAAATGATCCGTACGGCCCTCACGCGCGAGTATATCTGCGAATTCAAGGGCGAGGGTCAGCTCTTCTTCTACTACAAGCGGCTGAACCTCACGCGGGTCGACAACGGCCTCTACAACGGAAACACCGTCGAGCTCGATCCGGCGGTCTACACCTTCCCGCGTCCGGACGACGAGAATGATTTCGGTAACTAAAATGCGCTCAGAACCATGAAAACGACGCTTTGCCTGCTGCTTGCGGCTTCGCTCCTGCTCGGATCGTGCCGCGAACGCGAAATTGAAGTCTACGATGTCTCGCGCGTGTCGCTGAACATCGCCAAGGGGGTCTTCCGCCCCAATACCTATCCCGAATCCTACGAATTCAACGCCTACTTTCTGGGAGTCGGATCCGCTGACTACGAACTGGAGATCCCCGTGCGGCTGACCGGCCTGATCGACTATGAGAACGACCGCGAATACCGCGTGCGGGTCAACGAGGAGTATTCGCAGGCCGCCACCCAGGGCGTGGAGTATTCGCTCGACGAACGCCAGATCTTCCACAAGGGGCTCTATGAGGATACGTTCCGCGTGACGATCCACATCGCCCGGCTCAACGAAACGGACAATTACAAGCTCCGCGTCGAACTGGTGCCCAACGAGAACTTCGCCGTCGGCATGGCCGAATACCAGTATGTCGACATCTCGTTCGTGAAGAACGTCAACACGCCGCCGGCCTTCTGGGAGAATACCTCCAAACTCTCGAAATATACCTATTATCCGGCCAAGTGCGTCAAGTTCCTCGAGGTGAGCGGCATCACCGATCCCGAGTGGGAGGATGCCGGCACAAGCCTGCTGCTCGACTACTGGATCGAACTCTGCATCGACTGGTTCGAACAGAATGAGGTGATCGATCCGCAGACCGGCAACCGAATCTATTTCGATGAATAACCCGAAAGCCTTGCAAACCATGAATATGCGATATTACTTTCTGATTCTTGCCGCGCTGGCCCTGGCTTCGTGCTACGGCGATCGCGACGGGGTGATCGGGGCCGAACCCGATTACGTACTTTCGGTCGAGGGCATTCAGATCGAGGACGACCTCTATCTGGGCGACCGCTTCACGTGCAGCCCGACAGTCAACCTGCCCGAAGGGGCCAACCCCGACGACTACGACTACCGCTGGATCGTGGGCTACGGCGAGGAGATCTCCACCCAGAAGGATCTCGACTGGGAGATCTATCTTCCGAAGGGCTGCTCGCTCAACAGCAATATCCCGGGCAGTTTCGTCGTGCGCAACCACGTCAACGGACTCGAATACCGCAAGACCTTCGAGTTCAAGGTGCAGAACGGCTATGCCCCGAAGTTCGTGGCCGTCTACGAAACGGCGGACGGACGTCTGGAGTGGATGTCGATCCAGACGACGGGAACCTCCTCGTCGTCGATCTCGCCCAAGAACGGCTTCACGCGCTGGTTCCCCGACATGGTCGAACGCGTGAACGGCTCCTCGCAGCGCATCGACGGCGAGTTCCGCGGTGCGTTGAGCATGAAGTCCGAACTGCTGCTCTTCACCGACCGCGGACCCGGCTACGGTGCCTCGGTAAGCATGGTCGACACCGAACCCGGCGAACAGGACTTTACGGCCAACATGGGCGAGGTGGTGTCGCCCATCGTCGGCCGCATCTACGTGGGAAGCTCCCCGACGATCGACGTCACGGAGGCCTTCTATTCCTCGGGTGGTGCGAAGTACGTGCTGGCCGACGGACGCCTCCACATGTACAACGGCACCGACACGAAGACGCCGGTCTTCGACGACCAGGCCTTCGTCATGGCCGAGGGCGTCGAGCAGGCGGTGGGTTCGAAGCAGTTCATGCGCTACAAGCGGGCCATCGCCGTGCGCTATGAGGACGGTACGTTGGGCTGCCTGCAGCAGTACAACAAGCCGGCCACGCCGCTGCCCGGTGCCGACGGCGAAGAGGTGCTGCATGCCGACGAGATCTGCGGAGCCTTCGCCGAAGCCACCGGCAAGGGTAACAACAACCCCTATCTGATGCATCTGGTCGTGCGCCGCGGCGAGGCGTATTTCCTCTACGTCTACAACGCGAAGGCCTCCTCGTCGGGCAACGAGCCGCTGACGCTCAAGAGCGTGGTTCCGATTCCGGAGGAGGTGGGCCGCGAAGCCCGGGTGTGGTTCGGCGCCTACTCGGTGCGCTACGGATTCTACGCCACGAAGAACCGGATCATGCGCTTCGACTACCTGAACATCACGCAGTTCGAAGCGGAGCCCACGCCCTTTCGGACCTACGACGAAAAGTACGAGATCCTGGATGTCTTCGTGCTGATCGGCGGTACGGGCCTCAAGGATGCCGACGACTGCACGGTGGTCTACCTCTACGACCGGACGAAGGGCACGACGACCGTCGATGTCTACGACACGGTGACCGGCGAGAGCTATTATACCTACGAGGATCTGCTCCCCGGCCGGGGCGTGGCATTCATCAAACGATGATTTGACAACCAAAGATACGGACCGAAATGGAAACACGCACGAATGTGATAGAGTGCCGCAACCTGACGCACTACTACGGCAAGAAACTGGTGTACGAGAATCTGAACTTTGCGGTGGGCGAGGGGCGCATCCTCGGACTGCTGGGCAAGAACGGCGCCGGCAAGAGTACGACGATCAACATCCTGAACGGCTTCCTGGCTCCGCGCTCGGGGCAGTGCCTGATCTACGGCGAGGACACGCAGCATCTGTCGCCCGCCACGAAGAGCCGCATCGGCTATCTGATCGAGGGCCACATCCAGTATTCGTTCATGAACGTTCACCAGATCGAGAAGTTCTATTCGGGCTTCTACCCCCGCTGGGACCGCGACGCCTACTTCAACCTGATCAACCGCCTGAAGATCCTTCCGCGGCAGAAGATCGCGAGCATGTCGTGCGGACAGCGGGCCCAGGTGGCGCTGGGACTCATCCTGGCACAGGATCCCGATCTGCTGATTCTGGACGACTTCTCGCTGGGACTCGACCCCGGCTACCGGCGGCTGTTCGTCGACTACCTGCGCGAGTACGCCAAGTCGCGCGGCAAGACGGTCTTCCTCACCTCGCACATCATCCAGGACATGGAGCGTCTGATCGACGACATCCTTATCATGGACTACAACCGCGTTCTCTATCAGGGTCCGTTGAGCGATTTCCAGCGCGATTTCAAGGGCTTCTTCTTCGATACGGATGCCGCGACGGGCGATCTGGCCGGCGACCGGAGGGTGGTGAACCTCGAACGGCTCAACCGCCGCTGCGAGCTCTACACCTATGCTTCGGAGGAGGAGATCCGCACCCTGCTGCACGATCACGGCATTGTTCCCGAAGGCTTCCATCGCGAGACGCTCACGCTGGAGGATGCCTTCATCGGTCTGACGGGTAAATACTGACGCGCCATGATCATCCAACATCTCTTCTACAAGGAGTGGCTCAAGACACGCTGGACCTGGCTGGCGGCCGTGGTGCTGGGCGTGGCCGCGGTGCTGTATCTCTTCCTGCGGGTCGAGAACGGCATGGAACGTTTCGGAGCCAAGATCTACATGCTGCGGGTGCTCTACGACAATCCGCCGCTGATCTACTACCGCATGCTGCTCTACGTGCCGGTGCTGATCGCCCTCTGCGTGGGGGTGACGCAGTACCTGCCCGAGGTCTCGAACCGCCGCATCCGGCTGACGCTCCACCTGCCGGCCTCCAATACGCGGCTCATTCTCGGCATGGCCCTCTACGGCGTGGTGATGATCACGCTGGCCAACCTCATCCTCTTCGGGCTGTTCGTCGCACGCAACGTCGCTCTCTTTCCGGCCGAGATCACGCGGCCGGTGCTGCAGTCCGTGGCGCCGTGGTTCGTGGCGGCCTATCCGGCCTACAACTTCGTCGCCATGGTGGCGCTCGAACCCCATCGCTGGCGGCAGTTGATCTATGCGCTGGTGGGTTGGTTCGTACTGTCACCCCTGGTGGTGTGCGGCGAGGCCGTCGGCTCCTACGCCCGGATGATCGTGCCGCTGGCGGTGATGGCCGTGGCATCGTTCCCGCTGCTGCTCTTTTCGTCGTACCGTTTCAGCAAAGGTCTTTGAGCTATGGGTCGAAATTGCATACGTCTGATTGCCGTGCTGTTTGCGGCTCTTGCCGCCGTGATGGTGCTGCCGTCGCTCTTCGGGCGGCTCATTCCCGCGCGGGGCTACTATTCCTACATGAAGGTGGTCTACGCCGAACGCCTGGGCGACTTCCTCATTTCACAACCCGATTACGCGTCGACCGCGGACCATGCGGGCGGCCGCTCGTGGACGATCCGCGACACGCGCGGCAACGAATACACGGCCGATGCGGCCGATACGCTGGCCGTGCTGGAGAACGCTTCGCAGCTGATCTTCGAGGGACGTCTTCCGGCAACGCTCTGCGGCGTCGGACTGACTCCCGAGGAGGTCTCCGCCGCCGACTTCACGATGTACTTCGGCGACCGCGGCGACCGTAGCTACGGTCTGATGGATCTCTCCGACAAGTTGAGCTACCGTTCGCAGGATTACCGCACCGACGATCTGTTCCGCTTCGCGGAGGAGGGGATCGAGTTCATCGACGCCCCTTCCAACCGGGTCGACCGGGAGAAGAGCCTCCGTTTCCGCAAGGCGCTCGATGCGGCGGGCTTCGTCCGACCCTGCGCGTGGGCCTGGAAGCCGACCGATGCGGCGGATGCCGAGGCTCTGGGCTATTTCCTGCTCGATGCCCGCGGATGCCTCTACCGGATGGGCATGTGCGGCGGTGAGCCCGAGGTCGAGCCGATTGCGCTGCCCGAGGGTTGCCGGCTGCGCAACCTGAGTTTCTGCGACCGTCCCGAACTGCTGGCTCTGGCGCTGGCCGACGACGGCACGCTCTACCGCATGGACCGCGACTATACGTTCCGGCGTCTGGAGCTTCCGTCGGCCCGGCATCTGCGCGTGGCGATGCGCTCGACGCTGCTTTTCCGCAAGTTCGTCTACGAGCGCGCCGACCGCACGGACTACTATGTCACCGATCTTGACTTCCGGATGCTGGACAGCTGCACGGTGGAGCATCCTCAGCGCCGCAATCTGACCCGCGAACGGATCGCCCGCGTATTGTTCCCGCTGACGGTGCAGTTGACCCCGTGGCAGGGACTTCGCTTCTCGGGGCCCGAGGGGTGGGGCTGGGCACTGCTCAACCTCGTCTGGTGCGGGGTGCTGGCGCTGCTGCTCAGGCGGCGCGGCGAATCGCTCCGAAACCCCTTTGTCGTGGCCGATCTGGTCGTCACACTGCTGCTGGGCCTCTACGGCCTGATCGGGGTGCTGGCCATCCCCGGCCTCGGCTCGGAACGCAACCTCAAAAAATGATTCTGACATGATACTCCATCTGATCTATAAAGAGTGGCTCAAAACCCGTTGGTTCGCCCTCATCGCCCTCGTCGCCGGCGTGGCTGCCGTCGTGGGCATCCTGGCCGGGGTGGCTTCGGGCGTGCGGGCCGATGCCCCGTTCTTCTTCTACCAGGTGATTGTCGGCAAGGTGCGCTTTTTCGACCTCTTCCGCTTCGTGCCGCTGCTGGCCGCCGTGCTGATCGGCTGCTCGCAGTTCCTGCCCGAGGTGACCGACAAACGCATCAAACTCTCGCTCCATCTGCCGATGCCGCCCACGGTGGTCATCTACAGCATGGTCCTCTACGGCTTCGTGCTGCTGACGCTGCTGGTCGGCATCTGTCTGGCTCTCTTCGCGGGGCTGGGGGCCGTCTGGCTCCCGGGCGAGATCCTCGTTCCGGCGCTGAAAACCATGCTGGTATGGGTCCTCGGCGGCATGACGGCCTATTTCTGGATCGCCATGATGGCTTTCGAACCCGTCGGCCGATACCGGTTCGGTTACTTCGTCGTTGCCGGCATGCTGGTCTCGATCTTCATGCGCCGCTATCCGATCGGCGGCGTCGACGTGCTGCTTGAAATCTTCGCTGGCCTGACGCTCGTCTCGAGCTTCTCGGTCCTCTTCACCGCTTACCGCTTCAACAAAGGAATCCTATGACAGCCAAAATCGTTCGGGTGCTGCTGGTCTTCACCACCATCCTGGTTCTGGGCTTCTACCTGCCCGATCTCTACCGGAACCGCTTCGAGAAGCGTGCCAACAAGAGCCTGCTCTATTACAGCGAGGTCACGCGTGATTTCGTCTTCGCCGAGGAGCGCTACGATTCGCTGCGGCAGGAGGTGCGCATGTTCTATCGCGACCGGGCCGGCAATCCGCTCTCGGAGACCGAATACATGCGCCGGCTGCCCTTCAACAATTCGCGCAAACTGAAGATGCTCGGCCAGATGCCCGATTCGGTCATGGGGCAGCCGCTCACGCAGGAGGTTCTGCGCAGCGTGCGGCGCATGATGCTCATCGGCGACAAGGGGTTCGAGTATCCGCTGGCGCCGCTCTTCGAGTCGCAGCCCGGTCATCCGGGGGTCGATCTGCCCGAGGACCTCTTCCGCATCGGAAAACGCGGCATCGAATTCTTCCATACGACCGACCTGAGCATCGATACGGCCAAGAGCCGCCGCTTCAACGAGGCGCTGACCGCGGCCGGATTCCGCGCCCCGGCACGCGACATCTACGGCATCCCCTCGACGATCAAGTCGCGCGACGACGGCTATTTCATCGTCGACGCGGCGGGTCGGCTGTTCCATCTGCTGATGGTTCACGGTCAGCCGCGCGTGCGGGCCATCGACAACCGTTTCGAGATCCGGCAGATCAAGTGCCACGTTCCGGGCGACATCTACTGCCACATCTTCACCCCGGAGAACGAACTTTACGTCCTGCGGACCGACTACTCGCTGTGCAAACTCCCCATCGGACCCACCAACGGGCGCTTCATGCTGACCTCGAACTGCTATTTCCGTTCGTACAAGAACCTCGGCAGCGACAGCAGCGTGATGTATGTCCTCGATGCGGACTTCGGGCGGGTCGACAGCTGCGCACTGCCGGTGGCAAGCTACCGCACGTCGCCTCAGGCCGATGTCGAGGCGCGTCTGTTCCCGTTCCGGGTGATGACCACGCCCGGCTACACGCATCTGATCCCGGTGCCCAATCCCGTCGCGAAGTTCTGGGTGACGAATCTCTGTTGCGTCGTGTTGCTCGCGGGGCTGCGGCTGTGGCGGCGGGTGCGGATTTATACCCCTTTCCAGCTGATCGATCTGGCCCTGACGGCCGTCTTCGGCCTCTACGGGCTGATTGCTGTATTGTTGTTTCCTAACCGATTCTGATATATGAAGAAAAATCGTCTGATCCAGGTGGCCGTGGCCGTCCTGATCGTGGCCGGCACCTACGGCATCTTCCGCTACATGGTCCGCACGAAGCCCGTGGCCGAAATCAACGAGGAGAAACGAAACCTCATCCACGTCAAGGCCGATACGGTGGCCCTGCGTGACTACGACGTCTCGTACAGCTGCTTCGCCAAGGTCTATGCCGGCGCCACGGTCAAACTCAGTTCGGAGGTCAGCGCCCGGATCGTGCCGGGTGACCTGCCGCTGCGCGAGGGCACCCGCTTCAAGCGGGGCGACCTGCTCGTGCGGCTCTACGACGACGATACCCGCGCGGCACTGATGGCCAGCCGCAGCCGTTACATGAGCCTGCTCTCGCAGCAGCTGGCCGACCTGGCGGTCGATTTTCCGGAGGAGGAGGCCAAGTGGACCGCCTTCTTCAACTCGATTGCCGTCGACCGCGACCTGCCCGATCTTCCTCCCGTGACCAGCGAAAAGGAGAAGGTCTATCTGGCCGTGCGCAACGTCATCTCGGACTACTACGGTGTCAAGCAGGCCGAGATCAATCTGCGCAAGTATGCGATTCATGCCCCCTTTGACGGGGCCTTCCTCACCGTGGCCAAGGAGGTCGGGGCCATCGCCTCGCCCGGCAGCGAAATCGCCACCATCATCCAGACCGACCGTCTGGAGCTGGAGGCCGGCATCGAACCCCAATACAAGGAGTATCTCTACCGGGGGTGTCCGGTGACGGTGGAGTGCGGCGAGAAGCAGTACCGCGGAACGGTCGACCGGGTGGCGCCGTTCGTCGACGAGGCCATGCAGCGCGTGAAGATCTACATCCGCGTCGAGGCCCCCGAAGAGAGCCTCATCTCGGGTGAACTCTACCGCATCCGCGTCGCCACGACCCATCTGCAGGGGGTCATGCGACTGCCGCGCGAGGCCCTCTTCGCCGACCGCACGATCTATCTCTGGGCCGACGGCTGTCTCCATGCCCGCAAGGCCGAGGTGGTCTACGTGGACGAGGATTACGCCTACCTGCGCGGACTGACCCCCGGAGAGATCGTCGTGGCCGAATCGCTGGTCAACCCCTACGACGGGATGGAGGTCCGCCTGCTCGGAAGTCACTGATTCACCAAAACGTGAGATAACATGCGCAAACTCATCACCGCTTTTGTCCGTTACCCGTTCTACTCGCAGGCACTGGTCTTTCTGGTGCTGGTCTTCGGCATCGCCGCGATGTTCTCGATCCGCAAGGCGTCGTTCCCGATCACGGAATCGCGCCTGATCACGGTCTCGGTGACCTACCAGGGCGCCACGCCCAAGGAGATGGAGGAGGGGGTGACGACGCTCGTCGAAAACGCCCTGCGCGGCGTGGTCGGCATCAAGGAGATCAGCTCCAAGTCGATGGAAAACCAGTCGCTGGTCTCGATCCTCATCCGCACGGATTATGACGTGGATGTGGTGCTGAACGACATCAAGAACGCCATCGACAAGATTTCGAACTTCCCGGCCGGCGCCGAAAATCCGGTCATCACCAAAACCAAGACCACCTCGCTGTCGGGCTTCCTGTCGCTGACGCAGACGCGCGGCGAGGAGGACATCATGCGCCTCAAACGCATGGCCCAGCGCATCGAGGACGATTTCCTGGGCTCGGGCATCATCTCGCAGGTCACGCTGCTGGGCTATCCCGCACGCATGGAGATGTCGATCGAGGTCCGCGAGGAGATGCTCCAGCGTTACGGCATGAGCTTCACGGAGATCAAGAATGCCGTGGCCGCCAACAACATCGACATCTACGGCGGTAAGATCAAGAACCCCCGCGAGGAGATCAAGATCAATTCGCGCTACCGTTCGGTCTCGCCCGCCGACATCGAGCAGATCGTCGTGCGGGCCAATGCCGACGGCAGCCTGATCCGCGTGGGCGACGTGGCCGACGTGCGGCTGATCTTCGAGGACATCCCCACGGCCAGCTACGTCGACGGCCAGCGCGACATCATGTTCCGCATCGACAACCTCGCCACCGAGGACCTCGAAGAGATCTCGGCCTATCTGCACGACTACATCCGCGACTTCAACGCCCGCGACAACGGCTTCCGCCTGGATTACATGCACGACTTCCTCGACACGTTGCGCGGTCAGCTCAACATCCTCTACAGCAACGGTCTGGCCGGCATGCTGCTCGTGGTGCTGTGTCTGTCGCTGTTCCTGAGCTTCCGCCTCTCGGTGTGGGTGGCGTGGGGTATTCCGATGGCCTTTCTGTGCATGTTCGTCGTGGCGGCGCTCATGGGGCTGACCATGAACTTCATCTCGGTCTTCGGCATGATCCTCATCGTGGGTATTCTGGTCGACGACGGCATCGTCATCAGCGAGAACATCTACACGCGCTTCCAGCAGGGGCTGACGGCGCGGCGTGCGGCCGTCGAGGGGGCCATGGAGGTGCTGCCCGCCGTGCTGGTGTCGGTACTGACGACGCTGGTGGCCTTCCTGCCGATCCTCTTCATCCAGGGCAACCTCGAGATGATGTACGAAATGGCCGTCGTGGTGATCGTCTGCCTCTTCTTCTCGCTGCTCGAGAGCATGTTCATGCTCCCCTCGCACTGCGCCTCGCCCAAGGTGCTGGCTCCGCCCTCGAAGACCAATCTCTACGGACGGATCCGCGGCGGGTTTGACCGCGGTCTGAACTGGATCTCCGACCGCGTCTACCAGCCCTTCGTACGCTGGGCGCTGCGGCATACGACCGTGGTGCTGGCCTGCCTGGTGGGGTGCTTCCTGTTGACGGCCGGACTGATCGGCGGCGGACGCATCGGCTTCACGATCCTCCCCTCGATGAACGAGGACAACTTCAACATCGAACTGGCCATGAAGCCCGGTACGAACAACGATCAGCTGGTGGCCGAACTCAAACGCATCGAAACGGTCGTCTGGCATGTCGACTCGATGCTCATGGAGCGCTACCACGAGCCGTCGTTCATCAAACTCATCAACATGCGCACCGGCTCGGCCTTCTCGGGCAGCGAAACCGGTAGCCATGCCGGATCGGTTGTCGTCTTCCTGCGCCCGCTGGACCATTCGGAGATCGGTTCGGACGAGATCAAGGCGCTGATTTCACGGGAACTGGGCACGGTGCCCGCAGCCTACAAGTTCGCCATCGGAGCCGGTCACCGCTTCGGCGCGCAGGTCTCGATCAGCCTGTTCGGCTACGATCTGGCCACGCTCGAGCGGGCCAGTGCCGAGTTCCAGCACCGGCTGCGCGAACTGGACGCCCTCTACAACGTCATCGACAATGCGCAGCTCGGCGGTCAGGAGGTGCAGATCCGCCTCCGGCCCCTGGCCTACAGCCTCGGACTGACCCAGCAGCAGGTCATGTCGCAGGTGCGCGAGGCCTTCTACGGCTCGCTGGCCCAGCGCCTGCAGGACGGCAAGGACGAGGTGTGGTTCTACGTCCGCTACCCGGATTCGGACCGCCGCACGATGGGCGATCTGGCGAAGATGATGGTCCGCACGACGAGCGGCGAGTATCCGCTCGGCGAGCTGTGCGATCTCATTCCCGGGCGCAGCGTGCTGTCGATCAACCACTACAACGGCCGCAAGGAGATCCGCGTCGACGCCTACATGGAGGATGCCACGGCCTCGGTGCTGCCCGTCATGGAGGAGATCGAGACCAACATCCTGCCCGACATCCTCGAACGCTATCCCGAGATCACCTACATGCAGCAGGGGCAGATGAAGGACATGCGCGACGAAATGGAGACGATCAAGAGCTTCTACATGGTGGCGTTGTTCATCATCATCATGATTCTGGTGATCTACCTGCGCTCGACGCTCCAGATGACGCTCGTGGCGCTGATGATCCCCGTGGGATGCATGTCGGCCATCTGGGGCCACTGGATCGAGGGGGCGCCGCTCTCGATGATGACCATCTGGGGCATGGTGGCCCTGTCGGGTACGATCATCAACGACGGCGTGGTCTTCATCTCGCGCTACAACGACTGTCTGAAGCTCTCGATGAAGGTCGACGAGGCGATCGTCGAGGCGGCGCGTTCGCGTCTGCGCCCGATCCTGCTCACGTCGCTCACCACTACCGCCGGGCTCTTCCCGCTGATCCGCGAGGGGAGCAGCGACGCCCGTTTCGTGCTGCCGATGGCCATCACGCTGGGCTACGGCATCCTCTTCGGGACGTTCTTCATCCTGACCTGCTTCCCGGTCTTCCTCAAGGTGGCCAACCGCACCAAGCTCTTCTTCGTGCGGCTGCGTCATCCGGAGCGTACGCCCGAAAGCGTCGAAACGGCCGTCAAGGACCAGTTGCGCAATGCCGATTTCTAAACGATGAAAACCATGAAACGATATCTCTGGAGTGTGGTCCTGCTGTCGGGACTGGCGGTCGGGGCCCGGGCGCAGCAGTCGGACGCATTGACCCTGGCCGACGCCATCGGCATCGGGCTGGAATACAACTACGGCATCCGCGTCGGAGCCCTGCAGACGCGTACGGCCGAGATCAACAACACGTGGGGCGCCGCCGGGCTCTATCCGTCGGTGGCCGTGGGGGCGAGCGCCAACTGGAGCCGCACCTATCCGCAGGGCGATGGCCGTGACGACTTCTCGACAACCGTCCTGCAGCCGAGTGCCGACGTGTCGTGGGTGCTTTTCGGCGGCTTCCGCGTGTGGCGCACCAAGTCGAAACTCGATCTGACGCAGCAACAGGCCGAAGGCTCGCAGACGGTGCTGGTCGAGAATACGCTGCGGTCGATCATCTCGGCCTACTACCAGGCGGTCCTCGAGGAGGAGAAGGTCTCCATTTCGCGCGAACTGATGGATGCGTCGTACAACCGTTACCAGCGCGAGGAGCGGGCTTCGGAACTGGGCGTGGTGCGCAATCTGGAGCTGTTCCAGTCGAAGAACGTCTGGCTGCAGGACCGTGCGGACTACCTGAGCCAGCAGAACCGCAGCGAGGAGGCCCGGCGTCAGCTCGGCTACCTGCTCGCCGGCAAGGACGGCTGGACGTGGCGGCTTGCGGATACGATCCCGATGATCGAGGAGCATTTCGACCTGGCCGAACTGCACCGCATCGCCCAGGAGGACAATACGTCGATCCGCAACCAGTACGTTGCCATCCGTCTGCGCGAGGAGGAGAAGCGGCTGGCCCGCTCGGACTACTATCCGAGCCTGAGCGTCGGAGCCGGCGCCTCCTACGGCTACAACCGGGCATCGGGGATCACAACCCAACAGATCCAGCCCTATGTCTCGGCCAAACTCTCGTTCACGCTCTTCAACGGAAGTCTGCGGCGGCGGACCGTGCGTATTGCCGAGATCAACCGGCAGGCCGAGGAGCTTTCGCTCGACGAGATGCGTCTGTCGGTCAATTACGACGTCGACCGTCAGCACAGTGCCTATCTGTTGTGCCGCGAGCTGGTTGACCTGCGCGAGGAGCAGCTCGCGACGTCGCGTCTGAGCCTGCGCATCGCCGAACAGCAGTTCCGCGACGGTATGCTGTCGCAGTTCGATTTCCGCGACGTGCAGATCGCCTACTACAATGCGGCGATGAATCTCTTGTCGGCGCGTTACGACCTGGTGATGGCCCACGTCGATCTGTTGCAGACGCTGGGATTGCTGCTGCGCGAAGTGCCCGGCAGCGGGGGAGTTGCCCCGAAACCGTGATCGCGTCCGGAAGGATGAATGTGGCGGCCGGATCCCATGACGGGGTCCGGTCGTTGTTTTTGATGCCGTTCTCAGTTGCCGGTTGCGCTGTCGGCCGGTACGGCCGTATTTTGATTCCCGGAGTGCGCTCTGTGTGCCGCGAAGTCCGGCCGAAAGGACCCGAAGCGACAAAGTTCCGCAAAAGGTTGTATTTGTCAAAAAAAGATTATCTTTGTTCAACAAAGGAACTATTAAGGTCGGAATGGCTGGCCCCGAACCGCTCTTTTCTGCATGCGGACGCTGCAGGGCGGAGGTCGTGCGGCGGATGGCGGACGGGCGTGCAAACGGCGCCCGCATGTTCCGCAAAACGGACGTTGCCCGGGTTCCCGTGTATCGAACTTGTGTTATGTAGGATGGAGAACGAACGGTTGCATCTGACCCTTACCTCTTCCGAATTCGGGAAACTCTTTTCCGAATTCAAACCCCGTTTTGTCGCGATGGCCTGCCGCTATGTGCGCAATGCGAACGTCGCCGAGGATATCGTCTCCGACAGCTTTGTCTCCTTTTGGGAGATTCGCGAAAGCCTGCCCGAAGACCTCAATATTCCGGCCTATATCCTGACGACGGTCAAGAACCGCTGTCTGAATCATCTCAAGACCGAACTGCGGCACCGTCAGCTCGAACAGAATCTCCATCAGACCCGTCAGCGGCTGTTGCAGGCCGATATCCGCTCGCTTGCAGCGTGCGATCCCGAACGGATCTTCTCCCGGGAGATCCAGCTGCTGATGGCCGGGGCTCTGGCCCGAATGGGGACCATGACCCGCAATGTCTTCCTGCTGAGCCGCAACGAGGGCAAAACCTACCGGGAGATTGCCGACGAACTCCATATTTCGGTCAGCCGGGTCAATTTCGAGATCCGCCGGGCACTCGATCTGCTGCGCGTCGAATTGAAGGACTACCTCCCCGTGACGCTCATTGTCTGGCTCTTCACCCATCGCTGCTGACCCCCCCCCTCCGGACCCTTCTGCTCGTCTTACTGGCCTTTCTGCGCGTCTCACAGGCCCTTCTGCGCGTCTGCAACGGATCGGCGGGCGTTTTGCCGTATCCGCTCCGCACGCTTTGTCCCGGGGCGCTCTCCCTCCAGGCTTCCCGACGGTTGGCCGCAGTGCGGACGTGGATGCAGTCTCACCGGACCCTTTCGCGGGGGAGGCGGCCCGCGGATGAAAAAAATTTCACTTTTTTACTACTGACCTCGTCCGGTTGTTTGTTATCCTAATACAACACCAATCAAAATGGACGATCAGACGCTTCAAAAATACCTGCGGAACGAACTCCCGGAACAGCAACTCGCCGAGGTCCTCGACTGGCTGGACGCCTCGGCCGAAAATCAGCGCCGGCTCGACCGCCTGGACTTCCTCTCGAATCTGGGAATTCTCTACGGACCGACCGCCGGTGAATCCATCCTGCGGCCGCGGCCGATGTCTCGCTGGAGACGGACCCTGCGTTGGAGTGCAGGGTTTGCCGCAGGGCTTCTGTTGTGCATCGCGGGGAGTTGGCTGTTGACCGAACGGGCGATTGACCGGCGGTCGCAGCAGTTCATGGCCATCACGGCACCCAGCGGGCAGAGCATGTCGGTGACCTTGAGCGACGGAACCCGCGTATGGCTCAATGCCGGTTCGAGGCTCGAATATCCGACGATCTTTTCCGAACGCAAACGCCGGGTGAAGATCTCCGGTGAGGCGATGTTCGAGGTGACGCACGATGCCGACCGGCCGTTCGTCGTCGAGACCTTCGCCTGCGAGGCCGAGGTGCTGGGAACGAAGTTCAACCTGCTGGCCGATACGGCGAAACGACGCTTCTCGGCCGCCTTGCTCGAGGGCCGGTTGAAGATCCGCAACCTGCAGCAGGAGGACGAATGCCTGATCCTGGCACCCGACGAGGAGGTCAGCCTGGTCGACGGACACCTCCGCCTGGAGAAGATCTCCGATCCGGACGACTTCCGCTGGGTCGACGGTCTGATGAACCTCAACGGGTTGACCTTCGCCCAGGTGATCGAGAAGCTGGAGCGCTACTACGGGGTGCGGATCGAAACCGATCTGCCGACCGGCGTCTCGCAGCGCCGCTACCACGGCAAGATCCGCGTTTCGTACGGGATCGATCATGCCCTGGACCTCCTGCAGATGATGACCTCGGACTTCACCTACGAGCACGACAACGAAACGAATACGATTTACGTCAAAACCCGAATCTGATTGCCTATGGACTGATCCAACCCGCCTCCAACCTTCAGAACTGTTTGTCGACCGAAAAAACGGTCCGCGTATGCTGCCACATCCACGGACCGAAGGACAAGCAGCCTTACGAATGCTAACCTACCTATCCTTAAGACAAATTTATGAAAAAAACAAGAATCGGGCAACTCGGTTGCCTGATTGCATGGCTCGTCTGCCTGCTTTGCAGTGTCTCCGCGTCCTGGGCCCAGAGCCGGGAAACGACCGTAAAACTCGACATGACGGATGTTCCGATGAAACGCGTCATGGACGAGATCGAAAAACAGACCGGTCTCCTTTTTCTCTACACCAGCGAGGTCAATACGGACCGTCGGGTCTCATTGCATGTCGATCGTCGATCGCTTGACGAAACGCTCTCGCAGCTTTTCCGCAATACGGACATCGTCTACCGGATTGCAATTCCGAATATCGTGCTTTCGAAGCGTCCGGCCTCGACTCGTCCGTCGACGGTGACGGGTGTGGTGAGGGATGCCGACGGCGCGGCGATCGTCGGGGCGACGGTTCTCGTGCAGGGTACGACCCTCGGAACGACCACCGCCCTCGACGGATCTTTCTCACTGACGATTCCCGCCTCGGTCGAACAACCCGAACTGTCGGTTCGTTTTATCGGCTGCCGGAACGTCACCGTCCCGGTCGGCACCCGCTCGTCGTTTGACATCGTGCTGAAACCGGAAACCGTCGAGGTGGAATCGGTCGTCGTGACGGCTCTCGGCATCAAACGCTCGGAGAAGGCCCTCTCGTACAACGTCCAGCAGGTCTCGGCGGAGGCCATCGTCGCCAACCGGGACGCCAACTTCATCAATTCGCTCAACGGCAAGGTGGCCGGTGTGACGATCAACGCTTCGTCGGCCGGTGTGGGCGGAGCCTCGAAGGTCGTCATGCGCGGTCAGAAGTCCATCTCGCAGTCTTCGAATGCGCTGTACGTGATCGACGGCGTGCCGATGTTCACCAAGGCCCGCGACGGCGGCACGGAGTTCTCCTCGCAGGGTACGACCGATCCCATTGCCGACATCAACCTCGAGGACATCGAGTCGATCTCGGTGCTGACGGGTGCCGCGGCCGCAGCTCTCTACGGTTCGGATGCCGCCAACGGCGCCATCGTCGTGACGACGAAGAAAGGGCTGGCCGGACAGCTCGCCATCACCGCTGCGGCGGGGGTGGAGGTGATGGATCCCTTTGTCCTGCCGCAGTTCCAGAACCGCTACGGAACAGGCAACCTTTCGATGCCGATCAACGTCAACAGCTACAGCTGGGGACACCGTCTCAACGCGGCCAACCGCATGGGCTATGATCCGCGGCGGGACTATTTCCGGACGGGCGTCACCCATACCGAGAGCGTCTCGCTGTCGACCGGCACGGAGCGCAACCAGACCTATCTGTCGGCCGCAGCGGTCAATTCGTGCGGAATCGTCCCCAACAACCGCTACGACCGTTACAACTTCACGTTTCGCAACACGACGTCGTTTCTCAACGACCGCATGAAGCTCGATGTCGGGGCCAGTTACGTGCTGCAGAAGGACCTGAACATGATCAACCAGGGTACGTACAACAATCCCCTGACCGGGGCCTACCTCTTTGCCCGCGGCGGCGACTGGGAAGCGGTCCGCATGTATGAACGTTACGATCCGGTGGACAAGATCTCGAAGCAGTACTGGCCGATGGGCGACGGCAGCATCACGATGCAGAACCCCTACTGGGCCAACTACCGCAACCTGCGCGGCAATCGCAAGGACCGCTACATGCTCAACGCCCAGTTGTCGTACGACGTACTGGACTGGCTGAACGTTTCGGGGCGCATCCGCATCGACCATTCGCACAACACCTACCGCGAGAAGATGTACGCCTCGTCGAACGTGCAGCTCACCGAGCAGTCGTCGAACGGTCTCTACGGCGTGACCCGCATGATCGACCGTCAGGTCTACGGCGACGCACTGATGAACATCAACCGCACGTTCGGCGACGACTGGTCGCTGCAGGTCAACCTCGGTGCGTCGTTTTCCGACATGAAGAACGATGCGATGAAGATCCGCGGACCGATCGCCGACGGATCCTCGGGCGAGAAGCAGGGGCTGGCCAACGTCTTCAGCCTGCAGAATCTGAGCAATTCGACCAAGACCACGCGTCGCGAGGAGGGTTGGCGCGAACAGACGCAGTCCCTCTTCGCCTCGGCCGAGGTGGGCTACAAGGGCACCTACTATCTGACGCTCACCGGGCGTAACGACTGGCCCTCGCAGCTGGCCGGCCCCCACTCGAACGCCTCGTCGTTCTTCTATCCCTCGGTGGGTCTGTCGGTCGTGCTGTCGCAGCTCATCCCGAACATGCCCGAGAACCTCTCGTATGTCAAGCTGCGCGGGTCGTTCGCCTCGGTGGGCGTCGCCTTCGAGCGCTACATCGCCAATCCACTCTATGCGTGGAACGAAAGCGGACTGTCGTGGAATACCCAGACGCAGTATCCGGCCTATCATCTGAAACCCGAGCGCACGAAATCCTTCGAGGTGGGGTTGACGATGCGCTTCCTGCGTCACTTCAACCTCGACGTGACCTATTACGTCTCCCATACGCAGAACCAGACCTTTGATCCGCAGCTTTCGGGCGGTACGGGCTTCTCGTCGATCATCATCCAGTCGGGCAACGTCCGCAACCGCGGACTGGAACTGTCGCTCGGATATGGCAACGAATGGGGGAGCGTCGCGTGGAACACGAACTTCACCTTCTCGGCCAACCGCAACCGGATCCTTTCGCTGGCCAACAACGTCATCAACTACGCCACGGGCGAGCTCTTCTCGATCGAACGCCTCAACATGGGCGGTCTGGGCGATGCGCAGTTCCTGCTCGAAGAGGGAGGTACGCTGGGCGATCTCTATTCGCGCCGCGACCTGCGCTACGACGAAAACCGGGCGATCTACATCGATGAAAACGGCGCCGTTTCGACCGAGACGATTCAGGACGTAAGCCGCTATGTCAAGCTGGGATCGGTGCTTCCGGATGCCAACCTGTCGTGGCGCAACGACCTGCGCTGGAAGAACCTTTCGTTCGGATTCATGGTTTCGGCGCGTCTGGGCGGCGTGGTCTTCTCGCGCACGCAGGCCATGCTGGATCTTTACGGCGTCTCGGAGGCCACGGCTGCGGCCCGTGATGCGGGCGGTGTGCGGATCAACGGCAGCGATGTGGTCGATCCCTACACCTGG
>OLWA01002052.1_pt1 | contig 19002 bp, 16 predicted proteins | sample 1673251 | NCBI WGS metagenome assembly OLWA01 (sample SAMEA3178937, study PRJEB25190) | human gut metagenome | biome: human gut; feature: human-associated habitat; material: faeces | place: Austria | collected 2013 | reverse complement strand
CAGTCCGTGTGCAATTCTTAACTTCTTTACCTTTGCTCCTAAATCGCTGTCCATGTCACATACCTCCAAATTCTGTGTTTTTGTGATAATTTGTTTTACTTTTTGTTGGCTCTGTATCTTAATGTAGAGTCCAGAATCTTTTTACGGATTCTTAAATGGGTTGGTGTTACCTCTAACAGTTCGTCTGTATCGATGTAATCCAAAGCCTGTTCCAGACTTAAAATTTTAGGCGGAACAAGTCTTAATGCTTCATCGGCGCTGGAAGAACGGGTGTTGGTCAGGTGCTTTGTCTTGCAGACATTGACCTCAATATCTTCCGTACGTGGATTTTCACCGATAATCATACCGGCATAAACCTTTTCACCAGGTCCGATAAAGAGTGTACCGCGGTCCTGTGCATTGAAAAGACCGTAAGTTACAGCTTCACCGTCTTCGTAAGCGATTAAAGAACCGGTCTTACGATAAGAGATGTCACCTTTGTATTCTTCATAACCTTCAAATGAAGTATTGATAATACCATTACCCTTAGTATCAGTAAGGAATTCACCTCTGTAACCGATAAGACCACGTGATGGAATAGAGAACTGAAGTCTTGTATAACCACCATTAATAGGTGTCATACCAAGAAGTTCTCCTTTTCTCTGGCTTAACTTCTGAATAACCGAACCTGTGAATTCATCTGGAACATCGATATAAGCAAGTTCCATAGGTTCAAGCTTCTTGCCTCTTTCATCTGTATGATAAAGAACCTCAGCCTTACTTACAGCGAATTCATAACCTTCACGGCGCATATTTTCAATAAGAACTGAAAGATGGAGTTCTCCACGTCCTGATACCTTAAATGAATTCTCAGAACCAGGATTTTCTTCAACTCTTAAGCTTACGTCTGTGTTGAGTTCCTTGAAAAGTCTGTCACGTATATGTCTTGATGTAACGAACTTACCTTCCTTACCTGCAAGTGGACTATCGTTAACCATAAAGTCCATAGAAAGAGTAGGTTCAGATATCTTCTGGAAAGGAATGGCAACAGGGTTCTCAACAGAACAGAGTGTATCACCTATCTTAAGGTCTGCAATACCAGATACAGCTACGATATCACCATAACTAGCTTCGTTGACCTCAACTTTGTTAAGACCATTGAAAGTATAAAGCTTAGTAACACGTACTCTCTTTCTTAAAGAAGGGTCATGGTGGTTAACAATCATAACCTCCTGATTAACCTTAAGTTTACCATTATCAATCTTACCTACACCGATACGTCCAACGAATTCGTTATAATCGATAGTAGAGATAAGCATCTGTGTATCAGCGTCAGGGTCGCCCTCTGGTGCTGGAATATTGTTAACGATACATTCAAATAATGGCTGCATGTCTTTTCTTTCATCCTCAAGGTTAGCCATAGCATAACCTGACTTTGCAGAAGCAAAGATAAATGGACAGTCAAGCTGGTCATCGTTTGCATCAAGGTCTATAAATAATTCAAGAATTTCATCTATAACTTCTTCTGGTCTTGCCTCAGGTCTGTCAATCTTATTAATACATACGATAACAGAAAGATTAAGGTCAAGAGCCTTCTGAAGAACGAACTTAGTCTGAGGCATAACACCTTCAAATGCATCAACAACAAGTACAACACCGTTAACCATCTTTAATACTCGCTCAACCTCGCCGCCGAAGTCAGCATGTCCCGGAGTATCAATAATATTTATCTTTGTGCCCTTATAGCATACAGATGTATTTTTTGCAAGGATAGTAATTCCTCTTTCACGTTCGATATCGTTGTTATCCATAACTCTTTCTGCAACGACCTGATTTTCTCTGAACGCACCGCCCTGTTTGAGCATCTCATCAACCAGTGTTGTTTTACCATGGTCAACGTGGGCAATAATAGCAATGTTTCTCAAATCTTCTCTAACCATTTTTATTTCCTCCCTGGTACTTCTATTAAAAAGTACACATTTTTAGATCATCATTTCATTTTCCCTTTACTCTGCAAGTATATTTCATTCCCATTTCCCGGGAAATTATACTTCTTATATCCTCAGAAGAGCCCTCGGTAATGCCGCCCTTTTTAAGGATATAAGCCTCATTGCGTCTGAAATTTATAAAGAAATAATTGTCTGTTTCAGTTATTTTAAAGATGTCACTGTAATTTTTGCGGATATCAAATGAATTTTCGCCGCAGTCTGCTGAAACGGACATATTCTGCTGATAAAAAGTAAATTTCACAGGAGAACTGCCGTAATTTTTTCTGAACCGGTTATACAATATTCTTGGATTCAAAACAAAAATGTACGCATACACGACCAGACACCATATAAGACCTGCAATTCCAAGATGCAGATTTCTTCCGGAATTTCCAGTAAAAACAGATATTATCACGAGAACGAGCATAGCCGCCGAAAAAATACAGAGCATAATCTTAACGGACGCCGAACTTGTTCTGCAAAGCTCCTTTATATCATCGTAACCAACGGTATTTTCCGCTTTTACAGTCATATTTACTCCTTTGTTTTTATCCTATTGAACTAAATTAGTCCACATACAGGAAAACATTTTGTTTAAACAGCGTTTTTTTTACTGCATAAAAAATGTCCTGCATAAAATGCAGGACATTTTGGTGGGAGAAGATGGATTCGAACCATCGAAGCGTAAAAGCAACAGATTTACAGTCTGCCCCCTTTGGCCACTCGGGAATTCTCCCATAAAAATTCCGCCGACTATTGCCGGCAGAATTGGAGCTGGTGGACGGACTCGAACCCCCGACCTGCTGATTACAAATCAGCTGCTCTACCAACTGAGCTACACCAGCACTTTAAGAGTGCTTAACTATTATATCATAGTTTTTTGCGTTTGTCAAGTACTTTTTTTATTTTTTTCGGATTTTTTTGAAAACCTACTCGAAATTTAAAAGTGGTCGAGGCGACAGGACTCGAACCTGCGGCATCTTGGTCCCAAACCAAGCACTCTACCAAACTGAGTTACGCCTCGTCAAACAGCTTTATCATTATACAACGATTCGACAGTTTTGTCAATAGCTTTTTTGAAAATTGTAAAATCCGTTATCAGAAAAACCAATTTAGGTGAATCTATTATGCAAATTCAACAAAACTAAAGCCGACACAAAAAGGTCGGCTTAAAGCTTCGTATAGTATAAATAAATTTTATGCGGCATCCGGTTTATTTATACTCTATGAGGAAACTTATGAATCGGTTGCTTCAATAAGTTTGTCATCAGATCTGAAAAGCAGAGTAATGCACCATATTGCTGAAATCGCAACAATTATATAAATCGCTCTGCTGAGTATTGCGTCAGATCCTCCGAAAAGCCAGGCAACCAGATCGAACCGGAATATTCCAACCAGTCCCCAGTTAATTCCGCCGATTATAAGCAGAATCAATGCGAGCTTATCCCACATTCTTTCCACCTCATTTCTCTGAACATTTCTCATGTTCATGGCTTTATTATTTTCAGTTTTTATTTTTTTATTCGCCGGATTTTATATTTTTTTAAAAAAAAGAAAGGACGCTCTTTTCAGAACGTCCCTTCCGGATTTGCATTATATATATCTGTTTCAGTTATGGAAATTTCTTTTTTCAAAAGGAAACAACAGGTTTTCTCTCCGTTTCATGTCTGAGTTCCTTCATTTTGACAAAGTAAACTATTATCAGCAGAGCATCAGCAAACACCCATGCTACCGGACTTGCCATGCAGACTGCGCTGAATCCGAAAGAGGAAACAAAGGCAAATGCAACAAGTGTTCTTGCGGCAAGTTCACTTACACCTGCAAGCATCGGCAGAAAGCTGTATCCCATACCCTGAAGCGAATTTCTTATGATAAACAGGATTCCGAGTGTCGGATAGAAAAGTCCGTTTATGACAAGATATGTCCTTGAAAGGTGAAGTATCTGCTCGATTGACGCTGCATCAGTTGACCTTTTATCAATAAAGAGCATTGTCATAACTCCGCCGAAAAGTGCAACAGCAGCAAACGAAACCACACAGTAAACCATCTGCATTATAAGACTCTGTCTTATACCTGTACGTATTCTTTCGTATTCACCCGCACCCCTGTTCTGTCCGCAATATGTAGCCATGGCGATTCCCATGCTTTCCATAGGACCCATGACAACAGTCTGAATTTTCATAGCGGCTGTAGCAGATGCAACAGAAATTGTTCCGAGTGAATTTACAGCTGACTGCAATACAATGGAACCGATAGCTGTTATTGAGAACTGGAGAGCCATCGGAACTCCGATGGAAACAAGGCTGAGAGAACGTGCCTTGTCGAATTTCAGTTCGTCTTTTTCAAATTTGAGTATATCGAAATTTTTAATTATGTAGAAAAGGCAGAGAACAGCAGATATTCCCTGAGCAATAACCGTTGCAAGACCTGCACCGAAAACGCCCATTTTGAATACTATAATAAATGTAAGGTCGAGGATAATGTTCAGCACTGACGATATACCAAGGAATATAAGCGGGGATTTGCTGTCGCCGAGCGAACGGAGAATTCCTGCAAGCATATTGTAAAAAATAGTAGCGGAAATTCCGGCAAAAATTACAACAATATAGTTATAAGCTTCGTGGTAGATTTCATCAGGCGTATTTGTTATTCTGAGAATAGGACCTGTCAGAAGCATTGTTGCAACGGTCAGTATCACAGCCACCGCCGCACTCAGATATATAGAGTTGGCTACATATTTACGCATATCCGAATACTTCCCTGCCCCGAAGCTCTGAGCTATCATTATGGAAAATCCGCTGCATATACCTGTTGCGAATCCTATAACGAGAAAGTTTATAGCGCCTGTTGAGCCGACAGCGGCAAGGGCATTTACTCCGACATACTTTCCTACAATAACGGTATCAACCATATTATAAAGCTGCTGAAAAACATTGCCGAGTATCAGCGGCCATGCGAAGCTTAAAATAAGCTTATATGGTGTTCCTGAAGTCATATCCTTTGTCATTGACATCTGACATCATCCTTTCTGTATTTTTTGATTTTCCCTATTGTTTATTCGTAATTAATGTGATAAAATAAAAGCTGAAAAGGCGGTGTTCAACATGGAAGAAATAAGTCATGAACAGATTCATTATGAAACCGAAACGGGAATGCGTCTGGAAATTACTGAGGAAAACAACTGTTTTGTTTCAAAGCACTGGCACAACAGCTTTGAGATAATACATATCCTTAAAGGGAATATGCTGCTGACTGTCGGCAACCGTAATTATTCGCTTTCAGACGGCGGATTTGCCGTTGTAAATTCCAAAACCATACATTCGACCGTATGCCGTAAAAGCTGCCGTTATCTTCTTTTGCAGATTCCATACGAAACAATCCGGAGAAATATTCCCGATATTGACATTGTAATGATAAGGTGCATCTGTTTAAGCGGTCAGAATGCTTCGGGAAATCTGGCACAGATAAAAGAGATTCTCAAAAAAATCAGTGCTTTCTGCGAATCTCCTCACAACAGCGGCTATCTGCTCATGCAGCACAGCCTTGTCTACGAACTTTTATATTATCTTGTAATAAATTTCAAGACCGGTGTTGACCCGGAACTTAAAAAGAAAGCTGACCGTAACATTCAAAGGCTTGGAGTTGTTCTTCAGTACGTCCGTCAGCACTATGCAGAAAACATAACCCTCAGTGATGCCGCCTCCGCTGTTGCCCTCAACAGAGAGTATTTCTCACGCTTTTTCAAAAAATATATGGGCATGACTTTTATGGACTACGTTTTTGCAATAAGGCTTGAACATGCCTATGACGATATAGTCAGCACCGATTATTCCATCGGTGAAATTGCGGAGCAAAACGGCTTTGAGAAGAATTATAAGCTTTTCGTCCGCAGATTCAGGCAGCAGTACGGCTGTAATCCGGGAGAGAAACGGAAACAGCTGAAACCATAAACGTACTACTGTGTTAAATATAGTATAACAATTTACTCCCCCGTTTTCAATAGCAAATCATGACTGTTCTATTGTACAATCTTGACTTTTTTAGACGTGATCCATTTTAGAGATTAGCCAGCATCAGGCTCGACCATTTACTAAACTGTTTAAGATAATACAACGCTTGTAGAACGGAAGCACAAAATGACTCGACAGGCAGTTAAACTGATTAAGATAATACAATTCTGACAATATACGCAAAAAGGACACTCTCCGCAAAAGAGTGTCCCCTTATTTTATATATCAATACTTTAATTTCAGCAAAATCAAATCTGTGCAGAATAGTTAGGAGCTTCCTTAGTGATATAAATATCATGCGGGTGGCTTTCCTTAAGACCTGCACCTGTAATTCTTACAAACTGTGAATTTTCGTGAAGTGTAGGGATATCAACGCATCCGCAGTAACCCATACCGGATCTGATACCGCCGACCAGCTGGAAGATTGTGTCAGCAACTGAGCCCTTGAAAGGAACACGTCCCTCAACGCCTTCCGGAACAAGCTTTTTAGCACCTTCCTGGAAATATCTGTCCTTTGAACCGCAAGCCATTGCACCAAGACTTCCCATACCTCTGTAAACCTTGAATGAACGTCCCTGGAAGATTTCTGTTTCGCCCGGAGCTTCCTCACAACCTGCAAGCAGAGAGCCAAGCATTACAACATTTGCACCTGCCGCCAGAGCCTTTACGATATCGCCTGAATACTTGATACCGCCGTCAGCAATAACAGGAATATTGTGCTTCTGTGCAACCTTTGCAACATCATAAACAGCAGTTATCTGAGGAACACCGATACCTGCAACAACTCGTGTAGTACAGATAGAACCAGGACCGATTCCGACTTTAAGGCAGTCTGCACCGGCAGCAATAAGGTCTTCAGCAGCTTCAGCTGTTGCGATATTTCCGGCAATAACAGGAGTATCAGGGAAAGCTTCCTTAACCATTTTTACGCATTTCATGATATTCTTTGAATGACCATGTGCTGAATCAAGAACAAGAACATCAGCCTGTGCATCAATAAGTGCAGCAGCTCTGTCAAGAACGTCAGCAGTAACGCCGATAGCCGCACCGCAAAGAAGACGGCCGCCCTTGTCTCTTGCTGAGTTAGGGTACTGAATAGCCTTTTCGATATCCTTTATTGTGATGAGTCCCTTGAGATAGCCGTTTTCGTCTACGAGAGGGAGCTTTTCAATCTTATGTGCACGGAGAATTTCCTGAGCCTGTTCAAGAGTTGTGCCGATAGGAGCAGTAATAAGATTATCCTTTGTCATTACGTCGCCTATTCTTGTGTTATAGTCGTCGATAAAACGCATATCACGGTTTGTAATGATTCCGACAAGCTTGCCCTTTTCGTCAACTATCGGAACGCCTGATATCTTGTATTTGCCCATCAGTTCGTCTGCGTCATAAACAAATCTGTCTGCTGTGAGAGAAAATGGATTTACAATAACCCCGTTTTCAGAACGCTTAACCTTGTCAACTTCATCTGCCTGCTGTTCGATGCTCATGTTCTTGTGAATGATACCGATTCCGCCTTCTCTTGCGATTGCAATAGCCATTTTGGCTTCTGTTACAGTATCCATTGCAGCTGTCATTATTGGTGTATTAAGACAGATATTTCCTGCAAGTCTTGTTTTCAGATTGATCATGTTAGGTGTTACATCAGACTTGCTCGGAATCAGCAGCACGTCGTCAAAAGTTAATCCTTCTTTAGCAAATTTACTCTCATTCAGCATAAGATACTCTCCATTCTGCCGCTTGAACATATGATAAAAAAATCCTCACAAGCGGCGGCGAAAATTTTCGTAAATAAAATAGCATTCATGATTGTATCTTTCGTTTACAATCCTTAATATATGAATAAAGCAGCCAAATTTTACTGAAAATTTAAAGCTGACTTACCATTCGTTCAAGTGATTCTATTTCTTATTATGATACTATTTTTTTTGCAATATGTCAACCCTTTTTCGACTTTTTTTATCATTTAACTTTTTGAATTATCATTTATATCAAAGAATTCCTTTCTGCGTTTCCGTATTCAGAAAGTGGCTATAAGGGGAAGCCCTCTCGTGCAGGGCTTCCCCTCTGCCTTCGGCATTCACCCCTGCGGAGCGTTTCCAAGGCAAGGCTTTCCGCCGTCTGCGGACGTCGGGCAGGGACTCTGTCCCATGCACCCTGCAAGCCTTTAAAAAGGCTTGACCTAAATTTTTATTATGCTGAAGGTTCCTGTGTTTCCGTTCTATCAGCGTTGTATTATCTTAAACAGTTTAGTAAATGGTCGAGCCTTATCAAAATGTACCCATTACATGAACAGCGAAGTAAAAGTCTTTGCCAAGCTTTCTTCAGAAAGCGGGGTTGATTTTTGGTCGAAAATATTATATACTATTAATGTGAAATTTTACAAAGGAGCGAGGAAAATGAAATTTACCAAAATGCACGGTATCGGCAACGACTACATTTATGTAAACTGTTTTGATGAAGAAGTTGAGAATCCGGAAAAGGTTTCCATTTATGTAAGTGACCGCCACAAGGGTATCGGCTCGGACGGTCTGGTTCTTATTATGCCGTCTGATATTGCGGATTTTAAAATGAGAATCTTCAATGCTGACGGTTCTGAAGCTATGATGTGCGGAAACGCAACACGCTGTATCGGAAAGTACGTTTACGACAAGGGTATGACAAACAAGACTGAAATTACTCTTGAAACAAATTCCGGAATAAAATATCTGAAACTGTTCCCTGTTGACGGAAAGGTTGAATCCGTTGAAGTTGATATGGGACAGGCTGTTCTTGTGCCGAAAGATATTCCTGTAATTTCCGACAAGGAAAGATTTATTTCCGAACCTGTTGACGTTGACGGAAAGGAATACAAGATTACCTGCGTATCAATGGGCAATCCTCATGCCATTGTTTACCTTGACGAAATAAATAATCTTGACCTTGAAAAAATCGGCCCGTCATTTGAAAACCACAAACTCTTCCCAGACAGAATAAATACCGAATTTATCAAAGTCGGCGATGAAAACACTCTTTACATGAGAGTATGGGAAAGAGGAAGCGGCGAAACTTTCGCCTGCGGAACAGGTGCGTGTGCATCGGTTGTTGCGTCCGTTTTAAACGGCTACTGCAAACAGGACAGCGAAGTTACCGTTCATTTAAGAGGCGGTGACCTTAAAATAACATGGAAGTCCGAAGGAAATGTTATCATGAAAGGCCCGGCTGCACTTATCTGTGACGGCGATGTTGACGTAAGTTTTATAAAATAAAAAGGAGTTTATAAATGACAAAGGTTAATAAGAATTTTGAAAATTTAGTTCCGAATTATCTTTTTGCAGATGTTGCCAAAAAGGCAAATGCATTTATCAAGGCTAATCCGGACAAGAAAGTCATCAAGCTTGGTATCGGCGATGTAACACTTCCGCTTGCACCGGTTGTTGTTGACGCTATGAAAAAAGGCTGTGACGAACTCGGTGTCAAGGAAACCTTCAAAGGCTACCCTGACTACGAAGGCTATGAATTTTTAAGACAGGCTATCGCTGATTACTACAAGGGATTCGGCGTTGAAGTTGCTGCTGATGAAGTTCTTGTAAATGACGGTGCTAAAAGCGATGCCGGAAATATCGGCGACATCTTCGACAAGGACAATGTTGTTCTGGTAACTGACCCTGTTTATCCGGTTTATGTTGACTCAAATATCATGGCTGGCAGAAAGATAATTTATGCTGATGCAACAGAAGAAAATGGATTCTGCGCTATGCCTGACAAGAACGTTTCTGCTGACATTATTTATCTCTGCTCCCCTAACAACCCGACAGGTGCTTGTCTTGACAGAGCTCAGCTCAAGGCATGGGTAGACTATGCTAACTCTCAGAATGCACTTATCATCTATGATGCGGCTTATGAAGCTTTCATTACTGAGGACGACAAGCCAAGAAGTATTTTTGAAATCGAAGGTGCAAGAACCTGTGCGATAGAAATGTGCTCACTTTCAAAAACAGCAGGTTTCACAGGTACAAGATGCGGATATACAATTATCCCGAAACAGCTTGAACTTGACGGAACAAACATTTACAAGCTCTGGTACAGAAGACTTTCCACAAAGTTCAACGGTGTATCCTATCCTGTTCAGTGTGCAGCTGCAGCAGTATTCTCAGAAGAAGGACAGAAGCAGACAAAGGAAAATATTGCATACTACAAGGAAAACGCAAAAATTATTGCAGGTGCAATGGACGAGCTTGGAATCAAGTACACAGGCGGTGTAAACTCACCATATATCTGGCTCAAATGCCCGAACAACATGGGCAGCTGGGAATTCTTCGACTATCTGCTTGAGAACGCCTATGTAGTAGGAACTCCTGGCGAAGGATTCGGCAAGAACGGCGACGGCTGGTTCAGACTTACTTCATTTGGCGACAGAGAAAACACAATTGAAGCTGTTGAGAGAATCAAAAAGCTTCTTTCAAAATAATTTTGTATATATGAACTAAAATATTCCTAAAGGACGGTTTCTGACCGTCCTTTTTGTTTTATATATGAATGGCAGATTAAAAGTTTTTTGCCAAGTTTTCTTCAGAAAGCAGTCGTGCCATTTTGTGTTTCCGTTCTACAAGCGTTGTATTATCTTAATCAGTTTAACTGCCTGTCGAGCCTTATCGAAGTGTAATCTTTACATGAACAGCGAATTAAAAGTTTTTTGCTTACTTTTTTTCAAAAAAGTAAGGATATTTGCAGAATTTCCGCAAAAAATAACTGCAAATATGCTGAAAGGAGATTGATTATGAGCAGAAAACACCGCCCGACACAGCCGCCCGAACGTTCTTACGAAGACATTATGTTTAATGAGGCTGGCTGTTCCAATGACTGCACAGGACTTATTCCCTCGGAGGTCATGACAGAATCTGAATACGAATCCTACGAGCAGATTTATGATTTCGGTCTGCCGAAAAGCGTCAAAGATGACCTTGAAAAGAAATAAAAAAAGCCTCTCCGCAAGAGGAAAGCGGAGAGGTTTTTAATAATAAAGAAGAAGGAAAAAAGCTGTTTGATTAGCTTTTGGAATTGTCATTGTTAAAATTACTTGAAGTATCTCTTGAGAAGTCCTTCAAATGCACAGCCGTGTCTTGCCTCGTCCTTTGCCATTTCATGAACTGTATCATGAATTGCGTCGAGGTTTAACTGTTTTGCCTTGGCTGCGAGCTGTTTCTTGCCTTCACAGGCACCGTTTTCAGCCATAACTCTCAGTTCGAGATTCTTCTTTGTGGAATCTGTTACAACTTCACCGAGAAGTTCTGCAAATTTTGCAGCGTGTTCTGCTTCTTCATAAGCTGCCTTTTCATAGTAAAGACCAATTTCAGGATAGCCTTCTCTGTGGGCAACTCTTGCCATAGCCAGATACATTCCGACTTCTGTACATTCACCTGTGAAATTCTGTCTTAATCCCTCAACGATTTCAGGGTCAACGTCCTTTCCTACTCCTACAACGTGCTGGTCAGCCCATGCAAGACCTTCTGTCGGAGCTTCTGTGAACTTTGATGCCGGAGCTTTACACTGTGGGCAGAATTCAGGAGCCTTTTCTCCTTCATATACATATCCGCAAACGGAACAGACAAATTTCTTCATAATTTTTATCCTCCAATAATGTAAATTGTTTTCAGTTTTTTAAGTATTATCAAAACTCAGAGTTTTCTCTTTCGTTTTTTATATTATATCTTATAGTTCGACATTTGTCAATGATTTTTATAAATTTTCACATAAATTTCACATTTCATCTGTACATATTGCAATAGCAGGTAGTAATTATTATCAAAAAAGTTAGTCAAGGGAAAAAGGCGTCAAAACGCCTTTTTCCTTTAAAAATATATTATGTGATTATTAGGGAAAGCTGATTTTATAAAATTGGAATTTGTTTACTTGATAACATCGTCCCAGCTTACGTCAGTAGTACTCTTCTTGGAGAGATATCTTGCAACTGCTGAAGCGTCGTTAGCTGCGAGTTTGTCGTCTTCATTAACATTTCCGAAGAATTTGCCTTCGTCAGTTCCGATAACGTCAATACCCTTGAAGCTGCCTGCACACTGTCTTGCAATTATAGAAGCATCTCTTACGTTGACTTTTTCGTCACCGTTTACATCGCCTCTGAGACCAGGTTTCTGTTCAACGAGGTTACCGGTTTTTTCGTCATATTTTTCAAATACCATAAAGTCCGGACATCTCTTTGTTTCTTCAAGCACATCGATAGTTCCGTCATATGATTCGTAATCTTCATAGTCTTCTTCAAATGTTGAGAAAGTTTTTATCTCACTGAATTTAACGTCATAAGTCTGACCAACTGCTGCATCTTCAGGAACTGTGAACTGAAGTGTAACAACCGGTTTATTGTCTTTATAAGGTTCTGAACCATAGCCAACAAGTGCAACATAGTTGTCAAATGTGTCATAAGCGTTTGCTCCGATAACTCTTTCAAGCTTCAGGCTCGGGTCATATTCAACAAGAAGATCATAACAAGCACATGTATTGTTTGTTTCCATAGACATTGTAACAGAAGCTGTTTTACCTGCAACTGCCTGAGTGTCAGAAAGTTCTATGGTTTCAACAGAAACTACGTCATTTTTCTTGCTTCTCTTAACTGTCCTCGGTGTGATTTCCTTTGCAGATGCCATTGTAGCATTTGCTGTTGCTGTCATAAGGACTGTAGCTAAAATAGCAGAAGCCTTCATCATAGTGTTCTTTTTCATAACATATCCTTCTTTCTTCATTGTAGGCAACCCTATTTTTTCAGGATGAAAATAAAAAATCGACCTTACATTTCATGAATATGCCGGTCGTCAATAAAATAACAGAATATATTTTTCTCTTTCTGTTAAATGCAACCGGCTGTCATACCGCCTTTTCAATTGCGGCTTAGACCCTCAGCTTTGCGTCCTTACTTTTCAATAAGTTTGCCAAATATTAAATTATCAATAACGTTTTAATTCCTCTTAACTAACCTCTATCGTATCTCTTACTGTATTTATATTATAGCACGGGAATCCCTTCCTGTCAAGGCTTTTTCTTATATTTGTAGAAATACATTATAATGTGTTAAAACCTATGTACATTGTGCACAAGGTTTCAGTAACCGTTATCGGGTATTTAACCCTGCTTTCCGAAAACCTTTAATATTGGGTATGAATAATCATATTCTTTAACAATTTCAGGGTGTTTCTGAGCATAATTATATATCTTTTCACCCAGTCCTTTTTCAAGAAATCCGACCAGCTGAGAAAGCGGACGGTTATAGAGTTCCTCACATACCGGACATATCGTTATGACCAGAAAACCGCCTAATTCCATTATTCTGTAAGGCCAGATGCTGCAATCGAAAGGCTTTTTGTCGCCGAGCATACAGCCCTTTTCACTGTCAAGTGCAGGGCAGAAAAAAAGCTCATCGCCCTCCAGCTCCGGAGCCTTTACAACATACGCTCCGTCCTTTTGAATAAACTCTGTTTCCGGTCTGATTTCGGACAGTTTTTTAAACGTTTCAGTATTCATAACCGGCATTTCCCAGATGTCTGTTCTGTCGAATCCGCAGCATATTTTGCATTCCCTGCATGATTTGTTGTCAAGAAGACCTTTAAGCATAGTATTTTTCTCCTTTATTAAAATTATAAAAGGGACGCCTTCTCATGTATAGCGTCCCCACAAGCCTTTAAAAAGGCTTGACCTAAACTTTTAAACGTGGCTCATTTTCAGAAATTACGAAAGATAAGACCCGACCATTTAGTTTAACTGCCTGTCGAGCCTTATCAAAATACACCAATGACATAAACTGCGAACTAAAAGTCTTTGCCAAGCTTTCTTCAGAAAGCGGGGTTACTGTTCTGACACAATCCTGCTCAGGCTGTCAACATCATCTCTGTCAACTTTACCGTCACCATTTACATCAGCAAGATAAAGTGCCGATGAATCAAGGCTAAGCAGACCGTCAATATACTGATTCAGCAGAATAAGATCATAAATATCTCTTGCACCGCTTCCGTCAATATCTCCCGGAAGTTCATAAATATCCGGCTCGGAAACATTTATTTCAAACGTTTTATATATGTTGCTGTATCCGACCTTTATCTCCTGTTTTCCCTTTATCTGCGGATTATACCCGCTTACCGAATAATCCTTTATTTCCTTTTTGCTATTGTTATCGTAATACGCATAAACTATCATTCCGGCTGTACTGAGTTCCTGTCCCAGAATATATTCCGTCTTGTCAGGCAGCTGTGTTATCTTTATATCAGTAAGGGATTTCTCGCTCACCTCAACTGTAAAGTTATCCTTGCAGCCCTGATATTCAACCTCAATAGTCTTGGTACCTGCGGTTTTTGAGAATCCGTCAATGTTGTTGAGGTAATAGTCCTTTACCTCCGCTTTGGTATTATTATTGTAAGTTCCCATGACTTTTATACCGTCCGGAGAGAAACCCTCGCCAAGTCTGTAAACCGTCTTGTCAGGACCCTTTTCGACCTTTATGGAAACAATCTTCTTTTCGTTTACAGTAACTCTGAAAGATGCACTCTTGCCGAGGTATTCAACCTTTACACTGTGACTTCCCGGAATTGATTCAAATCCTCTTACCGTATAATCAGTTATAACTTTCTGAGTACCGTCGCTGTATTTTCCCTTGACTTCCAGTCCGTTAAGACTGAGCATTTCGCCCTCGTTATATGTAACCTTTTCAGGTCTCGAGGAAATGTATATGCTTATAAGTGCCGCACCTTCAAGCTCCTGGTCGCTCACTCTCTCTGCATAGTCAAGTATACACCAGCCGATTTTTCCGTCAGCAATTGCCTTACCCCATAGATATCCGTCGCTCTCGCAGGTTGCAATTACCTTTATCTGCAAACCGTATTCAAACTTTCCGACCTTCTTGTAATTAAGTCCCGGACCGTCCATAAGGTCGATACCGTTCTTGTCGGCTACCTTCCAGTATTCTGAAACGTTTTCGTTTATATCCGGCTTGTCATTTCCCTGTGAAGGCTCTGTCGCACTTGTTGCACCTGTCGGGTCCTCCGTTCCGCCCGGATTCGGTGAATCGTCCACATATCCGATAGGGCCGCCTGCCATGTATTTGCAGTATTCAAGCGTACACCAGCCGCCGTCAGTCTTTCCCCAAAGAGTTCCGTCACCGGAAGTTTTCTTGTCGGTTATCGCAAAGATAGTGTTCATGCTCATAAAGCCTGTCTTTGTGCCTGTTGACGATGCAGACTCACGAAGATTGATTCCGTTGTCGGAATTTACTCTCCACACCTCTGACTTGTTATCCGTTCTGTCCGAAAGGAAAAGAGCCGCCTCCTTCTGACGTCTGTTGACGAGTCCCTGAATGACGCTTCCTCCTGCTTTTCTCCATTCGCCGAATCCTTTTTCAATCTGGAGAAAGCTGTAATTTTCAGAACCGTTTATCAGGTATGTTTTCAAATCAAATTCATCATAAACGCTCCAGATATTTCCGAGGTTATATGACATACTTACCAGTGCATCAAACTGATTCTGCTTTAAGTTTATGTTGTATTTGTCCGCAAAATTGTTTACATACCCCTCATATCTTCCAAGACAGTCTGCCAGAAGAGCCTCTGCCTCAGATTCAGAAATTCCGTTCGGATACTCGTCCGCACCTACTCCCGTTCCATAGCCGATAGTCCACTGACTGTAATCCCAGTACTTATACTGCGAAAAGCCCTCACATTCCTTTATAAGGTCAAGACAGTCCTGACTTGCTTTCATGCTTCCCGATGCCTGAACAGTGAATACCGGAAGAATCATGATAACGCAGAGCATTATGCAGACTGCTTTATAAAAACATTTTTTCAACCTGCCTGTCCCTCCTTGTCAGAAATGCCGAGAACATATGAAGTTATTTCCATACTGTCCGAAAGATTTATAATCTCATTAAAATCAACATCAGCGTTTATAAAGCCATTATCGCTCAGCGGATAATCCTTCTGACTGAGATTATACTTATTTATCATTACAACGTCCGATGCGGTCGTATATCCGTCGCAATTGGCATCTCCCCACACATAATCCTGTTTAATCTCCATTTCAGCATCTGATTTTTCAAACGCAACTTCCTGTAGCTTTTCATTTCCCATTTCAGTATAACCTATGTAAAGTCCCGTTTTTTCTCCCGATGTTGCATTTTTCACTGAAAATTTCAGTTTGGCAAGTTCCCCCATGGCATCTGCATTTTTACTGTCTGACCAGACGAGTCTTACGCAGTCCTCGGAATACTCACCGTTTGAATAAAATGTACCGCTTGTCAGAGCCTCCCCGGCCACAGCGTCCTCAAACGTCAGCACACTCGGGTCGAAAACGATTTCGACAGAAAAAGCACTCACAGACAATGCGCTGTCACTCATAAGTGAAACCACTGTTTCGGAATTCTCCTGTGCATATCCGCACTGAAGATAGATTTCCGGTGTCTGTTCCTTTTCAGCGTTCGCACTGAATGTAAAACCTGCCGCTGACAATACCGCAGAAGTCAGCAATACGGCAATTTTTTTTACTGACACAGCAATCACCCCCATATTTCGACATATAATATCTCAATATATATTGTAGCAGGATTTAAGCATAAAAGTGTGAACAAACTGTTAACACTCTATTTTTAGAAGTAAATGAAAAGAAAACCGGGAATACTCCGGCAAAAGATTAAATAATAAAAGGCGACCAATGGCCGCCCCTTCTCAAACTATAATATCTGCAATCCTGACCGGAACAATCTTTTTAAGATTTTCAAGTGTCGTTTCAACCTGACAGCCTATTTTGCCGCCGCTGAAAAAAATTCTCTCAAAATTTTCAGCCGTAGAATGAATAGTTGTCGTAAACAGCTTTTTCATGCCGACAGGAGAGCATCCGCCATGAATATAACCCGTCAGCGGAAGCAGTTCCTTCGACTTTATCATTTCAATTGATTTTTCCCCGACAGCTTTTGCAGCCTTTTTCAAATCAAGTTCCTCACATACAGGAATCATAAAAACATAATTTTTCTTAGACTTTCCGACAGTAACAAGTGTCTTGAAAACAGAATGCGGTTCTTCGCCGAGAGCGTTTGCAACATCCACACCGCTTACGGCTCCTGTATCGCCATAAAAATGCGGCTTGTATTCAAGTTTTTTCTGGTCAAAAATTCTCATAACGTTTGTTTTTTCCATAATTTCCACCACTTCACTTTAAAGGAAAATATATTTCAGTATAAACAAAACAGCCAGAACATACATCAGCGGCTTTACTTCCTTGCCCTTTCCGCAGATGAGATGAAGCAGAACATAGGAAATAATTCCGATTGAAATACCCTCAGAAATGCTGTAGAACAGCGGCATGGCAAGTATACAAAGATATGCCGGAATAGACTTGAGGTAATTTCCCTCTGTGAACTTTATCTGTGTTATTGAGCTGAACATAAGGAATCCGCAGATAACGAGTGCAGGAGCTGTTGCAAATGACGGAATGGCAATGAATATCGGAGCGAACAGCATGGAAATCAGGAACATGACAGCCGTTACAACAGCTGAAAGACCTGTTCTTCCTCCGGCAGCAACGCCTGCTGAGGACTCTACAAAAGTTGTTGTTGTGGAAGTTCCAAGAACTGCTCCGGCTGTTGTGGCAACAGAATCTGCCAGGAGAGCCGGTTTGATAGCCGGAAGTTTGCCGTCCTTGTCAAGCATATCAGCCTTTGTGCATACGCCGATAAGAGTTCCGAGAGTATCAAAAATGTCAACAAAAAGGAAAGAGAAAATTACAACGATGAAGTTAATTATGCTTACTCCGTCAAAATCCACATTAAAACATTCACCAAAGGTTTTTCCGAGCTTTGAGAAATCTGTCATTTCAAAAGACGGAATAAGACTGACTGAACCTGCCTGAGCGTCAACAACATAAAGTCCTGTAAGCTGACATATAATACCAAGAATCCATGTTGCGAAAATGCCGATAAGCATAAATCCCTTTACATTTTTCACATACAGAACAGCTGTAATAATGATTCCTATTATTGCTAAAAGGGCACAAATTCCGGTAGTTCTGAAATTTTCCGTAAACGAAACAATGGTCACAAGCGTTGAATCATGATTTACAACTACGCCTGCATTCTGGAGTCCGATAAAAGCAATGTAAACACCAATACCTACAGAAACAGCCTGTTTAAGTGGCATAGGAATAACATTGAACAGTGCCTCACGCACATTTGTTGCAGAAAGAATAAGGAAAATGATACCCTCAATGAAAACCGCAAGCAAAGCAATTTTCCACGAATATCCCATATTTCCGACAACCGTATAAGCAAAAAAAGCATTAAGCCCCATACCTGCCGAAAGAGCAAACGGCAGATTTGCAAAAAGTCCCATGCACATTGTTCCGATAAATGAAGCAAGGCAGGTTGCCAGCAGTACTGCTGTGGTATCCATTCCCGTCGAGCCTAAAATGCTCGGGTTAACTGCAAGAATGTAAGCCATGGTCATGAAGGTTGTAAGTCCCGCCACAAGTTCGGTTTTGAAATTTGTTTTATTTTCCTTCAGCCGGAAAATTTTTTCCAGAATCATAAGTTTTCTCCTTTTGAGTGGAATTTTAACTAGGTTTTAATAATATGCAAAAACCCCATCTGATTTCCAGATGGGGTACAATTAATAAAGCCGGCATTGATATAATTTTCCAGGACGTCACCGTCCAAGTATCATCTACGCGGAAGAGCTTAACTTCTGTGTTCGGAAAGGGAACAGGTGGAACCTCAACGCTATAAACACCGGCTGACATTAAAAACTGAAAAGAAAAGTAACAAGAGGGACGAACAAAGAACAAAAGGAAAAGCCCTCGACCAATTAGTATCTGCTAGCTAAACATGTCACCATGCTTACACATCAGACCTATCAACCTCATCGTCTTTGAGGGGTCTTACTTACTTACGTAATGGGATATCTTATCTTAAGGCCGGCTTCACGCTTAGATGCCTTCAGCGTTTATCCGTTCCGCACTTAGCTGCCCAGCTGTGCCACTGGCGTGACAACTGGTGCACCAGAGGT
>OLWA01002043.1_pt1 | contig 19052 bp, 16 predicted proteins | sample 1673251 | NCBI WGS metagenome assembly OLWA01 (sample SAMEA3178937, study PRJEB25190) | human gut metagenome | biome: human gut; feature: human-associated habitat; material: faeces | place: Austria | collected 2013 | reverse complement strand
ATATCCTCGACCTTTCGATTTTTCAGATTATTCAGCACAGAAGCCCAGAATTTCGATGTCCATATGACGCAGCAAAGGCATTCATTGGGCGCAAGCTTCCTAAAATCCTTGGATTGCAGAAAATTGCTCCTGATGACGTAATTCTGCGACCGTCACTTTTGAAACGATAACCTGACATTTCGAACAGTTCATTTCGGTATTCCCACATATCATGGATATTGGCGTTGCAATAAGTCTTGCACAAATTTTCCCCGCCCTTAGCACTACTGCGCTCGCTTTCCGCTTTTTGCATTTGACCTTAAATTCTCCGCCGAAGGCGGCTCATTAATTCCGAATTCCGAATTAACCAGATTATACCGCTTACCCAGTTACAAAATACAAATGGGGACTGCCACGCAGCCCCCTGAATTTTTACTTATTAGCCGAACCGACCTTCATAAACGGAACCTCGATGCCTTTTTCCTTTACCAGCATACTGAGATACCTGCGCTGATCGTAAAGCTCGATGATGTTGTTGATACGTCTGCGGACGAACCGTATATTGAAAGGTTTCGCAATGACGTCCGCCGCGCCGAGGTCATACGCCCGGGACAGCGATTTGTCGGAGGTGTCCGCGCTGATGATGAAAACCGGTATATCGTCTATATATTTATTGTCCACCAGGTATTCCAGCACGCCGAATCCATCCATTACCGGCATCATGATGTCCAGCAGAACCGCGCACAGCTTGTCTTTGTTTTTCTCAAACTCTTCTATTGCGCGCTTGCCGTTTTCCGCTTCAACGACTCTGCGGTCGCTGAACGTGTCGCTCAGCATCAGTCGGTTGAACTCGAAATCGTCAACGATGAGCAGAGTATTGCGTTCCTCCATTTATGTATCCCCTCTCCGAATGCCTGTTGGTAAACTTATGGTTTAATTATATAATAAACCGTGAAAAAAGTCAATAGGCATTTCCACAAGACGTACCAGTTTATTTACAGTTTTTTTGTGGAAGGTATAGTGTAACGTGTGTAACTTAATCCTCAGCCCCGTAAACTATCTGCTTTATCATTCTCAGCGGGCGTATTCCGAGACCTCCGCAGCGCTGTACGAAATACATGAATGTGTAGCCGTTCTTAGGGTCGTTCGCCCAGAAGCAGCCGAGCCAGCCGTCCCAGCCGTATTCACCGGGGTGGGTGGATATTCCCGGCAGGCGCTCCTCCATTGCGACGCGCATGAGATTTCCATAGCCATATCCTATGCACTGCTCCCAGTCGCATGTGCGGAGCTGGTATTGTGTGAGCTGGTTTGAAGTCATGTATCTGACTGCGTTTTTGCTCAGAATGCGCCTGCCGTTGTAGACGCCCTCGTTGAGCAGCATTTCAGCGAATGCCGCGTAGTCGTCCATTGTGGAGCACAGCCCAGCGCCGCCGGACTGGAACTCCGGAGGCTTCCTGCACAGGTAGGTCAGACCTAAATGCTGCCACAGGCAGGGGACTAGCTTTCCGTCCTTTTCCTCGTAATTTTCGGCGAAGCGGCAGAGCTTTTCCTCGGGTACCCAGAAATCGGTGTCCACCATTCCGAGCGGCTCGAACAGCTCCTCGCGCAGGAAATCGCCGAACTTCTTCCCGGAAACGGCCTCGATAACCGCGCCCAGAATATCCGCAGAGGAGCCGTACATCCACCGGTCGCCGGGCTGGAACGCCAGCGGCACCTGACCTATGCGGTTTGCGTATTCAAGCGTATCAACGGGCTTTCCGGCTGCGACTTCCTCGCAGATCTTGTCGTAAAGATCCTGCATTACGCTGCCTGCGGGGTAGTTCCGGTCAGGATAGGCGAGACCGGAGGTCATATCTAGCAGGTCTTTTACGCAGACCTCGCGGCTCAGCGGCTCAGGACCGTTTTCGGTGAGCACGGTCTGGTTCCTGAATCCGGGAATGAACCAGCTCACCTTGTCGTAGATATCAAGCTGACCGCGGTCAATGAGTATCATGGCCGCCGCCGCAGTGACCGGCTTTGTCATGGAGTACAGCCGCACGATGGTGTCGTCCGTCCACTTTATTCCGCGGGCTTCGTCAGCCATGCCGGCGTTCATGCGGTAGATGGGGCGTCCGTTTTTCATAACGTACGCAGAGCAGCCGACTGCGGCTCCGCTTTCGACCTGAGAGCGCAGCATATCGGAAATACGCTCGAGTTTAACAAGATTCATTTTATGACCTCACTTGATTTTTCTTGCTTCGCAGTAGAAACGCTTATCGTGCGCGTGACCCATTGAGAAGGTTTTTCTGGGGAGCGCGCCGTCCTTGATAACTGTGGGGAACAGCTCCTTCTTGGTCATGGAGGGAAGCAGGAAACCAATGCTGTTCTTTGCGGATGAAAGGCTCTCTACAACGTCCTCGCCGTGTATGTAGTCGATCTTGCCGGCGTTCTCGGAAAGCCACTTGTCGAGGAAGCTCTGAAGGCTGCCGACGGTAAGGTTAGCGGTGGGAGCGCCCACGGAATACTGCTTCTTCGCGCCGTCCAGCAGTACAGTGAAGCTCTGACCGGAGGCACCCTCGGTGAGCTTCAGCGCAGCGGTCATATCAGCCATGAGCTTTGCGGCGTCGGTCTCGGTAATAACGCGGTGGATAGCCTCGAACTCCAGAGCCTCGCTGTGGAGGTTCACTACCTCGGCGAGGGCGTAGCGTGCAAGCGCAGCCTCGGGAGCGTTCGCGCGCTTCTTCTGCTCGTAGCACTCCTTTGCGGTGGCGAGGGAGTGGTTTCCGTCGCCCATTGCGTACAGCAGGACGTCTTCTCCGGTAAGCCCGTAGCGCTTGTTGAAATCCGCCTTGTCGGCGAGCTTGTCGAGGGCGTCGAACACGGCCTTTGCGTGACCGCCGTCAACAAGCCAGCCCTCGAGATGTCCGCCGTTCTGCATGAGGTCGAAGTCATAGAGCTTGGTGAGCTGGTCGCGCTTTGCCTCCAGCGGCTCGATAACGGTGCGCTTTACATCGTCAATGAGTATCATGATGTGCGGAAGCTCCAGCGCTGCGTCGCGGCGTATCTTCACGCGCGGGGGAATACGGGAGGCAACGGTGGCTTCCGTAGCGCGCACCTGGGACTTGCTGCCCTTGTTGTAGTCGTACTGCTCCAGGTCGATGGCTCCGACAAGTCCGGTGCGTACTTTCCCGTCGGCCTGTGTGCGGCGCATGAGTATCAGCGCGGACTTATACTCGTTGAACAGTCCCTTGTCGAGGTACTCCTGCATGGTGCGGTTGATCTTTGCAATGCGGGCGTCCGCGTCCGGCTCCTCGAGGTAGACCTCGGGGAATATGAGGTTCAGCGTGGAGGGAGCGTCCCCTGCTATCTCGGCGGTCTTAGCCCAGTATTCCGGCTCGCTGGTGTACTGGTCGCATGCGACTACAGACCATTTTGTCATTCCTTCCGCGTCAAGCTTCGGGAGGAGGATATCCGCTGATGTAAATGCTGTCATTGCTGTGGTTCCTTTCTGTGGTGCGTATTTGTGCCGGGTAATTCCGGCTTATATTCAATTACATTATACCATAATTTAAGCGAGTTTACAACAGGTTTTTGGCGGCAGCAGAGAAAACGCCGCAATTTCTTTAAACCTGTGATATATTTTTGCAGGATTCCGAAAAAGTGCTTGCAAAATTCGCTTATCTATGGTATAATTAAATTACATGGGCGCGGGATAGAATGCGCGCGGTAAAATGACAGCGTAAAGAGAGGAAATAACCATGCTTTATTCACAGATGAGCAAAGAACAGCTTCAGGCTGAAAAGACAGCGCTTGAGAAGCAGTATGCAGACTACAAGGCAAAGGGTCTGAAGCTCGATATGTCGAGAGGTAAGCCTGCCCCCGAGCAGCTCAACCTTTCGCTTGACATGCTCCTTCACTGCCTTGACGGCGACTACAAGTCCAGCAACGGCATCGACTGCCGCAACTACGGCGTACTCGACGGTATCCCCGAGGCTAAGGCTCTGTTCCAGGAAATGCTCGGCGTTTCCGCTGACGAGGTCATCGTAGGCGGCAACTCCAGCCTCCAGATGATGTACGACACAATTATCCGTGCAATGCAGCTTGGCGTACTCGGCAGCGAGAAGCCCTGGTGCAAATACGAGCATGTGAAGTTCCTCTGCCCGGCTCCCGGCTATGACAGACACTTCGCTATCTGCCAGGCGCTCGGTATCGAGATGATCAACGTTGATTACCTTGAGGACGGTCCTGACATGGACGCTGTAGAGAAGCTGGTTTCCGAGGACGAGGAGATCAAGGGTATCTGGTGCGTTCCGATGTACTCCAACCCGACCGGCATTACTTATTCCGACGCAGTTGTAAAGCGTTTTGCAAACCTCAAGCCGAAGGCTAAGGATTTCCGCATTTTCTGGGATAACGCATACTGCGTACACCATCTCTCCGAGAATCACGATCATCTGCTGAACATCATCGAGGAGTGCAAGAAGGCTGGTAATCCGAATATGGTATTCGAGTTCACTTCTACTTCTAAGATCTCCTTCCCGGGCGGCGGCCTTGCTGTAGTTGCAGCAAGCAAGGAGAACATCGACTTCATCAAGAGCCAGATGACCTACCAGACCATCGGATTTGATAAGCTCAACCAGCTCCGTCACGCTAAGTACTTCAAGAACTTCGAGAGCATAAGCGAGCACATGAAGCACCATGCAGCAATTATCCGTCCGAAGTTCGACGTAGTTCTCTACATGCTTGATAAAGAGATCGAACCCCTCGGGATCGGCAAGTGGAATAAGCCCAACGGCGGCTACTTCATTTCCTTCGACGCGCTCCCCGGCTGTGCAAAGCGCATTGTATCCCTCGCTAAGGAAGCAGGCGTTGTAATGACCGGCGCAGGTGCTACATTCCCATATGGCAAGGATCCCAAGGACAGCAATATCCGTATCGCTCCGACATTCCCGTCTGTTGACGAGCTTCGCCAGGCCATGGAGATATTCTGTGTTTGCGTTAAGCTCGCAAGCGTTGAGGTTCTCCTGAATAAGTAATCATAATTTTGATACAATTACTTCCGCTTCCGTATGGAGGCGGAAGTTTTTTTGTTGCATTTAATCCGTATAGTTTGCGGAAAACCCCTGATACGCTGAAGCGGTAAATACGAAAAAAATCCCCCGGTTCCATGAACCGGGGGATTCATTGTGTTTATGATTTAAGAGGTTACTAGGTTACTGGATTACTCGTAGCGCTTCTGATACATGTAGTTGTTTACTTCCTTGACAACGAATACAACGATAATGCTGAAGCATACGAGGAAGGAAAGAATGAAGAATACGCCGCAGGTAATGTAGTTGTAGCCCTTGAACTTCGCGGGAAGCTCGGTCAGACCCTGCTCAACAGCCGCATTGTAAGCTGCGAGGGAGTTTGCAACCTTTGTTCCTCTCTCGCCGAATACGGTGAAGATGGAGGAGAAGTTGCAGGAACCTACCATGATGTACAGTGCGAGGGTTCCGAACTTGGAGAAGCTGTAACCGCACCACATTGCGATCGCGAGGAACAGCGAAATGCCGCCGAGAGTGATGAAATACATATAGTCCATAGCGCCCAGTGTGATAGCGGTGTAGTGCTGCTTATCCCACATGAGAACTGCGATCATTGTAAGAACGAACTCCAGAATAATGGAGCCTGCGCCGATCATAACTGCGATAGCGGGCTTCTTGTCAGCTTCGCTGAACTTGAAGGAGAGCTTGCTCTTGATCTTTGTGAAAGCGATGATAGTAACTACCGCTGCCGCCACGAAGGAGAGTATCAGGAATACAGTAGCCATCCACCACTTTGCGGTCATGCCGTTGGATCCTACCCATGCGAGAGCGTCCTCGTCGCCGGACTTCGCAAGCGCCTTGGTGGGGTTGTAGGTCTTGAAGATCCACAGGATTCTGAACAGAATGCCGATGAGGTTTGTAACGGTCATAGCTGCGCCGAAGGAGAAGTAGTAGATCATAGCCCACTCGCCTTCGCGAACATATATGATGGAGCCGATAAGAGCGACAGCTACGAGGAGAATCAGCACAACGCCCTGTGCAAGACTGGTGTTGTCCAGCCAGCCGATAACGATTGACCAGTTACCGCCGGAGTTGCCGATGTTGCCGTAAGCGCTCATGCCGAATGCGGCGAAAATTGCAGCGGCAGCCATGATGAGGAACATCACGCCGGCAGTCTTGCCGCGCTTCCACATATTTGCGATTTTGTCGGCGGTCAGAAGCATGTCGTCGGCGTATTCAGAGGAACTGTCGTATACGCAGTAAATACATGCCGCGAGGCAGATAACAGCGTCAATTGCGCCGAAGGTGCGCATTGAGTTTCTGAAATTTGCAAAGGGAACAAGAATGGGAGTCAGCGCGATAACGGTCTTTGCGCCGAACACAGCTATCAGGTAGGACTTTGCGAACGCGAATCCCTTGAAATAGCAGAATGAAAGCAGAAGAAGTATTCCGGTGATAACTATGTAGATAAGCACGATGTTGAGAATAGTATCCCACAGCGAAAGGATTATCTGATTGTTAGCGATCTCGTCCTGCGACGCAAAGGTCTTGCCGAAGAGCTTTACGATACAAGCCTTGCCTTCTTCGTTATATGCTTTGCACTGGTTGAATACCGGGTTGATGAACAGCGGCTTCATTACCAGGAAAAACGTAACAACAGCCTCTATCACAGCAAAAGCAACCATGCCGATGCCGAGAGTTTTGTTGTTCAGCGGCGCTTTTCCTGCTGCGGTGTTGTTTACTGCGGCAGATGTCATTTGGTTATTCCTCCTAATTCAGAACAGCGTTTGCGCTTCTCCCCTGCGCAATACGCCATGCTATATAATTCTATTAAATTATACCATAATTCAGACGGATTTGCAAGCAAACGTCCGGAAATTAGGGCATGCGCTTTACACAAATTTTGTTTAAAATATTTGTGCAAATGTACACAATGTAAACGATATCCAGTTGATCAACCGGCGTTTTCTGCATTGTAACTATCGCCAACATCGCCGCCGAGATCGCACGTATAGACGAATTCCACGACATCGCCCTCGTGCAGTGTGAATTCCCCGGCGTAGACCTGCGGAAATTCTCCGTTGACGCGGTACATCCACCCGCTGAGTTCTCCGAAGCCGAATTCCGAGATATATCCGATGCTGCGGACGTAAGTTCCCCAGGAGCTGCCCGTGTAATCCACGCGCACTTGCTGCTGCCGCGCCGCGGTTATCAGTGCGTCGAATGCCGAGGAGCCTTCCGGAAGGGATAGCGTGCACTCTGCTATGACTACGCCGTCCGGCGGGATAACCGACGGCTGGTTTACCGACGGGTCGATGGTATCCATTCTGCCGAGCACGGATTTGCAGTCAGCGGAGAAGGTCACTTCCATGCCTCCGGTAACTTCCTGCGCGTAGTACTCTGAAGGGGTGCGTATATCAAGGAGCCACACTCCGCCGCAGACCGCCGCGAGCAGCACCGCTCCGGGAATCAGCAGTTTCTTCCTGCGGATAATCGCCGCGGCGAGCATACCGGCCGCCGCCAGTCCGGACGCAGACGAAACTATAAGCTTGATGTGGGTTCCGGTGAAGCCATGTGTCTGTTCAGGGGCGGCTGATGACTGCGCCGTGCCGGGAATGACTGGTTCCGCCGTGTTCCCATTCTCCGGATTGCCGGCGATTTGGCTGTCTGCGGAAACATCTATGTCTGCCGAACCATCCTGGCTGGAGAGCCCCGGACTTACAGCGGGCAGCGCGGAAAACAGCCCCTCGCCGCGCTGTGAAAGCGCGAGGGCGGTGAACGCTTCCAGGGTCTGGGCTGTTGCCATGCGGTTGGTGTCCCCGTCCGGGAGGTGCGCGTAGCCGCCGTCCGGTCTGCGGTATTCAGCGAGCTGACATGCCGCTTCTTCCGCTTTTTCAGTGCGTCCGGCGGCCGCCAGGGCTATCACTGCCTGGGCGGTGCTTTCGCAGTTGCGGACTCCCATCGAGGTGTAGCCGCCTTCGATCTCGCAGAGCCAGTCAGCGCCGCGCTGTGCCGCTTCCTGAGCTTCGTCGGAATCCGCTGAGGCCAGCGCGTAGACCGCCGCAGAGGTTATATCCACATCGCCGCCGTCGCCGAACAGCGAGAAGCTTCCGTCATCGTGCTGAGAAGCGACGATGTATTCCGTCAGGGACTGCGCGGTGTTCAGGGAGTTATCAGGCGCGGTTTCTCCGGTGACGTTCAGCGCTATGAGCGCCCAGATGTACGCGTTGAAGCCCTGGCGGCCGAGGGTTTCGCTCTGGAACACGCCAAGCTCCACCGCCTGCGACGGATCATGCCCCATCGCCGCAAGGAATATTCCGGTGCGCTGCAGCTCAGTGGGTTTCACGAATCCGCCGGAGGAGACTGTTTCCGCAAGCTCCGAAATGCGGTTTTCAAGCTGGGCGGCGTAGGCTTCCGACCCTTCGGAGCCGTGAAGCCGCGCGCAGCAGTAAGCCGCCCAGTCCGAGTTGCTGTCGGCGGCGCTGCTCCAGAATTCCCCGTCCGAGCCGGAGAAATACCCGAAGCACTCTTCCGCGAGAGCCGCCCAGTCCCCGGAATCCGCTGCGAATGCAGTTGAAAAAGCGGCCTGCACCGCAATGATAACTGCAATGCAGACCGTTGAAACTGCTGTTTCTATTTTTTTCATGTATTACTGCTTCTTGCTCATCGCAATGCCAGCGCCTGCAAGGATAACTACTGCAACTGCAACAGCTACACCCTCAACGCCGGTGGAAGGTGAGCCCTTTTCGCCGGAAGCGCCGTCGTCTGCTGCGTCTATGGCATCTTCGGACTCTGCGGCTGCGTCAGCTGAGGGGCTTTCCTCGGTCACAAGAGTTTCTGTGCCAAGGATATTTTCCAGCCTGTCAACTGCGTTGTCTACGTCCTCCTGTGTGGATTCGTACTGTGCCAGAGCCTCGCCTGCTGCGGTGAATGCATATGCCTGCTCGTCGCTGCCGTTAAGGAGATCCTTGTTGTCGGCAAAGAGCTTTACGAGCTCAGCGGTCTTTACCTGCTCCTTGAGTGCGGCCGCTCCGCCCCAGGAGGAGTTGTCAACGCCGAGGTCAGCGCCGTAGCCGTAAACGGTGAAGGAGAATACTACAACGTCGCCGTCAGCGGGGGTGTAGTCAGCAATGCCGACCTGAGCGTACTCGTCGTTTACAAAGTATGTCCAGCCGCTTTCCGCTGTGTAGTCGTATGCGCTCAGCCAGCCTTCTTCGGTTCTGCCGGAGGCTATTGTACAAACCTCTGCAATGGTCTCGGGGAGCACGACATCGTTGCTGTCGGTATCAGCGAAGGCGGTGATGAACGCGCCGTAGCCGGCGTCCTCGGTCTTGATCTCAGCGGCTCTTTCAACGATGTCGAGACCTGTCTCGCCCTCGTAGTAGGGTACCTTGACCGGCTCGACCTCGAAGCCCTGACCGAGCGTGGTCTTTTCAGCCATAAAGTAAACGTATCCTGCGGGCTGGTCGTCTGCGAATGCGCAGAGGCTTGCCGCGCTTGCTGCAACAGCCGCAGCCGCAACAGCGGAAATGATATTTCTCAGTTTCATTCTTTGTTTCATTCTTTTGTTCCTCCAATTCTATGCGGTGAAAATCCGCTCATATCTACCTATTATATATTATTTCTCCCGATTTGTCAACATTTTGTCATGCCAAACTTTTTTTATAGGCGGCAAAATCCGTTTATCCGCTGTAAGAACGGCATTTTTTTCAGATTTTCACCTTTACCCCCTTAACATTTGTCCGAAAATATGCTATAATAATTTCGTATATTGCAAGCAACTGCTGAAAGGACGACCATGAGCGAAAATAAAGATAAAATCACCCGGGAAGAGCAGCTCCCCGAAATAACGGAAGTTACCGCGCAGGAATCCCCTGCAGAGCCGGAAAAAACTGCGGAGCCGGAACATGACGGCGAGTACACCGGAATGTCAAAGGGGAAGGCGGCTTTCCTGAAAATTCTACCCATGCTGATAGTGCTGGTGTGCACCGGGCTTTTCATGTGGGGAATAAAATTCGTGATCGGAATATTCTACGCGCCGCATGACGAGGTGTTCACGAAGCGGGACGGCGACGTCACCTATACTATAGTAAAATGCTATCAGAACCCTTCTTCATATTTCTACGTTTACAACAGCGAGGAGTTTACGTTCAACGAAGCGGATTACGACAACGTAGCCGGCGAGCACAACGACGCCCACCTGCTGAAAGTCCCCGAGGTGTATTTCGTGCTGAACGAATCCGCGCCGGATATGGAGACCACAACGGTGAAGCTCCTTGCAGAGGGAAACGCGCTGAAGGTCTACCAGTTCGGGGAGTTCATACTTTACAGGCTCGAGGGGCAGTACGGCGTATTCGCGCCGCTTCGCGACTACACCGAGAGCGCGACCTCCCGCAAGAACGACCTCTATGTCGTGCGCCAGCTCCTCAAGAACGACGCGTGGAAGGGCTTTGTAATGCCCTACGAGACGGTAGACAACTTCCAGACCATACTCGAGCGCCTGGAGTGGCACCTTGACACGGAATACGTCGAAGATCAGTAAAAAACCATCTGAAAGGAATCAAAATACATGGCTGATACAAGCTATCTTTCCAAGATACGCAATTTCTGCATAATCGCACACATCGACCACGGCAAATCCACCCTTGCCGACCGTATCCTTGAGCAGACCCAGACCGTCGCGCTCCGCGATATGGAGGAGCAGCTCCTTGACAACATGGATATCGAGCGCGAGCGCGGTATCACCATCAAGGCGCGCGCAGTCCGCCTGAAATACCATGCGGACGACGGCGAGGACTACATTTTTAATCTTATCGACACCCCCGGCCACGTGGACTTCAACTACGAGGTTTCGCGCTCGCTGGTTGCGTGCGAGGGCGCTCTGCTCATCGTTGACGCCTCCCAGGGCATCGAGGCGCAGACCCTTGCGAATACCTACCTCGCAGTAGAAAACGACCTGGAGGTGGTCCCGGTCATCAATAAGATAGACCTCCCCTCCGCGCACCCCGAGCAGGTCAAGGAGGAGATAGAGAACGTAATAGGCATTCCCGCCGAGGACGCCCCCGAAATATCCGCAAAAATGGGTATCAATATCCACGCGGTAATGGAGGCGGTGGTGAAGTCCATACCCGCGCCGAAGGGAGACACTGAGGCTCCGCTCCAGGCACTGATATTCGACAGCTACTACGACAGCTACAAGGGCGTTATCACCTACATCAGGGTAAAGGAAGGCTCCGTTAAGCCCGGCGACCGTATCAGAATGATGGCGACCGGCGCGGAATTCACCGTTGTGGAGACCGGAGTTATGGGCGCCACCGAGCTTGTGCCCTGCTCCGGACTCAAGGCGGGCGAGGTCGGATACATCGCGGCTTCCATCAAGTCCATCGGTGAGACCAAGGTCGGCGATACTGTAACTTCCGCTGACAGACCTGCGGAAAAGCCTCTTCCCGGCTACCGCGAGGTAAACCCGATGGTGTTCAGCGGCATCTACCCGTCGGACGGCGCAAAGTACGTAGACCTCCGCGACGCGCTGGAAAAGCTCCAGCTCAACGACGCTTCGCTGAGCTTCGAGCCGGAGACCTCCATCGCGCTGGGATTCGGCTTCCGCTGCGGATTCCTCGGGCTCCTCCACATGGAGATAATCCAGGAGCGCATTGAGCGTGAATACAACCTCGACATCATCACGACCGCGCCGTCCGTTGTCTACAAGATAGAAATGACCGACGGCTCCTTCAAAATGATAGACAACCCCACAAACTACCCCGACCCCTCCGAGATAGCGCAGGCGTACGAGCCGATGGTAAACGCTCATGTTTACACCCCATCGGATTACGTCGGGAACATCATGGAGCTGTGCCAGAACAGGCGCGGAGTGTTCCGTGACATGAAATACATCGACCAGACCCGAGTTGACCTGCACTATGAGCTTCCGCTCAACGAGATAGTCTACGACTTCTTCGACGTGCTGAAATCCCGCACCCGCGGCTACGCAAGCTACGATTATGAGATGATGGGATTTGTGCCGTCCAAGCTGGTGAAGCTTGATATACTGCTCAACGGCGACGTTATCGACGCGCTGTCGTTCATCGTCCACGCCGATAAGGCGTACGAGCGCGCCCGCAAGATGGCGGAGAAGCTCAAGGAGCATATCCCGCGGCAGATGTTCGAAATTCCGATACAGGCGGCTGTCGGCGGCAAGATAATCGCCCGTGAGACCATCAAGGCACTGCGCAAGGACGTCCTGGCGAAGTGCTACGGCGGCGATATCACCCGAAAGAAGAAGCTGCTCGAGAAGCAGAAGGAGGGCAAGAAGCGCATGAGAGCCTTCGGTACCGTCGAGGTTCCGCAGGAGGCGTTCATGGCTGTGCTCAAGCTCGATGATGAGTGATTTCCGCGGGCTTTATATCCACGTTCCGTTCTGCGTGAGGAAGTGCCCCTACTGCGATTTCTACTCCACGGCGGGGCGCGGCGACCTCCTGGAGAACTACGCCGCGGCGGTGGTAAGGAATCTCCGGGAAAATCCGGAGCAGTTTGACACGGTGTATTTCGGAGGAGGAACTCCGAACCTCATAGCGGAGTACATGCCGGGGATTTTGCAGGCGGTCAGCACCGCTCCCGGGGCGGAGATTTCCGCAGAATGCAACCCCGCGTCCGCTTCGCCGGAGACCCTCCGGATAATGCGGCGGGCAGGCGTGAACCGCATTTCCGTAGGCGTGCAGTCGCTTCAGGATAACGAGCTGAAAAAGCTGGGCAGGCTCCACAACGCAAAGCAGGCGGAGGAACTTATTGTCCAGGCGCGGCAGGCGGGATTCGACAGCATTTCCGCTGATGTAATGCTCGGGGTGCCCGGGCAGACGGCGGATTCCCTGACGGACACGCTGGAGCGGCTCGCGAAGCTCCCGATACAGCACATTTCGGCGTACATGCTGACGCTGGAACCAGCTACGCCGTTCGGAAAATCGCCGCCCGCGGATATGGCGGACGACGATACAATGGCGGATCTCTACGCGCTGTGCCAGCGGCTTTGCGGGGAGCGCGGCTTCCATCAATACGAGATATCGAATTTCTCCCGGGAGGGCTTCGAGTGCCGACACAATCTGAAATACTGGCGTGACGAGGAGTATCTCGGGGTAGGTCCGGCGGCGCATTCATTCTACGCGGGGAAGCGCTTCGCAGTGCCCCGTGATATCGGGGCTTTCATAGCCGCACAGCGACAGCCGACCGAGATAACGGACGAGCAGCCCGGAGATTACGACGAGCGCGTCATGATGGGTCTGCGGCTCGCAGAGGGCATTCCGGAGGAGCTTTACAAGCCGTTTGAGAAGGCTCTGAAACTGATACCGGGGGAGTATTACCGGCTGGAAGGGGGCAGGCTGTCCCTTACCGGAAAGGGATTTCCGGTCTACAACTATATAGTGTCGCTTTTGCTGGCGCACAAGGAGGAATAATATGCGAGAAATGCGCAGAAAAGACCGCGAAGTCACCGACGAAGCCAGGATAGACGAGATAATATCCCGTTGCACCTGCTGCCGCATAGGCTTCAACGACAGCGGCGAGGTGTACATAGTTCCGCTGAATTTTGGCTATGTGAAGCAGGACGGCAGACGTACCTTCTACTTCCACAGCGCGAAAGACGGCAGGAAGATAGACCTTGTTAAAGAGGGCTACGAGGTCGGCTTTGAAATGGACTGCGGCTACGAACTGCACCCGGGTGAGTCCCCCTGCGACTGCTACGCTGAATTCAGCAGTATTATCGGCAATGGAAACGTTTCGATAGTCGCCGACCCGGATGAGAAGATACTCGGTCTTCAGAGCCTGATGAAGCATACGGCTGGAAAGGAAAACTGCGAATTCCGCCCGGAAATGCTTGACGCAGTGTGCGTTTTCCGCCTGGACGTTGACAGGCTGACCTGCAAAGTACATTTATAAGTATAAGGAGAGCACAATGGCTTACACGATTGAAAAAGGAAAGAAACTGATCCCGGCGGATAACGGCTGCTTCCAGTATGTCGGAAGAATAGACTTTGACGATCCGAAGCGCCCGGTAATGGCATGGCCGGGAAGCTATGCGGACGTTAATTTCACCGGAACCTCCGCGGCGGTGGTGATGAAGAACATCAACCTTCAGCAGGACACGCACTTTGCAGTTATCGTCGACGGCGTGATGAAGAAGATAACACTCCCCACCAACCGGGAGGACGAGCTGTTCACAGCCGCAGAGGGACTTGAGGACAAGCAGCACACGCTGCGTATACTCAAGACGATGGCTTCGCACAACTACATCGAGCTTGTCGGGATAGTTGTAGACGAGGGCGCGGAGGTTACGAACCCCGCTCACAAGTACGACATGAAGCTCGAGGTGTACGGCGACAGCGTTTCCGCCGGCGAGGTCACGGAGGCTCTGTATTACGAGGGTCAGTGCGACCCAGAGGATCACCGCAACAGGCTGGATAATTCCCATTTTGCATACCCGATGGCTCTTGCAAGGAAGCTCAACGCGGAGCTGCACGACATCGCACAGGGCGGTATCGCTCTGCTGGACGGCACCGGATATTTCTGCTCCGACCAGCTCACCGGAATGGAGAGCTGCTACGACAAGATACAGTTCAGCCCCTACGCCGAGAAGAAGCAGTGGGATTTCTCCCGCTGGACTCCCGACGCGGTTATCATCGCCATCGGTCAGAACGACGCGAACCCCGAGCCTGAGCGCATCAAGACTCCGGAGTACCGCCGCTACTGGAAGGACAACTACATAAAGCTCCTCCGCACGCTGATGGAGAAATACCCCGCGGCAAAGTTCGTGCTGATACTGACGATACTCGGTCACGACCACACATGGGACGACGCCCTCGAGGAAATAGCTCAGGAGGTAAATTCCGAGCGCGTAACGCACTTTATGTTCCGCCGCACAGGCTGTGGAACTAACGGTCACCCCCGTGCCACCGAGCAGGAGGAAATGGCAGGAGAGCTTTACAGCTATTTCAAGAACGAGCTAGGGTTCTGAAAATAATTACATGATATGCCGCCGCCGGACTGCTCTATATGGGAAATCCGGCGGCGCTGTTTTGTTTATAATTCACAAAAATGAAGGCGAAACTGAAATTTATTGCAATGAGAAGTTGCACTTTAAGAGAATGTGTGCTATAATTAACGTATGCGCGGGCAGCTTTAATGAGCGAAAGCCTAAAAGCGCCAAAGTCCAAAAGCGCATACCTACATAGAATGGACAAATAAGGAGAAACGTAACATGAAGATCAGAAAGATTTTCGCAGCTATTGCAGCTGCAGCAATGGCTGTTTCCGCAACAGCTTGTGCAAGCTCTACAAATTCCAGCTCCACCGCTGATTCCTCTGCGGCAGATTCTTCCGCTGCAGATAGCAGCACTCCCGCTGCTACAGCAGACGCAGCTTCCACCGCTGACGCTTCCAGCGCAGCAGACGACAGCTCCGCGGCTGAGATCCCCGCTGACAAGGTTTACAACATCGGTATCTGCCAGCTCGTTCAGCACGAGGCTCTTGACGCAGCTACTCAGGGATTCAAGGACGTTCTCACCGAGAAGCTCGGCGCTGACCACGTTAAGTTCGACGAGCAGAACGCTAACGGCGAGTCCACCAACTGCACCACCATCTGTACCGGTTTTGCCGCTTCCGGCGTTGACCTGATCCTGGCTAACGCTACAGGCGCTCTCCAGGCTGCAAGCGCTGCTACCGCTACAATTCCGATCCTTGGCACTTCCGTAACCGATTACGCTACCGCTCTTTCCATCGACGACTGGACAGGCGCTACCGGCACAAACATTTCCGGTACCTCCGACCTCGCTCCTATCGACGAGCAGGCTAAGATGCTGCTCGAGATGTTCCCCGATGTAAAGCAGGTTGGTATCCTTTACTGCTCCGCTGAGGCTAACTCCAAGTACCAGGCGACCCTGTTCGCTAACGCCCTTGCAGACGCAGGCGTAGCTTGCAAGGAGTACAGCGCTGCTGACACTAACGAGATAAGCACCGTATGCACCACAGCTATCGGCGAGTGCGACGTACTCTATCTCCCGACCGACAACACAATGGCTTCTTCCACCGAGACCATCAAGAACATCGTTGTTCCAGCAGGTATCCCGGTAATCGCAGGCGAAGAGGGCATTTGCAGAGGCTGCGGCGTTGCAACTCTGTCCATCAGCTACGAGGACCTCGGCAGAGCTACCGGCGAGATGGCTTACGAGATCCTGGTTGAGGGCGCCGACATTTCCACAATGGACGTTCGCTTCGCTCCCAACGTTACCAAGAAGTACAACGCTTCCATCTGCGCTGAGCTTGGTATCACAGCTCCCGAGGGCTACGAGGCTATCGCTGAGTAATTCTCAGAACACAAACTAATGCATAACGGGGTACGGGCTTTGTCCGTTCCCCGCTTCTGCATAAATAAAGGCAAAAAATAAACAGTATCGGAGAGAGATCATGGACATTTTTCTGGCTAAGCTATCCACCTTCGGAAACGCCCTCCCCGGTGATATCACTCAGGGACTTATCTGGGGTATCATGGCTATCGGCGTTTTCATCACCTACAAAATACTCGACTTCGCGGACCTTACCGTTGACGGAACCCTCGGTCTGGGCGGCGTTGTCGCGGTAGTTCTCATTTCAAACGGCGTGCCTGTTCCCGTGGCTATGCTTATTGCATTCCTGGCGGGCTGCGCTGCGGGTCTGTGCACCGCGCTGCTCAATACCATGCTCGGTATTCCGGGCATACTTGCGGGCATCCTGACTCAGCTCGCACTGTATTCCGTTTACCTCGACATCAACGGAAAGGCTAACGCGCCGGTCAGCGTTGACAAGTTCCCGCTGGTCATCTCGTCAAGATACGTTACCGCCGGCAACGAGGTCGTTGATATTATCCGCACCGTCGGAACCGCACTGCTGTTCGTTGTGCTGATCATCGCAGCGCTGTACTGGTTCTTCGGAACGGAATACGGCATGGCTATCCGCGCCACCGGCTGCAACTCCGCGATGTCAAAGGCGGAGGGTATCAACACCAAGCGCACGACTATCATTGCGCTGGTGCTCTCCAACGGCATGGTAGGTCTTGCGGGCGCGCTGCTGGCTCAGTATCAGGGCTTCGCCGACGTAAACATGGGCAGAGGCGCCATCGTAATCGGTCTTGCGGCTGTAATTATAGGCATGGTCCTGGGCGAGGTTATCCTGAGGAAACACTTCAACTTCATCGGGAAGCTTGCGTTCACCGCTCTCGGCGCTATCATCTACTTCGTAGTTCTGAGAATAGTGCTGCTGCTTGGTCTTTCAACAGACAACACTAAGATGTTCTCCGCGCTTATCGTTGCGATATTCCTGGCGGTTCCTTACCTCCAGAAAACCTCCAAGACTTCGTTCAGGCGTGCTGCAAAGCGCTCAGCAGGCGCAGCTGCGTCCGCTGCGGCGGCTGAATCCGAGCATTTCGGACAGGTAATGCAGAACTCCGTGACCGGCAAGAAGGAGGATAAGTAATGCTTGAACTCATCAACATCAAAAAGGCTTTCAACCGCGGAACCATAAACGAGAAGAAGGCGCTCAACGGCGTAAACATCAAGCTCGATGACGGCGACTTTGTGACTATCATCGGCGGCAACGGCGCAGGAAAATCCACGACGCTGAACGCCATTGCGGGCGTGTGGCCGGTGGACGAAGGCTCCATCATCATCAACGGCAAGAACGTCACCGGACTTTCCGAGCACCAGCGCGCAAAGTACATAGGCAGAGTATTTCAGGACCCCATGACCGGCACCGCCGCTACCATGGAGATACAGGAAAATCTCGCGCTTGCAAAGCGCCGCGGCGAAGGCCGCTTCCTGAAGTGGGGAATCACCCGCAGGGAGCGCGAGGAGTATCATGAGCTGCTTAAGATGCTTGACCTGGGACTTGAGGACAGAATGTCCTCTAAGGTTGGACTGCTCTCCGGCGGACAGCGCCAGGCGCTGACGCTGCTGATGGCGACCCTTGTTACCCCGAAACTTCTCCTGCTCGATGAGCACACCGCCGCGCTGGACCCCGCCACCGCCGAAAAGGTGCTGGAACTGACCCAGAGCATCGTCGCGGAAAAGAAGATCACCTGCCTGATGGTCACCCACAACATGCACCAGGCACTGGAACTGGGCAACCGCACCCTGATGATGGATGCGGGCCGCGTCGTCTTTGACGTCAAGGGCGAGGAGCGCAGCCGGATGACCGTGGACGACCTGCTCGAAAAGTTCCGTGAGAACGCGGGCAAGGCCCTCGACAATGACCGCATCCTGCTCAGCAAGGTGGAAGCGAACAACTGAAAAGAAACTCAAAATGCCTTGTCTGGACCCGAAAGCGTGTCAGACAGGGTGTTTTTGATACAACAAGGAGAAAACGAGATGAAAATAACGATTCGTACCCCACAAATGCAGGATTATGACCGATTTTCTGCTATTATGGATCAGGTGCAGCAGATGCATGTCGAGTGGCGGCCGGATGTCTACAAACCGGCTAGTCCGTTGATCACAAAAGGGTTGTTTGCTGAGCTCCTGAAAGGGGACAGCTGGTATATTGCCGAGACGGACGGCATCATTGTTGGTGTTCTGGAAGTCTTCAAGCGCCATGTGGAAGGCCCGGCGCAGGTAACAAAGGATGTTTTGTTCGTCAGTACCATGGCGGTGGAGGAAGCGTACAGGGGCAAAGGCATCGGCCACCAGTTCTTTGAAAAAGTGAAGCAGCTCAAGGCGGAAAAGGGATGTGACACCATCGAGCTGCAGGTGAACGCCAGAAATAAAAAGGCGTATGAGATGTACCGGAACTACGGCTTTACGGAAAAGTCCATCAATATGGAACTGAAATAAGCAACAAAAAGAGCAGAGCGTTCCAGCCAGCTGGCTGGAACGCTCTGCTCTTTTTAATGCAATATACTGAAAACTCAGAACTTACTTCACGTACTCAACGGTGTACTCGAAGCCATACTCTTCCTGCAGCTTCTTGACGGCAGGCTCGCAGTCCTCGATGAAGCTGGGTGCATAGACGGAAGCACCGTTGTGGTCCTTCTTGTAGTCCTCGACGATCTGCT
>OLWA01002040.1_pt1 | contig 19064 bp, 19 predicted proteins | sample 1673251 | NCBI WGS metagenome assembly OLWA01 (sample SAMEA3178937, study PRJEB25190) | human gut metagenome | biome: human gut; feature: human-associated habitat; material: faeces | place: Austria | collected 2013 | reverse complement strand
TTATCAGCATTAGGCGTTCTTGTAAGATTTAAGTTTTATCGTTCAGTAACAGTCAATTGCTATCAATATAACACATTTATAATCAACTAATTACTTGCCGATACAATTATAGCATACACTTGATAGTGAGGTAGTTGCGCTTTTAGAATACAAACCGGTAATTTGTGGGGTTCACACCTTCAATTTTAACAGTTCCGGCTCTCTTAAAGCACCCATTCTTTACTTAATGCAAAGGTAGCGATTTTTGCTTATAGTTGCAAGTTTGTTTTGGTCAAAAATGGGGGATGGTGACATAATTGGTAAGATACTTTTGGGGGATAGTGTCATTTTATGAGCATATAATTTGGGGGACAGCGTCAGAATTATTATCTTTGCCCTTGAAAACAAATTCGTATATGATCTTCAAGAGGAAACTATATAATGATATGCTTCAGTGGAAGCATGAGTCCGGTGGTCAAACTGCATTGCTCATAAAGGGAGCAAGGCGTGTTGGAAAATCTACGCTTGCCCGAACTTTTGCAGAAAGCGAATATAAGTCATACATTGCCATTGATTTCACAAGCTGTAGGCAAGAGGTTCGGGATTTATTTGAAGACATATCAAATCTAGACTATCTGTTCATGCGATTACAGATGATTTTCGGAGTGGAGTTATATGATAGAAATTCCGTAATCATTTTTGATGAAGTTCAGAATTGTCCTAAAGCTCGTCAGGCTATTAAATATTTGGTTGAAGATGGGCGCTATGACTACATAGAGACAGGCTCACTTATCTCAATACGTCAGAACGTAAAAGGAATTCTTATTCCAAGCGAAGAACACGATTTATCCCTATACCCTATGGACTATGAGGAATTTAACTGGGCTCTTGGTAATAAAGTAGCCATTCCTTTGTTGCATAAATTCTTCGATAGTTGTAAAGGTCTTGGAGATGCCGGTAATCGTAATGAGATGAAGCAATTCCGGTTATATATGCTTATAGGTGGGATGCCTCAGGCAGTGAAGGCATATCTTGAAACGAATAATATGGAAAAGGTTGATATGATGAAGCGTTCCATAATCAAACTGTATGAGCAGGATTTCATCAAGATAGACCCTTCGGGCAATACTTCCAAAATGTTTATGGCGATACCCTCACAGTTGGCTAGCAATTATGCGCGATACCAAGTATACTCAGTTACAGAAGGGGTACGCATTGACAGATTGAGGGAGCAGATATACGATATGCAGGATTCAATGGTTGTTAATATCGCTTATCATGCCAATGATCCTAATGTTGGTATGGCACTACATCGCTCCTCCGATCGCTTCAAGATGTATCTTTGTGACACTGGTCTATTCATTACACTTGCGTTCTGGGATAAGAAGTTTACGGAAAATATCATTTATGAAAAACTTTTGTCGGATAAACTGAGTGCTGATCTCGGCTATGTATATGAGAATATAGTTGCTCAGATGCTAAAGGCAAATGGTCACGAACTATATTATTATACATGGCCATCTGAGACAAGTAATCATCTTTACGAGGTTGATTTTCTCATTTCTAACGGAACAAAGATTGAGCCGATTGAAGTAAAATCTTCAGGGTATAAGACACACAAGTCTCTCGATCTTTTCTGTGAGAAATTTTCCTCACGTGTAAATAAGCGATACCTTATCTATACAAAAGATTTACGCAAAGAAGAACGTATAACCTATATCCCAGCGTATATGACTATATTTCTGTGAAATATAAATTATAATTTAATAAATAATTTGTAAGAATTGATACGTGATGGAAAAGAAAACCAATGGCTTGACGTTTGAAGACTTTTCTCCGCGAGGGGCATTTACAAAGGGAATATTATATATGAATCTTTCATTCCCTATAAAAGAAAATTTATCAGAGTATAATATTCATGATTTAGGGACTCTAATTCATGAATATATTCACTATCTTCAAAATATAAGTACACCGTGGGGAATGTATGAAAGTATGGCAATTTATAGTGACATTCTTACGATATTTGCACAAATAAATAAAGATGATGAGGTGATAAAAGTTCCATTAGCAGTAAATCGTAGTCCTTATTCCGAAAGTAGAATGAAGCATATATCCTTGAATTACGGTCGGAGATCGAGCATGGATGGGATTGATTGTCACCTATTATCATTTTCAAAATTGCCAAAAATTCACATACATGTCAATTATTATGATGACAAAATTGATAAGCCATATGTTGTTATTGATTTTGAATCGAAACAGGTAGGAATGCAGTCAATTACATTAGGGGCGTGGATTTTGAAAGAATCTATGGCAAGTATGATACAACGAAAATTTGATCCCAATCCACAATCTGAAGTACATGATATTCCATATAGAACAATAGAAATAATTTGTGAAAATTACTTTCCCAATATTGCGTCAGATATAAATAAGATGATTGTTCTTTGTTATGCGGCACTATTTACAATGACACCGGGATATTCATTTATTGATATGGCTAAATGGGCTAATACTCAAAAAGACAAAACTGCCAAAGAATTATTTTGGGATTTATTCCATGATAGGAAGGTAATAGTTAATGGGAAGGAAAAATTATCCTTTGCAGATTTTTACAGAGACATATCTGCCAGATTCTTAGATACAATGCAAAAATTGTGTCATTCAATTGAATTAAAGTATATCCCAGCAATAATTAGCAATACTCAATTTCAAGATGAACAGTTCCCAATACTTTGGTTTTTGGAGCAAGATGTAGATGCTCAAAAGATAAATGAGTTTATGGATAAGGCTGGTTTCCCAGCAATGTTAGGAACAGATGATACTTCTCTTTTCCCTCATTTAGCGGATGACATCAATTCACAGTTTGAGATAGTTCTACTAATAGGATATGAGACTTTATACAGGTTCCTAACAGAAGCTCAATGTCCACGTTTGCCGATGTGTATACCTCAATATTTATATGAAGATAGTTGCCATGAAACTCCATGGCAGAGATACAGAGATTGTCCACTTAAAGCGATAGCCGAAATTGAGAAGTTGAATAATATGGAGATTCAATATTAGTCGTTATATAAATAATGATTAGATGTATATAAAATTATTGATGCCGTATTTTTCGCATGTCTTATCGTAAGTTTATAATGTCGATTATAGCGATACAGAACCGATACAAACTGAACAGGATACCCATAAAACTACCCATAAAACTACCTAGAAAACTACCCGGAAAATTTTGGATTTGATAGCGCACAATCCATATATAACAAGAAACGAAATGGCGATTGAGTGCGCTGTAACGCCAGATGCAATTAAATTGCAAATAGAAAATCTAAAAGATAAAGGGATAATCCGTCGTGTAAGCGCAGACCGAGGTGGTTATTGGGAGATAATCAATCATTCATCATAAGCTGCATTTTCTGCATTATCCGCATTATCAGGTGCAATATCCTATTTTACGATTAGTTCTTAGATTGATCTTCCATGCCTTTGCGGCTTCCGTAAGGCGATATTCTTGTTTGGGCTGGTCGGGATATAATCGCTCAATAGCACTTTCCTCAAATGCTGGGTTAATATAATTCTTTCTGAAATATCTTATATCCTTTAAGTCGCATAGTTCAGCAAGTTGCCATACTGACATAAGATTATCAGTAGTCTTATCTATCAATGTCCTAACTGGTATAGTACAGGTAGAGAACTGGTGGAGTACTGGTATGTAACTGGTGCGGTGCTGGTATGGTATTGGTGCCTTGTTTGTGACAGAACTTTAGAATTCGCAATGTTTGTCAACTTGCATATAAGTGGTGATTTATGGACGTGCCGCCTAGTAATCCATATATTTGTTTGTAGTTCGTATAGCGGCTGTTTCGTGACTGACTACATTGCGGCACAGCCTCAAACAGCATTCAAAATATTATTTCCTGAATTTGGGATCAAGGTGAATATCGCCAATGACAGGGACAATATGGATAAGGAACCTTTGGTTGCGAGAATCGTTCTTTTGGCTGATACGAGGAGCACGGGGCACGCCTCCCTCACCGCTACCAGCAATTACGAGCTCACACTTTTCCATATTGGTAAAATCTATACCTGCGTTGTCGCGCCAAAACTCATGTAGTTTTAGGGCGCGTTGGTAGCTGAGAACATCATTGTTGAAGTAATCGTCAACATGATAGCTGTCAGCCGAAGCTTGACCTTCGATAACGACAAGATACTTAATGTCAGTTCGCAGAGAATCATTCTGCTGCAAATTAAGTATCGTGCGTTTGATTTCCTCTCCAGCATCACGAATTTGTTGACGAATGGCATTAGCCTCTGTCAGATTATATTCGGGAGATTTAGGGTCGTCTTGAAGCAGGTTGTCGAGAGAAAACTTACCTTTCTGATAGTTAACCTGAATTTTGAAGATATGTTTGAGGTAATCTGGATTGAACTCGAAATATTCGGGGTCAATATTATCTACAGCCTTGTAGATAGACATGATTTCCTCATACTTATCTTTGAACTCCTCCAGTTCGCGCTGCTTAATCTTGAAGCGGCTATAAGATACCGCAAAAAGTACAAGCATGATAGCGAACAACGTGGTCATAATATCCACATAGCTCGGCCAAAAAGCACTTTTATTATTGCGACTATCCATAGGTAAGGTTATTTGCGACCGCCGAAAATACCACCGAGGAAGCCACCGCCACCCGATGTAGTCGGGGTTTCCGGTTTCTTCTTGGCATCTTCGATAGCCTTGTCAAGAAGTTTGCGTATAGATTCGACTTCGCGACGAGTGGTTTCGATGGTTTTATCTACTTCTTCACGAGAACTTTTAGTGTTGATTGAGGTAAGCAATTCCTCAATCTTTTTCAGCTTGCTAAGCTGAGAGAACTCTTGTTGAATCTGGTCAAGAGAGAACTTCTCCTCAATAGCGGCCACAATCTCGCGTCGGCGTCCAAGCATTTCTTTTTCGAGACCATCGAGAATATTCTGGAATTTCTCAGCATAGGCGGCGAAACTCTCTTCGTAAGTACGACCGAGTTTAACGATAGCTTCGGATTGCATCTTGAAAATATTTTCAAGATGTCCGTCGGAAACCTCCATAGCCTCGACAGCGACTTTCTGCTTTTTCTTAATAGCAGTAATCGCTTGTTTGAGGGCTTCAATTTCGGTGTTACCAAGAAGGTCAGTTTTTTCGATGTTGCGACCAAGAGCATTAATGCTTTTCTCAAAGTCAGTAATGCGCGAGAGTATTTGATTGAGCTTATTGGCAACATTAAGCGGAATTTCAAGAGATTCGTTATAACGGCGTTGCGTGTTTACAAGTTCAACGGTAACATCCTTGATAGCGTTGCGAGTGACCTCAAAGCGATTAAGAGCAGTTGTAACTAGGTCAAAGTTCTGCGAAGCACGAACAAAAGCATCAAGAGATTCAACGACTCCGCGAGAGCGGAGAGTCTTGAGAAGTTGAGCTTGCAGGTCAACATTCTCATTGATTTTGTCCATATTTTCACCCATAACGCGCACTGCTTCCGAAACAATGGTTACGTTCTGCTCAAAAGCAGACCCGAAGCGTTGAGTGCAAGAGTCAAATGTTGCCTGAAAGCGGTCGATTACATTATTGAACGACGGTTCAAAGAGATTGATGGTATGGTGCAGCTTATTTAGTGCGGCAACCATACTGACACCGAGGGTCGGCATAAGTTCATTCTGAATAAACTCGTAGAACTCGTTCTTGTCTTCACGAACTACCTTTTGAGTTTCGGCAGCAAGATGATGGGTAATAGTCGTAAGGAGCAAACCGATGAAACTTGTTGACATCGAAACGAGAACACCATAAATAAGGTTGCCGATAGTCTCGTCGGTAATGCCCTCACCATTTGGAGAAGACCCCAAGCCGATAGTGAAGAATAACAAGCCAAGGAATACACCAATGAAAGTACCCATGAGACCCACATAGGTAGGGAATGCAATACGTGACGTTGCATTATCATACAAGACATTGATTTTTCGGTCAGTCTTGTTTTGAATGACCGAAAAATCTGTGGTGCCATGGTTCTTTTTTGTGTACTCATTCAACTCCTTGATAAGAGTGTGTAGGCTGGAGTCTTCTTCCGCTACGTCAGGATTGAGCTGAGAGTCTTCTGCCTCACCATATACTTCATATTCGCGTTTCTTAACGAAGAAATTGCGAACTGTATCTAACTTCTTTCGGTTTCCGAAAAAGTAATAGAGTTGAACGCAAAACGCGAATATAAAAGTCGCGATAGAGATTATCAGCGACGCGATAGAGATGCCTGACTGGAACATATTAAATCTTAGTGAGTTTTAACACGTTATCAATTATCGGCAAGAAGAATACCGAGTCGTGGTAAGGCTCACTGTCTTTGAGTTTCTGAATAACCTGAGTCTTGAAGTTCTTCTCCAAAGAATCCTGTAAACCGGAAGATATGAGATTGATAATTTCGGATTCATCGACCGGATTATCAAGCTCACCCTTGGATATAAGGATACGAAGGAGTGTCGCATATAACTTGTTGAACGAAACGAAGGTATTGAGAAGGTCACGACTTACAGACGGGAAGTCCGCTTTAAGCTGCTCTACGTTTTCATATACCTTATCGGAAACACCTTGGAAGTTGAACTCGTCCGGAACTTCAACGTCTGAGTTACGATAAAGACCACCATAGCAGGTACATTCTTTTCGGCTATCGGGAAGAATAACCTGAATATCCTTGATGTCGCCATAAACATTCTTGAAGATTGTGGCGACAAGTTCCTTGATGGTTGCCTTATCGGAAGAAAGCAGACCGTCGATGTAACGGCTACCATTGCCGCAGAAAAGAACAGAGCGGGGACAAGCAAGGTTCTTGGCTTTATACATCTTCGCCATGAAGTACACGATTGAAGCGAAGTGATAAAGGAATAGCGGCTTGTAGGCTTCTTTCAACTTCTTGGTGATTTCGCAACGGTTATCGTTGCTCAGCCAGAAATTGATAATATCTTTGGTCGACACTTCGCGGTCGGAACGCATCTTGATATTGAGTTGTTCCAGTTCATCAGTATGGTCGCCAATGTGAACGGTCTCAACGAAACGTTCGTAAATGCCGTTCACACGGTCATTATCGAAGCCACTGAAACCATTGCCCCAAAGCACATCGCAACCGAAGTGAACGGAGTTTGCGATTTGGGGTTTACCATCGGCAAAATATATGAAGTCACTTGAACCACCACCTATATCGACGATTGAAACAGCATCAACGCTGTTGAAAGAGTTCTTTTTGCTGAAATAGTAGTAAGGTGCCTCTGATTCAGATACACAATCTATTTGCGGAAATCCGATGTTAAGGAGGTTCTTCGCTTCTTCTTGCCAAATGGTTGTATAGGTGTCCTTGATAGTACCCTTGAAGCTGAGAGGACGGAACCAAATCAGTTTAGTATTAGCAAGCAGACCGTTCTTTTGGAGGACGTCGGTCTTGATGATAAGGAGCAATTCTCGGATAAACAGGCGAAGTTCCTTCTCGTGGCTATCCTCCCACTTAATATCAGTGAGGATAGACTGGTTTCCAAGCCCCATTGATTTCTCGTAGAAGAAAGCGATGTTGCAGTTATCGAACAACGAGGGCTTGCTTCTGTCGCCTTTCTGCACACATAGAGCGGTGCGAATCGGGAAGCGATAAATCGAGCCGTCTATAAGTGCCGGAACGAACTCGGTACTGAAGTTCTTGCGACATTTGGGAGCAATGGCGTTTTCAATTACCGAGACAAGCGAGTGCTGAGAAGAACGCTTGAAGTCGTGTAGGAAAGCTACCATCGGCTCATCCATATTGAGCTGTTCAGGTTCATTATCGCGACCGAACTTGCAGCACGAGATATAAGTGTTTGTAGTGCCAAGGTCAACGGCATAGGTGTACGCATCCTGTGTACGCTGAGCACGTTTCCAATTCGGGATAAGCACACCCTCGCAAGTGCCGCTGTCGAGGGTAAAGCGTAAGCTGATAGCGTCGAATTGAGAGTTGAATATCTCGTAGAACTTCGAGCCTGCATCTACCTCCCGTTCAAGATTTTGTTTAGAACGAACAACGGCAGGACGAACGCCGAATTTGGCGTGAGTATTATCCTTGTCGATTGTTTCAATTTCCTCGAAACGGTTATCATCGTTTCTGAAGAAGAACGACATCTCAAGATTGTTGATTGATACGGGGCGGTAATCTGTTGTTGCGTCGTTGACAACCGCCATCACCTTGAAGTAGTTGTTTTCGTTTCGGTTCGGAGAGAGAATGTTCGGGAAAACAGCGAGGTTAAAGCTGATGTTTTCACGTTGCAGGTTTACGATGCGACCACGAGAGCCGAGGTTATCAGAGTCAACATAATAGTCCTTGGTGTACTCCTGACCCTTATATTTAAGGGTTACGATAACTTTGGCATTAGTTACTTTGCAGACGCATTGGAAATCTCCCTCAATGAGTGATAAGGCTTCATGGCTAATGGGCAACATGAAGTCGTAATCTCTACTATCGTCTGCTCCAGCGTAAGTCATAGGCTGATAATAGTCCTTTGACAAGCGGAACGGCAGACGTATGAGAGTATCATTGAAGAAGTTTACAGTGCTGAGACCTGAATCCTTACCAACGGGCAGACCATTTATGACAAGCTCATTTGAGTTTTCAGAAATGATAGGCTTGAACTGCGGTTGCCAGTTCTTATTGATGTCAGGGTCTGTAATCTGAATTTGTTTGATGTAGTCACGCAGTTCTTTCATCTCGTCGCCCAGTGGGGAATTATCGACGAGATAGAACATATAGTTTTTGAAGTCCTTATCGCGAGCACCAAACAAACGAATATCACGGAAGTAAGTGCCACCGGACTTACGCACGAGCGACGGCATCTGCTGGTAGCGTTTACCCATGAAAGAAGTTGTTCCGTTACCACGGTGATCAACTTTCTTGTCGAGGTCCGGTGGAGTTACGAAGCCGGTAAACGGCGATGAAGTGGCGAGAAGATAATCTCGTCCACCATCAACGAGCACCACAAAGAAAAGGCGATTGCCGGATGCTTTGAGGTCAGAGGCGAAGTAATTCTCGACTGCACTACCGAGGATAGGAACTTGATTTTTCAAGTTCTTCAGGTCAGTTGCAAGCTCCCATTCACGAATGACGATTTTACGGGAATCATCCCAACGTCCTTCGTGGAATGTGATATTATAGAGAAGTTCAAAAACATCGAGTGTATCAGACACAAGACGGTTGTAAGCGTCACCAGCGTTTTTCTTTGGGTCTTTCACTTCTTCGAGGGTACGGCGAAAAGCCTCCTTGACAACGAAGAACCGAGCAAAGGGAGTCGGGAGAGCATTTAACGCGCTACTGTTGTTAGTGCGTTGCTCTGAGATTTTGGCGAGGTCTCCGGCAGTGATAGGGCCTTTTTCTGCCGTCCACTCCTGACCTTTTAGGCCGCGCTCTATTATATTGAGGTCAACACTACTCATAGCGTTACATTATTTTAGAGGTATATTTATCAATAGCTTTATACACATAATCGAGGAAGCGACGGAACTTGATTGTGTGAGTATCGTCTTTATCCTTGTTGCTCGCACGAATCATATCCAACAGGTAATAGGACTCGTCCTTAGCGTCAAGCGAGAAGTCCTGAATCCAGTTAGAGAGTTTTGCTTTACGGTCGTTAGGGTCAGCAATGGTAAGCGGAGCGAAGCCGCGTTTATTTTCGGCAAGTTCCTGATACCATTCCGAGAAACGAGCGAGGAAGTTTCGGAGACAGACAAACGATTTGTCAGTATAGAAATCTTCATCGAATCCACGATTTTTAGACAGAGGGAACTGGTTCTCGTTTGGAAGGAAATAGACCAAACGAGAAAGCATCATCATGTCAGCGACTGCCTTAACAACATTGTTGTATGCGTCGCCGAGAGAAGAAACTGAAAGAGACTCAACATCTTCCTTGATAGCACGAGATAGAGCCTGAGTTTTATCGGGCTTGTCGGTCTTTGATAAGAAATCAAAGAGAGCGGTAGCAGCGACAAGTTCAACGAAGTGGGCTTTGTCCTCTTGTTTCTTCTCGTCGTTGGCGTAAGTGGTTTTCATCCCCTGCTCGCCAACATAATAAATATAATCAGACATAACGCTCTGCTCATAGTAAGCGAGAGCGGATTTAGTCTTTGTAAGGAAGTTAGCAGAATCGATGTCGCTATCGGTTGTAGAAGGATCTTCTAGCGAGAAGTACGGAAGCACGGACACTGCACCCATAATAGCGTCCTTGACGTTAGGATGGTCGGTGGAATTACGAACTTTCTTTTCAAGGAGAGGATAACCAGAGGCTCCGGTGCCGCCGAAAATCGAGCTTATGATAAAGATGCGGTCGCCTTTCTGACAAGCGTTGCAGAACGCTTGGTACCAGTCAGCACCCTTTATCATCTCACCGAGAACGACAGTGCCAACATTGGGGCTTCCTTTGAAACCAACGGAGAGGTCATTGTCAAGGTTGGATTGTGAGAACATCGTCTGAACGAGGTATTTATTCACATCCTCAGAATTGAGGTTGCCAACATTGAGATATTGACCGAATGAACGCTTTTCGGCGATAGGCTCAGAAATATCGTTTTGCTGACCATTGAGTTTAGCAAGGTCAGCAATATCGGTGCCGAAGAAACCCGGTATGGGATTGAGGCGTTTGCCATCGCTGAGAATTACATTGTTGTAGACAGTCTCATATTCGCCAATAAGGGTTTGGAGATTACGCTTTTCCTCCAAGTCTATGTGTGGGTCAATAAGGACTGGAACAATCGTATAACCCTTAGCGTCCATACCTGCAGCAAGAAGCATGGTAATGGATTTCATAACTCGGAGGCCGGTGCCGCCGATACAGAATACAAATACCCTTTTCATAGTCAGAATTTGAGGAATTTATAAGCGTTGGTACGGCAGACGTTGAAGTTGCACCAAACAACGGAGGTTAAGAAATAAAGGATTAAGCAATAGAGGGCATTATTAATGGCACACAACCAATAGAGGGATGTGAGGCCGGTCTTGATATTGGTCTTAATGCCGACATATTCAATAACGGCAGTACCAATAAGTGAGAGAATAAAGGCGATAGCCGCCCATAAGCCCCAGTGTTGAATCTTGTAATGACGGCCAGGCATTTCATTATACCCGGTATAGTAATAAATCGCGAGACCGATGCCAAGGACAGCAGTTAATATAAGCAGAATTGGTGAAAGCCCATCGAGCTGTCGCCATACCTGCTCCGCCTGAGCCTTCAACTGGTCATTGTTGGCGAAATTCTGTAAGAACTTGCCTTTAGACGGTAGGAGGAAGAATATTTTTATGATACCCATACTGAGTTGTTATTATTTCATTGATAAGACGAAACAAGGATGCGAACCGGAATCTCGTCGAAAGTATTAAGACGAGCGTTAAAGCAACCCTCGATAAACTTGTTGAAGGAGAAAGATCCAGACAAATCATTTTCTTGGTCAGCGTTTATGATAGTATTAAAGTCCATCAGATAGCGACCATCAAAAGGTTTATTAGTAAACGTCCACTCGACAACTTCATCATCGAGAGCGACGTTGTATAGTTTCACGAGGAAGTCAGCGTAAGAGCGACGTTTGAACTCACCCTTATATGCGTGGTCATCCACTAGATGGTCTTCATCAGTAAGAAGTTCAACATCGACAGATGAGCCATAGGCAGCTTTAGCCTTAAAGCAGTCCTTTAGTATATCAGCATCGACAGCACTCCAAGGATAGCCGGTCATGTCAACTCTGACAATGAACGAGCAAGTATCTGAAACCTCACGGTCAAAAACAGTTATAAGGTTTTTGGGATATTCAGAACTTAGCATACCGTTTTTTACGTTCTCAATGGTATAATTTGGCGTATGATAATTCATTGCCATATCGCCCGACTCGACATAGGAATTGATTGCCTCGCACCAACGAGCGATGTTATTACGAGTTGCCGCAACATTCTCGGATTTGCCAATGATAATGAAATAATACGGTGAAGTTTCCTCTGCAACAGAGCCATTAAGATTAAGGAACTCCGAATTTGCGCACACAAAAGAGAGCGAAACACTAGGATGAACACCGATTACGTTCCTAATCTGCTCTTGATACTGGAGAAGTTCAGGGGCGGCGGTCTTACCCATTGGGCTATACTTCATATCAGAGACAAGAACAGCGACCTCGTTTTTTGCAGTGTCGATGTTCTCAATGATATTATGAAGCATCGCAGGAATATGGGTTGAAGAATTGGAGACGAAAGCTCCGGCGTTCATTTTATTGCGGAAAGTGCCGAGCACTACGGGTGCGTCAATATCGCCACCGTTTGACATCGGATAGACATTACCGTCGGTAATTAGGGCAAGGCCGGAGAAAACAGACCATACTGTTTTCTTAAAATTGTTAGCTTGATTGGCTCTAAAGAAACCATTCATACTGCCGGAAGTCTCAACATAAAGTTTTGCGGACTTAGGAAGTTCGGGCGTGAATAATTGAACAGCAGTGTCGAGCGGTGCTCCATCGGAATCGAAATGAGGGTCTGCAATTGAGTTAACATCTCGCCCGCACGATGATAATGCTATTGCCCAAGTTATACCTGCAATAACAAAAATATGGCGTATGATTGGAATATTCATAGAGGGCACTCCATGTATTTGTATTGTCCATGACCCTCTATGGACTTGTTAAACAAAAAAAGCGCAGGATCCGTACCGTTACTCGTCCTGCTAATCTGTGGCTGTGGCTGCCGTCACTTCGTAGAACGAGTAACGCAGAGCCTACGCCGTATGATATGATACACCAAAGGGGACATACCTATAAGGTATAATCCACCCAAGGGTATATTAACCATACCCGAGACATCTACCGTTACTTCATTCTTGACGAAGTTTTGAAACTGCCACATTCCAGATTAGCCAAGAATCAAGCGTCGATAAACGCTTTCATTATGTAATGACCTCCCTCGTTCCGGCTCCATAGTGGAGTCTCACGGCGTAAGGTCAGTGCAAAATTACAAATAAATTCTGATACTACAATCGATTATGCTGAGAAACATATGACTATAACACGTCTCATTCATTTAAAATCGGCCGAAGTTTACGAAAATAGTGGAATTTTATAGCGTAAAATCTCTACCGTTGCACACAGCGATGCCGAAGCACCGCCTTCGGTGTTTCTTTATCATAAGATTTAAATTTAAAAAAGAGGCGGAGCGGTCGGGAAGGCTCTTCCGCCTCGATTTTCGCTACGCGAAAAAAATGCGCATTATTTGCCTGAGATACCGTATTTTCGGTTTAATCCATATTAAACAAAAACATCTTTTTTACCTTACGGGAAGCATCTTGGACAGACTGGTTGATTTTGCCTCGTCAGTGCCCGATTTCCGCAGAATAGGCAAGGGAAACCTCCGTCACAGACTCCGGAATATCATAATGCTGATGGTACTTGGCCGTGCCTCCGGATATGTCGGTCGTGCCGATATAATTGCTTTCGCCAAACACAATATCAAATGGTTCCGTAAAATGGGGATGTTGAAAAATGGGGTGCCGTTCGAAGCGACCCTTTGCCGTGTGGATAACGGCATAAATGACTGTGCCAAGGCCGACAGGATGCAGGAATTTGTCGAAGTGTTTCATGCTCAGTTGCGGAGCCGATCCGTGGACTGGGAGATAATCTGTGTTGACGGCAAGGCCGAGCGTGGCACGGTTCTGGAGAACGGGCGAAATCCAGATATCGTGTCGGCTGTATAACCGTCCGCGATAGCGTATTGACGAATATCGTGTTATAGATGTATTTTTGTGGCCAAAAAAGACATATGGGCTACAACAAGAGACTGTCCGCGGCATATTCGGACGCATGGGAACGCTATAAACATCACTGCGAGCACGAAGGAATGATTGCCCTGAACCGCTTCTGCGAAGGAGAAGGCATCAATGTCCAGCGGCTTTACGAGTGGCTTCGTCGCCGCAAGATCAGTATCAGCGATTATCAGGCCGGTCTTTCAGGGACGCCTGCCGGAGCCCGGAATCATGAAGAGGCGTTGTTCCGGGAGGTCAGGCTTCCACGGCCGTCGCAGGCGCGCGAGTATGCGGTCACCGGTACGGCGGATGTTGTCCGTGACATACGCATCGAACTTGGCGGGGGCGCGGTCATGAGTCTGGGAGAGATCGGAGTGAGGAGTCTGGCGACGCTGATGGAGGTTCTGACACGCAGAGACGATGTGGGGGCTTGAGTCCGATATCCGGCTGTGGGTGTGCCAGCAGCCGGTGTCGATGCGCTACGGCATCCGAGGTCTGGCGCAGATGGTGTGGTCATGGAAGGGCCACTCTCCGGCATCGGGCGATGTGTATGTGTTTTTCTCAAAGAACCGCAAGACCATGAAAGCATTGAAATGGGACGGTGACGGTTTTTTGATGTACACAAAAAGACTGTCGCAAGGCCGTTTCCGGGAGGTGCTGAAAAAGGGCGATGACGGGGTGCGCCGGCTTCAGTGGGACGATTTCTATATGCTGATGAGGGGCCTCACGCCTGTGAAGGTGACGGTCGAGAATCGCTTCAGAATGGCTACAAAAATAGGATTCAATAATTTATTAATCAGATAAATAAGTGGTGCAAAAAAGTTGCGTATGTCAGATATTTTTCGTAACTTTACACCATGAAAAAGAACGAGTTGATAGAGTTTTTGCAACGTCAGATCGAGTTCCTTCAAGGGCGGCTCGACGAGGCGTTGGCTTCTGTCAACTCGCTTACTTTGGCCAATGAGAAACTGGTGGCGACAGTGGATGAGCTGCGCAGGCAGATAGCCTCGCTGGAAGATGCCATAAAGGGCAAGGGCGTCGAACTGAGCAAGGAGAAAGCGGCGCGTCAGGCCGTGCAGCGTCTGCAAGGCTCGCCGTCGGAGCGTCAACCAAAACCAACAGTGTCCGCCGCTCCCGAAACTCAGCAACAGAAGCCACAGAAGAAACGCACCAACAATGGCGCAAAGAGAAAGACCCATCCCGAGTGCGAGGTGGAGACAGTTGTAGTGGAGCCGGACAGCCCTGACTTCAATCCGGAGGCGGCAACGTTCATCGGGGAGTGTGATGTGGTGCGCTACGTCATGGAGCCGATGCGCTTCAAGAAAGTCATCTACAAGGTACGCAAATACGTGCAGGACGAGAAGATATACAAAGGCTCGGCTCCTGCCACGCCGCTTCTCAACTCGCAGTACACCTCTTCCTTCATTGCCGGGCTCACTGAGTTACGCTACCTTCATTGCATGCCTCTTGAAAACGCAGTCGAATACTTCCGCGCCCACGGCTTCGACCTTGACAAAGGCACCGCACAGAAACTTGTCAGCAAGGTAAAGGTGCATCTGGAGAATCTGTACAAGGCGCTGGGGCAGGCAATAGTGGCGGACAACTATATCTGCGGTGATGAGACCTATCAGAAAGTGCGGCTGCAGGTGGCAACTCCTTCGGGCAGAAAAATCAAAAAAGGCTATATCTGGGTGTTCGTCGGCATGACGACAGGGCTTGTGTACTTCTTCTATGACGACGGATCACGCTCGGCCGAAGTCTTCGAGCAGCACATCAAAGGCTTCAGGGGAGCCTTCCAGTGCGACTGTTACTCCGGATACCGGCATATCGGTATCGGAGAGATGTGCGGGATGAAACGCCTGCCATGCCTGCAGCATATCAAACGGAAGTTCCTTGACCTCAAAGACAATCCACAGGCACAGGAAATAGCAAAGCTCTTCGGACTCCTTTACCACTTCGAGCACAAACACCGCATCGGCAAAGACGGATGGACGGAGGAGAAACATCTCAAATGGCGACAGCGATACTCCAAGGTGATGCTCGAAAAAATCCACATGAAACTGACGGCGGTCAAAGACCGCATCGGTGTACCGCCCGACGACCCGCTGCTTGCCGCCACCGAACACGCGCTCAGGCAATGGGACGAGATACCGCGTATCTTCGCCTCACCGACCTATCGCCTCGACAACAACGAAGTCGAGCGTATCAACCGCTACATATCCCTGACGCGCCGCCGTCTGACAATCGGTTCCCACTCCGGAGCCGAGGCCGCAGCCCTGTACCACTCGCTGGCCATTACCTGCCACCGCTGTGGTGTCAACGTCTTAGACTACTTCTGCGATATCATCGACCGCTGTGCCGCATGGCCGCCGAACACCCCAATAGATAAATACCGCGACCTATTGCCCGATCGATGGAAACCCTCACAAAAATAGCCGCCCAAAACTCTGGACGGCTATCTTTTTAGTGCGTACCCGCTATCGCGGACGGTGGTACTGTCGGCTTACTCGTTCAACACAGGCATAACGCTGGCTACATAGGCCTGTACGGAGAAAAGCAATGAAATAAAGGCTGTCACACAACTTATTGACAAACTCGGTCTTGCCGGAAAGATTGTGACAGCCGACGCCATGCCCATGCAAAAGGACATCATAGACAGGATAATGGGTAAAGGGCGGATTTTCTCATTGAACTCAAGGCCAACCAGCCTTCGTTGCGTTACGGAGTGGAAGACAGACTCAAAGAGTATAAGCCGCTAGATTCTTATACGGAAGACACCGAACTCGGTCATGGAAGAATCAAGACAAGAACATACAACATATATGACGGACTCGTAATGATTGCCGACAAGGAGAAATGGGGCGGAAACATGACGATTATAGAATACATGGCCCAGACCGTCAGAAAGACGACTGCGATAAATATACGTGAAAAACGTCTGTATGTGAGCAGAGCATTAAGTGATTCGGGCGAAAGTTCGAATATCTTATTTTCTTTTATGTCAACTTGAGAATTCAATTTTAATAGTGTCTTTTATCTTGCGTTGTATTTATCGATGTTTTGATTTCACTAAGTTCGTTTTGAAGATGGGATAGGCTCATAACAATAGAGAACAAACCATTAGAGATTTTTTCATCTGATGATATCCCATTAAGAATATTATTGTAGTCTATTTCAAAATGCTCCGAATACTCGCCATTATATGATACTGCGCATTTTAGAACAGTTGCTTTAAATAAATTTTCATTCTCTTCCCAATCCTTTCTAAGGATATGCTCTCCCTTAAAAGGATATGATGCATTTTCACCCCAAACATTATGAAAAGAGTCTAGTTGCATTCCTGGTATTAAAAATATTTCCCAAACTTTTTCTCCGTTAGGTTCCAAGGCAAAGGGTGCGGTTTTATTTATAGAATAAATAGATTCTTTAACTTTCTCAATTTTTAAGGACTCAATAATGGCATCATCTATGGTAACACTTACGTTAGTAGCTATGGTGTGTCCGAGATTACGACATCTGATAAATACACGAGAATAGCCCATATCGACTATATCTATGACGATATAGGGGCGATTGGATTCTTTGGTTGTCATTAATGTTCTCCACGCAACAAATAGCATAGCGAATGCAGCAAAACCACTAAGATATTGTCCCCAAAAAGTTGTCCAATTAGAAGGTTGCTTCCATGACTCAAAAGGAGCAGGAAGACATGATAGAAAATTAATGAAAAAAGGAAGTGCCAAGAACAATAGACACAAACCAATAAATATTTTTGACCGTAATATTTTCATTTTGTTTTCATATTATTATGACGGGGCTATGCAACTTTGCCGGTTTCGATTTCGGATTTGAGGAATTGGAAGATATATACTGCGCCTTGGTAGTAGAGGCCACATTCGGGGTCGTTTAGCTTGGCGAAGGTGGTTGATGAATATAGTTCGTCGAGGGCGCGGTGTATGTCCCAGCCATATTCTGCCATAAGCATCTCGGCAAGTTCAGCCGCAAGGCATTCTATTTGAAACTGTATGTCTTGTGTCATAATTCGATGCGTTTTAAGAGTTGTATGGCTTTGGGTGTGCCGAAAAAGTATTGTACAGCATGGTCGCCCTTGAATCTCAGTTCTTCGACCAATGCAGATGCCGACAGATAGCCCATTATGAAACGGCGAATCTGAACGCCAACAGTATCGTCGGCAATAGGTCCGATAACAATGTCGTAGGGATGAGCCGGAACATCGGAGTTGTTCTTGCGGTTCATCACCACAAATTCCGCCCATTCTTCGGAATAGTCAGGAAAAATCTTTATGTTAAGCCCATTCCTTTTCGCCTCGTCTTCATCGAATTCAAAGCACGATAAAGTGGCTACTCCTTCGCTGAGGAATCGGGTTGTCCGGACAGCCATTTCCATGGCTTGATCCGGATTGGCGTTGAGATAGAAGCCTTGTCCGAAGTCCTTGCCGCGCTTACTGCGTGAGAGGTCAATATGCTCAATGGCTACGTTTGACCCGTGATAGAGGCGTATCATATTTTCCCTCCTTCCCGTTGGCAAATGACCTGAAGGTCTGAAACAGCGTCATCAATGGAAAGGGTATGTTCGGCAGCATAGCAATCAAGAAGGAAATCTATGCCTGTGAAACGGCGCAGATATGCGTAGGCCTGCATATTGGAGAGATTATATCGCTGTGCGAAAGCTCCGACACATGCCACTACATATTCAATTCTGTCAAATATTTCTTTCTTGTCCATGACTATGCTTTATTGCTTACGATTAAGTCTTTAACATCAATATCAAGTAACTCTGAAATCCTCACAAGCGTATCAAGGGAGGGCTGCATCTTGTTGGAACACCATCGGGAAACCGTAGCTTCATTTTTACCGACTTGCTCGGCAAGCCATTTGCCGGTTTTACCGTTCTCAACTAACGCAATCTTTATCCTGTTTATCTTCTGTGATTCCATTTCATTTGTTTTGCTTACTGATTACAATTCTTTGATGTTAAACGCAAAGTTACATATAAAATCTGAGATTACAATCAAAACAAGGAGAAATTTTGCAACTACCGACAACGATGTCAGACAATTATAGACAAAACGCCGCCGAGAGGGTGGTGGCTCTCGGCGGCGTTGGAATTAGTCTTCGGCTGGGCTGAAGTAGAGGAAAGTCTTGTCGAAATCTCCTTTTTGCTCCCAGTAGCGGATTACGTCTTTGATGCTGTCCTGCTCATGGGTCGTTCCTGTGAAGAAATCCTTTTCGTGATTCAATAGGAGTTGAAGTTCTTTTTCG
>OLWA01002038.1_pt1 | contig 19119 bp, 12 predicted proteins | sample 1673251 | NCBI WGS metagenome assembly OLWA01 (sample SAMEA3178937, study PRJEB25190) | human gut metagenome | biome: human gut; feature: human-associated habitat; material: faeces | place: Austria | collected 2013 | reverse complement strand
ATGTCAAGATCATTTTCTTCAGCAAGTTCTTCTGAAATTACACACTTTCCACTTGATTCCACATCAAAGATAGTACCTTTTACTATTTTATACGTTCCATCCTCAAACTCGCTCATTGCTGATAAACTACTGTATCCAATAACTGAAAAATCACCTTTTACAGTACTTGACTTTCCAGTATTACTATTTTTAAAATCATCAAGTTTAAATTTATCATCACTTTCTATATTTTCTTCATTTTGTTCTTGATTATTATTTGTTTGTTGATTATTTTCTGCTTCTCCATTTGCTGTTTCTGAACCTGAACCGTTTGTTCCGCTTTCTGAAGAAATTTCAGTTGCTTCTGTTGTTCCCTTATCTTTTAAGAATACAACTGTTCCTATAATAGCCACAATTGCTAATACTACAACAATTGCTATTGCTATTATGTTCTTTTTGCTCAGTTTTCCTGACATTTAAAATTCCCCCTATCTTTCTTATTTAATCTCTTCTGCTTTTAATATAAGTCTTTCTTTGTTTCCATTTGTACATGTTATTAAAGTTACTTCTCTTATTGAGTTATCTTCTGTTTTTAAAATACTTATATCATTTGGATCTGTCACAAATTTGCGATAAATTTGATAGGATATTGTATGTTTGTTTAAATCTGTTAATTCTATACTATCCCCTACTTCTAAATTTTTAGTTTTTCCAAACATAGTTCCATCATAATTGTTATGTCCAGCTATTGACAAATTTCCAAAATCATTCACATTTTGTCCCCAATATTTCACAATCGATATTTTCATTGGTACTTTCATCTCTTCTGGTGATATGTTTACTGTTACATCTCCATTTGTATCTGTCTTATTTATAGTTATTATTGGATATTCTAATTGTATTTTTGGAATTTTTATTATTCCTATAACTTCATACCCATCAATTTTGATTTTTGTATTTTCTTGTTCTATTAAAATCTCTGTAAATGCTTTCTCCGTAGCATTTTGCATGTAATCTTCTTCATCTAAAACAAGTTCAGAAAGTCTATCTAATGTTTCTATTATATTTGGATTAAATTCCTTTTGAATATATGGAATAAGCTCGTTCCTTATTCTATTTCTTGTGTATGTATTATCTTTGTTTGTTTTGTCAAATTTAGGTTGTAAATTTTTTTCTTCACAATAATTTTCAATATCGGCTCTATCGCATTTTATTAGAGGCCTTATAAATTTTCCTTCTCTATATGGTTTTATGCCTCCAAGTCCAGAAATTCCACTTCCTCTTAAAAGGTGCATCAATATTGTTTCTGCATTGTCGTTAAGATTATGGGCAATTGCAATTTTATTTGCACCAACCTTTTCTGATATTTCATCAAAAAATGCATATCTTTCACGTCTTCCACATTCTTCTGTACCAATCTTTAATTCTGTTGATTTCTTCAAAATATCAACAAATTTTACATAGCAGTCAATTTCTTTATTCTTACAATATTCTTGCACATACACTGTTTCAGATTTAGCCTCTTCCCTTATCATGTGGTTTAAATGTGCAACCACTATCTTTTTTATTTGTAGTTCTTGCTTTAATTCTATCAGGTTATCCAATAGGCACATCGAATCTGGTCCACCAGAAACAGCCACTGTAATAGTATCGTTTGGTTCTATTAAATTATACTTTTTTATTGTATTTAATATTGTTTCTTTTACCATATAATATTTCATTCCTTACTTTTTACAAGCTGTATATTATTATAATTTATAGCTTAAAAAAATTACTCTCTATATTTATCCAAGTTAGCAAATTTAGTATATTGACCAAGCCATGCTAGGTCAACAGTTCCAGTAGAACCAGCTCTTTGCTTTGCTATTATTACTTCTGCTTGATTTTTCTTTTCTGAATCTTCATTATAATAGTCGTCTCTATACAAGAACATAACTATATCAGCGTCCTGCTCGATAGAACCAGATTCACGCAAGTCTGAAAGCATAGGTCTATGGTCAGGTCTTGCTTCAACGGCTCTAGATAGCTGTGAAAGTGCAATTACTGGTACTTCAATTTCTTTTGCAAGAATTTTTAAAGATCTACTTATCTCCGCAATTTCTTGCTCTCTGCTTGACGTTTTACCACTTCCTTGAACAAGTTGCAAATAGTCGATTATTACTAATCCTATATTCTTTTCTAATTTTAATTTTCTACATTTTGCACGTATTTCCATTACAGATATACCTGCTGTATCATCTATAAAAATTTGTGCTTGTGATAGTTCCCCAGATGTTTCTGCAAGCTTACTTAGGTCTTCATCTGTTAATTCACCAGTTCTTACAGCATTACTATCAACTAATGCTTCGCTACACAAAATTCTGTTAGCAACTTGGTCTTTCGCCATTTCCAAGCTGAATATAGCAACTGGAATGTTTGCCCTTGTAGCAGCATATGCACCAATATTTAATGCAAATGCAGATTTTCCCATTGCGGGTCTAGCAGCAATTAATATAAACTCAGAGCCGTGAAGTCCTGCAGTCATTCTGTCTAAGTCAATAAATCCTGTTGGTACACCAGTTACGTGTTGTTTCTGATTATATAATTCTTCTAACTTAGCAAAGGATTCAACTAAAACGTCTTTAATTGGAGTGTAACCCTTCTGGCTCTTTTTTTGCATAACGTCAAAAATTTTCTTTTCTGCCAAATCCATAACCCTTTCCGGTTCTTCTGTTGGTTCATACCCCATATTTAGAATTTCATTTGCAGTTTTTATTAAATTTCTAAGCATAGCCTTTTCTTCTACTATTTTTATGTATCTATCAACGTTTGCCGTAGTTGGAACCTTATCAGGAAGAACAGCAATATATTCTAGTCCTCCAACGGCTTCTAACTTGTTCATAGAAGAAAGCTCTGCCTTTAGAGTTATAATGTCTATAGGCTCTGCTCTATTATAAATATTCAAAATAGCTTCATAAATTATTTTATTGTCTTCTCTATAAAAATCTTCTGGTTTTAATGTTTCAATAGCTGAACTAACTGCATCTTGGTCTGTAAGCATACTTCCAATTACAGCTTGCTCTGCTTCTATATCCTGTGGTGGCACTTTGCCTAAATCCATTACAATCTTCCTTTCATAGTTTATTTTTTATTTAAATTAGTAATTGGAAAAGAATTAAATTTTGGCAAGGAAAATGAATTTACAAGGCAAGGGCGCATACTTGCTGTATGTAACCGCGTTGTAAATGAGATTTGACGTAGCCAAAATTGTAATTATTTTTCAACGTTACTCTGCAATAATATCAACCTTTAACTTACCCATAACACCTTCATACAATTTAACATCAACTGTTACATTTCCAAGTGTCTTGATAGTTTCAGATAATATTATTTTTTTCTTATCTATCTCTATTTTATAATCCTTTTTTAATCCTTCAGAAATTTCTTTGCTTGTAACTCCTCCGAAGATTTTTCCATTTTCTCCAGCTCTTACTTTAATTTTTAGCATAATTCCTGTAAGTTTCTTAGCAAGCTCTTCTGCTTCTTTCTTTTCGGTATCTTTTCTAAATTTATTTGACTCTTGCTTAGATTTTAATTTGCTCATATTTTCATTATTAGCCTCAACAGCTAGTTTTTTAGGAAATAAGAAATTACGTGCATATCCGTCACTTGCTTCAATAACCTGATCTTTCTTTCCTACTCCTTTTATATCACCTAATAAAATAACCTTCATAATAATTGTCTCCTTCCTATTTTTGTGTCACATCTATTTTACTATCTTATTTAAGATTTGTAAACATTTTTTATATTACTCTTTTTTTAATTTTTGCAAAAAAAGTATGTGTACTCGCAAATACACATACTCCATCAACTTATTCACTCTGATTATAACAAGCTTTTTATATTGATAATAATAAAACATTTTCTTGCCTTTTTCAAATATTTTTCGTCCAAAAAGTGGCGTCCCTATAGGGCGAAATTTACGATATTTCTGTAAAATATTCGTTTATTCTATTTATTAATTCTTGTTTTACTTCTTCTTGTGTCATTCCTTCTACTTGAGCTCCGGCAACTGTTATATGTCCTCCGCCACCAAGTTTTTCTAGTATTAATTGCACATTTATGTCTCCAATAGATCTACCACTAATATAGATTTTGTCACCCATTTTTCCAATTACGAATGATGCTGTTATATTGCTTATTGTTAATAATTCGTCTGCTGCTTTCGCACATGTAATGTTTGCATCACTATCTTCTTTGTCATATATTGAAATCGCGATTGTATCGTCTATTATCTCTGATTTTGCAACTATTTCAGATATTTTGTTATAAGTTTCTAGGTCACTTTGGAACCATTTCTTTACTTTTATAATATCTACTCCACATTTTCTTAAAAATGCTGCGGCTTCGAAGGTTCTTACACCTGTTTTGAATGTAAAGTTTTTTGTATCCATCATTATTCCAGCATACAAGGCTTCTACTTCAAATTTAGTAAGTTTTACCGTTTTTTCAGCATATTCTACAAGTTCTGTTACAAGCTCACAAGCAGATGAGGCATATACTTCGTGGAATGTAAGTATTGCATTTTCTATATAATCTGTTCCTCTTCTGTGGTGGTCTATTACAACAATTTTATCTGTCTTGTCTAGTAATTCTGGAGCTTCAACATAGTTTTTCTTATCTGTATCAACTACTACTAATAAAGAATCAGCACTTATTTTGTTTAAAGCTTCAGCTTTGTCAATTATAACATCATTGTATTCTTCTATATCTTTCAAATCATTTATAAAGTTATCTAAGCTTGTACCATTTGTTTCATTTACAATATAAGCGTCTTTTCCTATAGTTTTTGCAATTCTATACACGCCCATTCCAGAGCCCATAGCATCTATATCACTATTAGTATGGCCCATTATTATAACATTGCTTGCACTATTCATCAATTCTTCTAATGCTTGTGCAACAATTCTCGCCTTAACTCTTGTACGCTTTTCGACTTCTTGAGTTCTACCACCAAAAAAGTAATATTTACCATTTTGCTTTATAATAGCCTGGTCTCCGCCACGTCCTAAAGCTATGTCTATTACAGCCTTAGCCGATTTATATTCTTCTGAATTTGTTTTTTCATTTTCAGAAATTGCAATACTCAATGTTAATTGAATATTATCTTGAGTCTTTATCTCTTTTATTTCATCTAAAATTTCAAATTTGTCTTCTTTTATTTTTTCTAAGTTCAATTGATCAAATATGCATACATAGGTATCTCTTTCAGACTTTACAAGTAATCCATCGTACTTATTCACCCAAGAATATATGTTTTTTTCTGCATTTGAAGTGATTTTTAATTTTTCCTCTTCTGTCACTCTCTGCATCAATTCTTCGTAATTATCTAATACAATAATTCCTATACAAGTTCTAGAATTATTGTATTCTTCTAACAATTTCACATAGTTTGTCTCATCTAAAAAATATACTGTTGCCATATATTCTGATGAATTTTTATGCTCTTTTTCTCTAAGCTTTGTATATTCTGCAATTACCTTATAGTTTTTATCACCAATTTTCATACTTTCAGAAATTGATATATTATTTGTGTTTTTTCCATTTTCAATTTTTAGTTTTAGCTCTTTTATTACGTCTGTTAAAGTAGTTCCAGTATCTATATTGGCAAACTCTTTAATAAAATTGCTACTCTTCCAAATTATATTTCCATTCGTTTCTAAAACAACTAATGGAAATGGCGAGTTAATTATAGTACTTTGTGCTGCTTTATCAACACTTACAGTAAGCTCATTAATATGCTCCGAGATTTCTGTTTTTCTCTTATTATTTGACCATATTGTGTACACAAAAATAGCAATGTACGCTAAAATAGATGGTATTATTGCCTTAGGCTCAACCACGCATAAAATTACCAATATAATAGCAATTACTACCAAGTATATTTTTGTTCTCGAAATTAATTTATCTAAATTTAATTTAGTTTTCGGCATATATTTTATCTCCACCTTTATATACCTATTTTACATTATTTTGAAGCATTTGTCAATTTTCCGCTTAATTTCAACCTTTTTCAAAATTTTGCTAAACCATTATAAAGTCTCAAATATTTAAGTTTTAAAAGCAAATCAGTTATTTACACCATATAAATATGTCTAAAAGCATTATTTTTCTCAGTAGTTTTTCTATTATAGCAAATCTGAACTTTTCAATTTTCAGTCTTTACTCTATTTCCTACGCTCCTCTATAAAATCTAAAATTTCAGTAATTTTTATCTATTATGCTATATATTAACTTTTGTTATACTGTAGCTTGACTTTTATTATTCTTTATCCTGTCTTTTTTATCTGTTTTAATTAATACAAAATTTTGAGTATCTTTCTTGTGTTCTCTTGCTGGCAAGTTTTCTTCTGCTCTTGCTACATATGTATTTATTCCTGTATGTTCAACTAAATATTTATGTTTTCTATACAAAATTACCATATTCTTATTATTTTCTTCTATTATTAATAAATCATTTTTTATAAGTTCATTATCTGCAAAATATTTTGTATTTAACCCACAAATCATTGGCAGAATTATACCTATTACTACTTCGTAAAATGTATTTACCTGTTCTAAGGCATTCATCTCTTTTCTTTTTCTTATTCTTGCAGTTTTAGCAATTACATTTGCACTTTCTATAAACTCTTGTTGAGAATATTTCTTTTCTCCTGCTAAGCTTACTATTATAGTGCTCTTCTCTCGGTTTTCTTCTTTTGAAAGATTATCTATACTATAATTTTCTATGTATCTTCCTATGTTTATTAGTTTTTCGTATTCTATAATTGGGAATTGATTTTCAGAATCAAAATTTATTAGGTTAAAATTATTACAATTATTATTTTTTATTATTTCTAAGATTTTTTCTTTATATGTACTTGAAAAAAATATTGTGTTTATATTATATTTTTTTATTACTTTTTCCATTGCATTTTTGCTAAGTTTATTATCTATTAATATTACAGCATTGTTTACCATTATGTTTGCTAGATATGTTACTAAAAATTCATATCTGAATTCTGATATTATCGCTATTTTATTATTTCGTATTTGGTTTTCTTTTGATTTTATTACTCTTGCCATTGAATATATATCAAACCTAAAATTGAAATAGTTTATATTTTTTATATAGTCACTTTCTATTGTTATTGCCTTTTTAGTTTTGTACCTATTGTATGCAAAATCTACCAGTTCTTTCACTGTGTTTATTTTTCTCATATAATCACTTTCCCTTCAATTAAATTACTTTAATTATAAGGTAGTCCAATTTTAAAGTCAATTTAAATCGTAAGTCAAATTATTACCAATTTCTACAAATTTTTATTTTATGGTAAAAAAATAATGAGAATTTTACATTTTCTCATCATTTTTTGTCATATTTTATAATATATTAAAATAAAGTTTTCGCTCATTCCTACTGTTAGACTTTAATCAAAGTTTTTTACTTCCAAATATTTAGTGTTTCCTTCTATCTATTACATATGTACTTCCTGGAATTGTTTTAGACAAATGTTTTACTTGTGCTCCTGCTTCTCCAATTTCCAATGTATTATGGAATCTTCCTGGATCCACTTCAACCGCTCCGACAGATATAGTTGTTAATGGAAATTCCTCTATTATCCCTTTTCTATTCGGTACTTCTAGATAACCCTTTTCAACATCCTCTTTCGAAAAATACTTTTTTACATTTTTGTCAAACTCTAATACAATGTTTTGACAGATTCTCTCATAGTCTTCATCTTCAACTATTGCTATAAAATCATCTCCACCAATATGTCCAACAAAATTATTATCTTCACACTTTGAGTGAACATTTCTAGAAATCGTTCTAGCAGTAAATTTTATTATTTCATCTCCATTTGAAAATCCATAAACATCATTATATGCCTTGAAATTATCTAAATCTATATAAAGCATAACAAAAAATTGCTTTTTTAATAAACGTTTTTTCATTTCCGCCTGTATCTGTACATTTCCCGGCAAATTTGTTAGAGGGCTAACTTTCCTATTTATGTATAAAAGGTTTATTATGTTTGTAATTGTATAATATAAATATTCATAATCTAAAGGATTTTTTATATAATACGTTGCCGCAGCCTTTAATATTTCCAACTTATGTTCTCTCTCATATTCTGAAGTTACAACTATTACAGGAGTTATAGAATTATCATCATTGTTTCTTATCTTATGGCATACCTCTGTTGCCTTTTCTGATATTGTATCTTCATTTACAATTATTAGTGCTGGTATATCTTTCAACGCTACATCAATTTCTTCTGTTCTTATTTGCTTAAACTTATAATTATCATCTTTTTTAAATTCTTCATTCAGTTTATTTTTCAAATTTTCATCATCATCAATTATATATACGGTATGCATATTTAAGTACGTTCCTTATTATTATTTAGGTTTTATGGTTCTACCTATAAACCATGTTGCTAGATATTATTTTTCATTTATTAATTATAATATTGTTTTATATGAATAGTCTTTTACAGCAAAATTAGGCTGAATTTAATTCAACCTCATCTTGTTTTTTTAGTTTTCATATTCTGCATTAAATTCAGTTACTTGTTCATTTATATTATAAACACGTAAAGATATTTTATTTGTTCCAGAATCAAGCTTTTGTCTATATTCAAATTTTGTATCATTTATTGAAATATTAGGGTCTGTTGTATATCCTTGTCCATTTAAGTCGTAGCAAAGTAATCTTAAGCCATCATCATCTGTTGCTTTTATTAATATGTATGATGCATCATTAGGATCTCGTTTTACTTCTACCGTAGGACGTTTTGTTCCTTTTATTTTTTGCTCTTTTGTAGCAACATTTTGAGCCTTATCAACAGCTTCTATCGTAAGCGTTGCTTCTCCTTGTTGTGCAGGAATTGTTTCTTCTATTGTTGTTTGCCCCTCTTCTTCTGCGTTGATTGTAACTTCTTGTGAATCACCATATTTATATGTTACATAATCTATTGCCGTATCATCTGTTACAGTAATTTTTATATTAGAATTTACGCCTTCAATAGTTATTACTGGTTCTGTAATATCTTTTGCATCCTGGTTTAAAGTCTTTACATATCTCTTTGTCTGTCCGTTAGAATCTATAACTGTTATATTTAATTTGTTATTCTCTCCAGATGGAATTGATATTATTTGTTCCAATATTTTATTGCCACGTCCTTGCACAATTGTAGGATTAGAATTGTTCCATGTAAATGATACTGTTCTTATTCCGCTAGTACATTCAATAGATAATTTTGCTGTATTTCCGGTTTTTAAAACAGAAACAATTGGTGCTTTTGTATTTTTAGCAAGTTCCACGTTTTTTGTATAAGCATAAGTTCCATCAGCAGATAAAGCTAATCCAAATAAAAGAATTATTCCAGCAAAAGCTTTTGCAACACCAGTAATATCCCCTGGTGCCTTTGGTTCTCGCACCCTCTTTTCTTTTACCTTTTTTGATTTATCATTTTTCGTCACTAAAATTTGATTCATTCCAATTACCTTCCTTAGTATAAAACGCTTTTCAAATAGAATTATAACATAGAGAATTTTTAAAGTAAATAAATTTGGCATAAAAATTTCGCCCAAAAAGGGGTGTCCCTATTGGGCGAAATTTATTATAAAACAAACTTCTTTATTAATACTACTCCTGAAGATAATATTACAAGTACTGCTAAGCCTATTGTTGTAAATGTTTTTATTTGTCCTGTTTGTACGCCTACAGATACTGGAGCATCATCTATGTCATCTTCACCTTTTTTGTTATTGTCCGGTGTTGAGTCTATATCTGGGCTGTTGAAATCGTTATGATCTTTGCTTATTTCTGCCCAGTTGTCCATTACTCCGAAGTTTTCTGAATCGTTAATCCATGTTAACACTACTTCAACTTCTGTTGTATCTCCTGGTTGTAATAATATGTCTTTTGTCTGGTCTGTTGTTATTGTCTTTTCGTCTATTTGCTTCCATAGTGGGTTATCTTCTGGTACAAATTTTAGTCCATTTGGAATATAGTCTTTTAATTCTTTTGCATATCCTGCTATATTTCCTTCATTTTTTACTCTTATTTTGTATCTGAATTTTATTGTTACTTTGTTTATTTTGCTCTTTTTCAAGTCAACCTTTACAACATCTTCTGGGTCATCTTCTGCCTTGTGGCCAGATTCTATTATTTTATCTTCCCCATTTTCTGTTACGATTGCTTGTGTTACCCATTTTCTTAAGCTTAAGTCGAAATATTGTACCTTAACTTTTTCTATGTCTTGGTCATCTTCTCCTTCATTCCATTTATCTGGAACTGAGTCTTGGTCTGTAACATCATTTCCATCTTTGTCTGAATCTTTTGATATTTGAGCTTGGTTTATTAAAATTCTATCTGATGTATTTGGTTCTGTTACTTCAAATGCAACTTTTACATCTCTGTAATCTAATTTTTCTCCATCGAATGCTTTTAATAAGTTAGCTCCTGCTGTTTTTTCTTGTTCTTTTGATAGATAATCTGTTACTATTGAAACTGCCTCATCTAAGTTTTCTGTTTCTTTTCCATCTTTATCTAACATTTTCCATCTGTACTCTATGTTAGTCTTATTATCTGTTAAGAATTTTAAACCTTGTGGCATATCATCTTTTATTTCACTTGCATATCCGTCCATTTCACCTTCGTTAAATACTCTAATTGTATAGGTTACTATCTTTCCGTTTGATACAAGTACTGGATCTTTTGGATGATCGTATTTTGCTGTTGTACTGCTTCCATCTTTTATTGGAGTAACATCAACTTGTGGTATTCTACTTGTTATTTCTGTATTATTTACTGCTGTTATGAATTTTCTTAATGATAAGTCGAATTTTACAAGTGTTACTTTTTCGAAGTCATCATCATCTTCTTGTCCTGGTACATAATCTTTTTTACTTTCATCATCTTTATATCCTGGTCTATCTTCTGGAATTTTTACATTGTCTTCTTTAGAATCTCTATCTGTAACTTTGTTTCCTTCTCCATCAGTAAAGTCTGATATATCTGCTAAGTTTGTTATTTTGCTTGGCATTGGATCTGTTGAAACTACTTTACAAGCTACCTTTACTTCTTTATAAGATAATGTTGTTCCATCAAATGCTGGTATTTTGTTTTCTCCGGCTACTTTTTCATTTGCCTTACATAAGTATGATGTTTTTATTACTTTTGAATCTGTGCTATCAACTGTCCAACCATATTTTTTATTTGTTTCATTATCTTTAATAAATTCTAATTGGTCTGGTAAGTGGTCTTTAATTTCTTCTACATATCCATCTACTTGACCTTCATTGTATACTCTAATTGTATATTCAACTACTGCTCCTAATGAAACTTTTACAGGCTCTTTTGAGTGATTATAAATTGCTGTTGTTCCTGTTCCATTTTTCAAAGGTGTTGTGTCAACTTGTGGAATTCTGCTCTTTATTTCTGTATTATTTACTTTTGTGATGAATTTTCTTAAAGCTAAATCAAATTCTTTTATTTTTAGTTTTTCGAAATCATCATCATCTTGTTGTCCTGGTACATAATCTTTTCCTATTTCATCATCTTTATATCCTGGTAAATCAGATGGAATATTTACATTGTTTTCTTGTGAATCTCTATCTGTTACTGTATTTCCGTTGCCGTCTGTAAATTTTGTAATATCAGCTATATTTGTAATCTTAGTTGGCATTGGATCTGTTGAAACTACTTTACATACAACTTTTACATCTTTGTAATCTAACTTTGTTCCATCAAAAGCCTTAATTTTATTAGCACCTTCAGAAGCTTCTTTAGCTTTTGATAAATAATTTGTTCTAATTATTTTCGAATTTGTACTATCAACTACCCAACCATATTTTGTATTTATTTCATTTCCAGCAACAAATTCAAGTTGATCTGGCAAATGGTCTGTTATTTCTTCAACATATCCATCTATTTCTGCTTCATTATAAACTCTAATTGTATATTCAACTAAATCTCCAATTGCAACAGATACTGGTGTTTTTGGATGATTGTATATTGCTGTTGTTCCACCATTTTTTAATGGAGTAACATTTACTTGTGGTTCTCTATTTGTTATTGCTGTTCCATTTACTCCAGTGATGAATTTTCTTAAACTTAAATCAAATTCTTTTAATGTTAATTTTTCAAAATCATCATCATCTTGTTGTCCTGGTATATATTCTTCTCCTCTGTTTATTTCAGAGTCTCTATAATTTTCTAAGTCTTTTCCAGTTGGTAAATTTACATTGTTTTCTTGTGAATCTCTATCTGTTACTGTATTTCCATCACCATCTGTAAATTTTGTAATATCTGCAATGTTTGTTATTTTATCAGCCATTGGATCTGTTGCAACAACTCTACATTTTATTTTTACATCTTTATATGCAAGTGTTGTTCCATTAAATGCCGATATTTTATTTGCACCATCAGTTGTTTCATTTGCTTTTGATAAATATTCTGTTTTAATTGTTTTTAAATCTGTACTACTTGCTATTTTCCAACCATACTCAATATTAACTTGGTCATCTACTATAAATTCAAGTTGGTCTGGTAAATGGTCTGTTATTTCTTCAACATATCCATCTATATCACCTTCGTTATATACTCTTATTGTATATGTAACAACATCGCCAATTGCAACTTTAAGTGGTGTTTTTGTGTGATTATATGTTGCTGTTGTTGCTTCTCCTGAAGCTAATTTGCTAACATCTACTTGTGGTATTCTATTTGTAATTTCTGTTCCATTTATGTTTGTAATAAATTTTCTTAAGCTTAAATCGAATGGTTTTGGTACTACTATTGAAGTTGCATCTGAAAAGTTTAATGGAGTTTCATTTACAATTACAACTGGTTGCTCTGTTGTTGGAGCATCTGCAACTGACCAATAATCAACTGTTTTTGATGTGTATGATGTATTTACAGTCATTTTTATTCCAGATATATTTGAGCTTGTTGGCATAATTAAATAGAATTCTTGTCCTACTAATTCTTTTAATGTTTTTGTTGTGGCAGTTACATTTCCGCTTACATCTTTAATGCCAATGCTTGGAGTAATTGTTGTTCCATTTATATCTGTAAATGTTGCATTTAATGTATAATCAACATTTAATAATTGGTTTATTTTATAAGGTCCTGCAACATAGTTACTTCCAACCTTTGTCATTGTAGCATTACTCTTTACAATTTCGATTGGAGATGTTGTATTGTTTGTACTCTTGTAATTGCTATTTGCTTTTGCATTTGTAATGTAATATTGGAATAATGCTTCTATTGCATCTTCTCTATCCCAACCATCATCTCCAAAAATATCTCCCATTGAAGCATAATTTGAATCTACATTTGCAATTGAGTTTATTTTAAAGTTTGATGTTTCATAATGATATTTATCTCCCGATGGGTTTGTGAAATACCAAATTGCTAATTGCTGTACAGCATCTATATCATCATCTGTTATAAGTTCATATAATTCATTTGGAATTTTACTCTTTAAAAATTCTTCTCTTGCAGTTGTATTGTCTGTTCCAATTGCAGGCATTATATAAATATTATCTAATAACCACATTAAAGAATTATAATTGCTTCCTGTTGGTAAAATTTTTGAATATGTACTTGGTATTGAAGCTAAATCTTTTAAGTTAAACTTTTGTGTATATTTACTTATTGTTGGTACACCACCTGTTGCCATATCACTAGAGCCAAATCCAGGTCCACCTTTAATACAGTAAATAGTTTTACTTAAATCTGCGGTTTTTCCATTTTCACTATCATATTCTGCTATTTTCCATACTTTGCTACCTTCTTGTTGATAGCCATAGCCAGCTCTACGAAGTGAAACAATGCCTAAATATAGTGGTCCTGCACTTGCAGCCTTAACAGCACTAATGCTCCCAAGTGTAGCCACTGTTAACATAGTAATTAAAATGCTTGATACTAATTTTTTAAACTTTTTCATACTCTCCATCCTTTTGTTTATTTTTTATTATTTTAAATTCCTATACATATTCAATTATATTACATTTTAAATTTAAAAGCAATAAATTGTAGCAAGATTTTTCAACCATTTTTGTGCTTTTTATTGATTTTTGCCCCATATTAATATACAATAATTCTATCTAAAGAAAAGATGGTGGTTTTATGAATTATAAGAAACAAAAAGAAGTAAAAATAGATAACAAAAGCACCCATTTAAAATGGTTTGCGGTTATTTTTTTAATATTAATTTTATTATTAGTTTTTAGAATTTTCTGGTTGCAATTCATTGATGGAAGTTTTCTAAAAGAACGAGCATATAAGCAAATTACTGCTAACAGAGTTCTAAGCCCTAAAAGAGGAACAATTTACGATTCTACTGGAAAGGCTTTAGCTGTAAGTTCTGAGGTTGATACTATTAGTGTAAACCCTTCACTTATAGCTGTAAAAAACGATGCTGAAGCTACAAATGCTTTAAAAGAAAAAGTTGCAAAAGCGTTATCAGATATTTTTGAATTAGATTATAATGAAGTATTAGTAAAAGTAACAAGCACAAATTCAGTAGAAACAATTGCTAAAAAAGTTGATATAGATAAAGTTTCTAAATTAAAGCAATGGATGGAAGATAATAAGTGGAGCTCAGGAATTAACATAGATAAAGACAATAAAAGATCTTACCCTTATAATAATTTAGCTTCAAATTTAATTGGATTTTGCGGGAGTGATAACAACGGTCTAGCCGGAATTGAGTATTACTGGGATGAAACATTAACTGGTACTCCAGGGCGTGTAACTACTTCAATAGATGCAACTCAAGAATCTATTCCAGACACTGATGAAAAATACATAGCTCCTGAAAATGGTAGTAACATTACTCTTACAATAGATGCAAATATTCAGACTATTGTAGAAAAATATTTAAAACAGGCTGTTGAAGAAAACAATTGTAAAAATGGTGGTGCAATGACAATTATGGACCCATCTACTGGAGATATTCTAGCAATGGCTACATATCCAGACTATAACCTAAATACACCATTCGAGCCAAACGAAACTCTTCAAGGAACTTGGGACACACTTTCTAGTGAGGAAAAAACAAACAGCTTATACAAAATGTATCGTAACAAAGTTGTTACCGAAACCTATGAACCCGGTTCTGTATTTAAAACTGTAATGGCTTCTGTCGGCTTAGAGGAAGATGTTGTAGAAACCGACACAGCTGGCGACTTTTATTGTAGTGGAAGCCAAATGGTTTCTGGAATAAAAATAAATTGTGCAAACAAATCTGGGCATGGAAGTGAATCTTTAAGAAACGCTTTAGAAAACTCTTGTAACCCAGCATTAATTCAATTAGGTCAACGTATAGGAGCAACTACACTATATAAATATTTTAAAGCATTCGGACTATTTGATAAAACAGGAATTGCAACGTCTGGAGAAGCTTCAAGCCAATTCCATAAGCTAGAAAATGTTGGTACAACAGAGCTTGCTACAATGTCATTTGGGCAAAGATTTACAATTACACCTTTGCAAATGATAACAGCTGCAAGTGCAATTGCCAACAATGGTGTTTTAGTACAACCAAGAATTGTAAAAAGCATAGAAAACCCAGACACAGGTGCAGTTACAAACATTGATGTAAAAGAAGTACGTCAAGTAATATCATCTGAAACAGCTACAAAAGTACGTAGCATGATGCAATCTGTTGTTACAGACGGTGGTGGAAAATACGGTGCAGTAAAAGGATATACAATAGGAGGAAAAACAGGAACATCTGAGCCAAACCCTAACCACCCAGAAGATGGATATGTTGTATCTTTCTTAGCAATAGCACCAGTTGAAAATACAAAAGTAGTAGCATTACTAGTATTATATGGTCCACAAGTTAAAAATTACTATGGTGGTGCAATTGCAGCCCCAGTTGTATCTCAAGTATTAAGCGAAGTATTGCCATACTTAGGAATTCCTTCAAATGATGCAACAGAAGTAACAACAAATAATACATCTTTAATAACAATACCAGATTTAAGAAATAAAACAATATCAGAAGCAAAACAAATATTGAAAAATTTAGGAATTACTCCTGTAACTTCTGCAAGTGATGACGAAATAGTAACAGTCCAAACACCAAAAGCAGGCGTATCTGTTTCAAAAAATGGTGTATGTAAACTATATACAGAAGAAAATAGCACATCAGTTTCTGTAACAGTGCCAGACTTAAAAGGAAAGAGTTTGAGTAACGTAACAGCAACTTTAAAGAGTAAAAACTTAAATATTCAATCTACAGGTTCTGGAATAGTAGTTTCCCAAGACCCAGCAGTTGGTGCAACTGTTGAAGAAGGAACAGTAGTAAAAGTAACATTACAAGAAGTTGCAAGTGATTTACACTAAACTAATAATTTTTTAATAATAAAATCAAGCCATGAGATAATTTTATAAATAATTATCCCATGGTATTTTTTTACTATTTCAATTTGTCTAATCCTTTTGTTTCCATTTTTTCTTCTGTTACAGCATTTCTTATCGCAATATTTACAAGCGAATTTATAGAAACAGAATAATTTTCTTTTAATTCATAAAGTCCATTTAAGAAGTCTTCCCTTATTAAAAAAGACCTAGATACTTGATTTGTGTTTTTTTAATAACCATTTTTAGTGGTTAATTTTTTCCTAAATGTTGCAAGTAGAAAAGACATGGGAATGAAAAGAGGCTTAGAACTTTATATTCATTATCGAAACTGCTTTAAGCAGAAATATGGTACTTATTACATTTTAAAATGCGATATAAGCAAATTTTTTGCGAGTATTAATCATGACATTTTAAAAAGAAAATTAGAACGAAAAATCAAAGATAAAAAGGCTCTTGATGTAGTTTTTAAAGTTATAGATAGTGATTCCGAAGGTCTAAGCATTCGGTAACATGACAAGTCAAGTACTAGCCGTATTTTACCTAAATGACATGGATCATTTCATAAAAAATGAACTACACATAAAAGGAGTAATTCGTTATCAAGATGATTTTTTATTATTTCATGAGTCTAAAGAATACTTAAAATATTGTTTAGAACAGCTTACAATTTTTTTAGAAAAAGAGGACTTAAGATTAAATAAAAAAACTAGAATTTTTAAAAGTACAGATAATTTTATTTTTATTGGTAGAAACAAATACGGAAATTACGCAAAATACAGAACAGTGAAACGAAGACTAAAAAAGAAGATGTACTTATATAGTATTGGTAAACTCTCATTAAATAGTGTTGTTGCTTCTAGAATTTGCTATAAAAATTTGTGTAATAATAAGTTAAAAATATAAAAGAGCAGTAATTTATGAGGTTACTGCTCTAAAAATAGTGCTAAAATAAATTTCTTTTCGATGATTTCTCCCTACTAACAAAATATTTATCTATTTTTATATTTATAGCTTTTACAAGCTACCGGACAACGGTTTGTTTCTATATTATCTCTTATGCAATTTATAATTGCATAACCACAGTGTATAGAATCTACGGGGCGAAGAGCGTAGTTATTGCCGTTCGTGTTACCATTTGAGTTGAACATATTGTAGCCGTTAGTGTTCGTGTTCGCATTGCGAAGGCCAAAGTTAGCATTATCTGAGTTAGTATTGACATAACGCGCAGCCACCCAGAACCCAAATACTAAAAAACACTGTCCGCAAACCGACAACCGTGCCCAAATTAATTTTTTTATATTTTATTGGTTCTTAATAGATTTTTTCCAACCAACTAAATATTTTATTATTTCATCTATGGACTCTCCAAATTTAATATAACGTTTATTATTAATAATCTGCTTTTCGTAGCTTAGATTTACTAGAAAGTCTATAATTTTTGCTTTTGCAATACATTTATTTATAATTGAAATTTTTATTCCATCATCTTCCGTTGTATTAGCTTCATAAGCAAGCTCTAATAAATCATAACTTGAATTTCTTATTCTATTTTTTATTTCTATATCCTTTTTAGGAAAATTTTCTAAATTCTTATCCACATTATTTATTAAATTTCTAATGTATCCAATTACTTTAAACTTTTCTTGTTGCATCTATGCACTCTTCTATATCCTTTAATAAAATTTTTAATTCTTCTTTGCTTGCTAAGCTTAGCAAATACTCGTTTATATTTTCTATTCTTCTTACATTGCTTACATATGTTTTAGACAGATTAAAGTGTTTTTGGTATGTATTTAAATTTTTAAAATCTGTTCTTTCGTTCACAGCATAATTATCTTTTCTGTCTAAAACAATGTAATTTATTTTCTTATTTTCAAGTCTGGCTTCTACTTTTTTTATTGAACTCGTTGGAAATCCTGATACCATTATATCGTTTTCCTCCGATATTTTGTATTTGAATAAATACGCTATAATATATGCGTCTTTCCCGTATACCCTGTAAAAGTTACCTACTTTTACCATTGTTATATCTTCTGGATGCACATTTTTTACTTCTTTTATTATTGTTATTATGCTTATGATAAACACTCCTTATTCGGAGCTGGGAGACCATAGGCCTCCCTAGCTCATCGTTTTTTCATTCATTTTTTCTACTTGCTCAAGTTCCAAGCTCCATTTGTCTGTTCTCCTGTTAGGAGACTAGATGGTAGAGAAACTACGGGGCGAAGAGCGTTGTTATCGCCGTACGTGTTACCATCCGAGCGGAACATATAGTAGCCGAAAGCGTTCGTGTACGCATTGCGAAGGCCAAAGCCAGCATAAACTGAGTAAGTAATGACATAACGCGCAGCCACCCAGAAGTATGTACTATTTGCTAGTACTGTTGATGCAGTTCCATAGTTTGTATCATTTATACTTATATTATAATATGTTTGCGTTACTGTTAATGGATTTCCTGTTCCTGATGTGTTATCAGTTGTTGGCTCTGTTGTTGCTATTGGTTTACTCTCTTCATATGGGTCATTTCCTTTTGTTATATCTGATGGTGTTATTGAACTTACATTTGGTCCTGCTCCTTTTTGGTTTGCATACAAACTTGGATATTTTGTATTACTTGGGTATGTTTTTGTTGTTCCATATTTTACATTACTTGTATATGCATTTCTTGCTTTTATTCCGTCTGCTGTTAAGTGCTTTTCCATATCTAACAAGTTTATGCTTCTTGCATTTACTCC
>OLWA01002031.1_pt1 | contig 19156 bp, 11 predicted proteins | sample 1673251 | NCBI WGS metagenome assembly OLWA01 (sample SAMEA3178937, study PRJEB25190) | human gut metagenome | biome: human gut; feature: human-associated habitat; material: faeces | place: Austria | collected 2013 | reverse complement strand
TCGCCCCAGGTTGTCAGCAGATTGCGGGCGTTGTGCTCGTAGAGGTCGCTCTCCTCGGGGGTCGTGCCCATGGTACGGGCGTCGCGCAGCCAGCGGCCCAGCAGAAACTCCGGCCGGGTGGCCAGTACACGGTCCAGATCGGCGATGAGTGTCAGCATGCGTTCGGCCGCCGCATCGAAGGCCGCCGCATCGTGGCGTTCGAAGGCGTGGGCCACCTCCTGCTGGAGGATCGTCGCGTAGTTGGCCATCACCTGCCGCGTGAGGTCGGTCAGGTCGTAGCGGAAGCCGTCGCTGGCGGCCAGCGTGTCGGCGCAGGCGATCATGCGGTCCCATGCCTCGACGAGTGTCCGGTTGCGGTAATGGGGGCGGACGTTAGTCGTACCGCCGGGGTTGAGCTGCAGCGTCGGGCGCCCGGTGAGGATCGATTCGTTGCCGCCGTTGGTGAGGTCGTTCTCGAAGACCGTCGGCAGCATTCCGTTCCAGGCGGCGATGGCCGTTTCGGAGCGCTGGCCGTAGCGCTGCGTGGTGTATTCGGCGACGAATTCACCGAGGTCGATCGGCTTGTCGCGCCAGACGTTCTCGAGGAACAGCGCATAGATGAACGGCGTCTGCTCGATGCCCTCCATCGTCAGTCCGATGCCGCACAGGTTGCGCGAGGCGGGGTCATGAAGCGCTTCGGCCGGGTCGTTGGCCACGCTGCGGGCATTGCCCGAGAAGTTGAGGTTCTGACCGAAATTGTGGAGCATGCACCAGAGCCAGGGCTTGCCGTCGTAGGCGTTGGTCTGCTTCCAGATCGGGAAACGTTCGCTCCAGAGGTCGAGGATGATCATCCGTTCGTCGGGTACGGACGAGAGCAGCGCCTCGATCTGCTTGTCGCCCCAGAACTCCCGGTCGTGGTAGAAGAGCCACCCCTGCATGACCCACGTGGCCTCGGGATCGCTCTCGCACATCGAATCGAAGACCTTGCGGCTGATCTGGCTCAGATAGGTCGAGTCGGAGGTCGGCGGGAGGTTTTCGTTGAACGTGTCGGCCGAATAGAGGTGGTTCGTGCCGTAGAGGCGGGTCTGTTCGTCGATGAACATCGATCCGATCTGCGTGAAGAGCTCCTCGTCGGGGTCGAGGATGCTGACCTCGGGGAATTCGACCCACGAGGTGTGGCGGACCCTGGCCTCGGGGAAGTGGTCGGAGAAGGTCGGGGGGACATGGCCCGTGAAGGCCGGCAGGACGGGTGTCATGCCCAGTGCGCGTTCGTTGGCGAGGATGAAGTGCTGCAGCTGTTCGTGGCGGTCGATGAACGACTGCGGCAGGGGGCCTCCCCAGCCGTCGAGGTTGCCCATCCAGAACCAGTTGAAGTAGGCCGGGCCGCTGAAGAAGCTCTTCAGCTCGTCGTCCGAGAATCCCAGCCGGCGGTAGACGCGCTGCCAGACGGTGTTCTGGCCCGTGACGGCCAGCGGCATGTTGATGCCGTTCATGGCCATGAAGTCGATCTCGCGCTGCCAGCGGGTTTCGTCCCACCAGCTCATCGTGTAGTTGAACGTGCAGTAATTCAGGTAATAACGGTATTTGTAGGGCGACGTTCGCTCGGTTCGTTCGGTAGGGATGGGGAGCTCTTCCGGCAGATTGAGGTTCGTGCCGCACCACGTGATCTGACAGTTGCACCAGCGGCCCAGATAGTACTTCAGGGCGCTGGCGGCCGAGACGCCGTTGTTGCCTTCGAGGACGATGCGGTCGTCGCGGCCGTAGAGGGCGAAGTAGTCGCGGCCGTGCTTCTGGCGGCCGGTGATCTCGACCTCGAAGTAGGGGGCATACTCCTCTCCGACGACCCGTTCGACGAGTCCGCGGACGGCTTCACGCTGTTCGTCGGCGTTGTAGACGCTCTTCGGTGTGCGGTGGCACGACGTCGTGAACAGCACGCCGAAGAGCAGGGTGAAAAGGATGGTTCTTGGTTTCATGCGCGGTTTTTATGCGAGGCAGTGTTTTTTGCGGTTATTCGAGCGAGGCGATCAGTCGGCGGGCCGCTTCGATCGGATCGTCGTAGGGTTGCGTTTCGGTGTGACGGGGCGATTGGATCCACGCCTCTTCCCAGGCGTCGAGCTGTTCGGGGTGGTCCGAGAAGCGGATTTCGAGACGCGGGATGTAGTAGTCGCGGATCATGCCGCTCCAGAACCGCGCCGCATAATCCTCCTGGAATCCGCCCCAGGTCGAGATCAGACGCCGTGCGTTCGAGGCGTAGTGCTGCCGCAGCGAATCCGTCGGGGCTGCCTTCTCGGCATAACCGACCCACTCGTCGAGCCGGTAGTCGGGGTGCGAGGCCAGCAGACGGTCGGCCTCCTTCAGCAGTTCGACACAGCGGTTCAGTTCGGCGGAGGCTTTCGTGCGGTTGCCGGCATCGCGGGCCGTGCGGGCCTCGGTGTAGTGGCGGTCGGCGACCTCGCCGAGCCAGAGCGCCGCAAATTCGAGGGCGTCGTTGCGGTAGAGCGGCGATGCGGCATAGCGGTCGGCGCCGTCGAGGAAGAGCTTCACGGCCTGTCCGAAGTCATCGTTCAACGCGTGGCCGTTCGGGCGGCGCGGGTCGGGATCGACCGTCTGCCACGTGAAGCGCGGGTAGGAGTAGAGCGAGGCATAGACGCTGCGGCGCAGCAGCTGCCAGGCCGCACGCATCGTCGTGTCGCAGCCTCCGTAGCGTGCCGTGCAGTAATTCTCCGTCCAGCGGTCGAGATCGATGGCCTGGCGGCTCCAGCCCATGTCGCCCAGCAGTTCGTAGACCACCTCGTTGTTTTCGAGTCCTTCGGGAGCCGAACCGAATCCGACCAGCGTGCGGGCGGCCGGCGATTCGAGCGCTTCGACCGATCCCGAGGCATACATGGCCAGATCGCCCGTCGGGAGGACCTTTCCGCCGAAATTCGGGACGTAGCTGTAGATCCACTGTTTGCCGTAGAATCCGTCATGAACTTTCCAGGTCTGCTCCGTGTGCCAGACCCATTTGGGGTAGTCGTTTCCGAGGTCGATGATGATCAGGTCGCGGTCGGGGACGCGGCTCAGCAGGGCCTGGAGGCTTTCGCGGTCCCAGAAGTCGTGCTGATAGCCGAACGTCCAGCCCTGGGTGACCCATACGGCGTCGGGATCGCCGGCCTTGATCGAACGGTGGATGGCTTCGCCGTAGTCGGCCAGCAGGCGGTGTTTGGCGGCCGTGTCGGCCGGATCGATCGGGAGCTTCATCTCGTTGAAGCTGTCCGAGAGGAAGTAGCGGGCCTTGCCGAATTCGGCCTCCCACTCCTGGATGAACAGGGCGCCGAGCTTCTCGAACCACGGCGAATCGGGGGCCAGCACGCAGGCGTTGTATTCGGGCGGGAATCCGCCCCACTCGAGCTGGTTGTACGAGATGTCGGGATGTCGGGCGAGGAAGGCCGGGGGGACGAATCCCGCGAAGGCCGGCGCCACGGGCTCCATGCCCAGTTCGTGCATGCGGTCGAGGATGCGGTGCTGGAGTTCGAGTTGAGCCTCGTGCCAGCTTTCGGGCAGCGGGCCGTCGAATCCGTTGAGGTTGCCCATGCGGTGCCAGGGGAGATGGGCGGCGCCGGTGAAGAACGAGGCGATCTCCTCTTCGGTGAGGCCCAGCTTGAGCCAGACGCGGCGGGCGATGGCCTCGCTGGCGACGGTGGCCAGCGGCAGATTGACGCCGTGCAGGGCCATCCAGTCCAACTCGCGCTCCCAGCGCTCCCAGTCCCAGTAGGGGGTCGTGTATCCGAACGTGCAGACATTGAGGAAGTAGCGCAACCGATAGGGCGACGATCCTTCGGCCTCGAAGTCTGTCCAGCGGTCGGGGATGTTGAGATTTTTGCCGCTCCAGGTGACCATCGAGTGGCAGGCCTCCTTCAGATAGCGGTTGAAGGCGTAGCAGAGGGCCGTGACGCTGCTGCCCTCGATGCGGAGTTTGCCGTCGGTGGCGTGGATGGCGTAGCGGTCGAGCGAGTCCTCCGAGGCGACGAGCCGCAGATCCAGATTCCGGGCCGGACGCTCGATGGTGCGTTCGATGACGGCGCGGGCGGCCTCCGTAGCGGTATTTTTCGGCGAAGTGCAGCCCGCAGCGAGGCTCACGACGGCCGTTGCGGCGAGCAGGATCACTCCGTTTTTGGGGTTGAATTTCATGAAAGGGTGTTTGGGTGGTGAATGGTGGATGTTGCAGGGATCGCCGGCGGGGTTGCGCGGGCGGTCCGGATGAAGAAATTGCCGACGTTTTGGGTCGGCAATTTCTCTTGTTCGGGCCGAAGTCCGAGGCGGAATCGCTACTTGGTCTCCTCGCACTGAACCTTGATGTTCAGGTAGACGGGTTTGCCGAAGAGATCCTCGGCCAGCGTCTGGTCGATACGGCCGTCGACGAAGGTATCCTTGTCATCGTAGAGCTGCGAGATCTGCATCAGACCGTAGTAGTAGACGGGATTCTCCTCCGTACCGCGCTTCGAACGGCAGATGATGTAGTCACCGGCGCGGAAATTCTCCTCGAGAGCGCCCGTAGCCGTGGGGCCGGCGTTGGTCCAGCGGCGCAGATAGGTCTGGAGCGTGAGGCTCGTGGGTTCGTCAACCACGCCGAGGGTGCTGTTGTCCAGGTCGCGCTGCAGGGCGCCCAGCTGCCAGAAGGCACGCATCTTGTCGGCCGTGGTCGAGGCCTTGGAGTCGATGCTGATGAAGAGTTTGTCGATGTAGGTGTAGAGTTCGGCATTGTAGTCTTCTCCGATCCACGAACCGGCAACGCGGTAGAACTGGAAGTTAATGTCGATGTTGGCATCCTTGATACCGTGGCCGTTCACCTCGTAGATGTCGCACTGACGGCCCGTCGTACCGCCGCCCAGCGATGAAGCCTTCAGCGACGAGAACATGTAACCGCGCTGGCTGCCGATGTAGGCGTTGTTCTTCGTGTTCTGGAGCACGTTGAGGAAGCACATGCTGCCGTTCAGACCATCCACCGAGCGGAGTTCCGACAGCGAGAGGATATGCTTCACCTCGCCGTTGATCTTCACGCCGTGCATCGAGAAGAACGACTTGGTGTCCGAACCGGCACCGGTGCCCTCTTCGGGATAGGTCTCGGGGTCGTTGTCATGCGTGGCTACCTTGTAGTCGGCATAGAGGGCGGCCGTTTCGTTCATCCAGACCGTGCCCTTCGAATCGCCCGTCACGCCGTCGCTGACGGGATAGTAGGCCGTGTAGCTCTGCGAGCCGGCATAGAGGGTGACTTCGATGGCGGTGATCTCCTTCGAGTCGGGGAAGAAGAGGACGTCGATCGTGTTGCCGTCGAGCTGGAAGGTCTGCGGGTCACCGGCGGGGGTGTAGGCGCCTTCGGCACCCTTGACACCGGTCATCACGCAGCTGGTCAGCGTGTTTTGGGTCTCGACCGTGGCCTTGAAGGAGATGGGTTCGCCATAGGCGAGCGACGAGGGCAGCGCATCGGAGAGGGTGATGGTGGCATCGAACGTCGAAGGTTCACCTTCGTTGTTGTCATCCTTGCACGATGTGGCAGTGAAGGCAAGCAGCAATGAGGCTGCGAACATTGCAAATTTTTTCATCTTTTTTAATTTTTAAGGTGAGTTGGGTTTTTTGTATTTTTTGTTGGTTTGCAGATTACATGGGCAGGTGTCGGTCTGCTCATTTTCCGAGAGTGACCTCCGAGATCACGGGCCGATGGTCCGAGAGGGCGGAGTCGGTGCAGGTGATGGTCCGTTTCAGTTCGAGGGGCCGGGGGCCGCGGTAGAAGATGTGGTCGATCTTGATCGTGGGTTCGTCGGTCGAATAGGTCGGCTCCGTGTTGGTCAGGGGCATCCAGCCTCCGGTTGTCAGGCGCTCGATTTCGGGGCTTTCGGGTGCGGCGTTCATGTCGCCGGCCAGGAAGGTCGGGTAGGGTGCCCGGGCGAAGTAGGCGTTGATGAATCCGGCCTGCTCGTAACGGGCGGCCGAAGAGGTGACCTCGAGGTGGGTGCAGGCGAAGGTGACCGTGCCGCGGTCGGGCATCTCGACGTCGACGACCAGCATCACGCGCTGTTCGGCGCGTCCGTCGTGGGGCAGCAGCACGCGTTCGGCGCGGATGATCGGATACTTGCTCAGGATGCCGATTCCGTAGTATCCGCCCATGTAGTCGAGGGCCTTTCCATAGGCGGTGAACATGCCGGTGATCTGGCCCAGTTCGTTGACGAATCGGACGTGGTGCTGTTTCGGGGCGCGGGTGCGCACGGTGTTCCAGTCGCACTCCTGGAGGGCCACCAGGTCGGGATCCTTCTGGGCGATGTACTCGCCGATCTGCTGCATCGAGGCCAGTTCTCCGAAGCGGAGGTTGTAGCTCATGATGCGCAGGTCGCACTCCTGGGCCGACAGCACGCCGTGGAACAGCACCGCGCCGACCAGCGCAAGGAGGGTTTTCATCAGTTTTGATTTCATGCCGTATATCGGGTTAGAGTTTTTCGATCGTAAGACTGTAATAGGGCAGAGCGGCTTCCGTGCGGGCCTCGAGGCTGCGGCAGACGAAGCCCACGGGCGTGAGGACGAACAGATCGTAGGTCGTCGACGAACTGCCGGCGAAGACGATGCGGTAGTTCTTCAGGTTCCAGCGGAGCCACTCTTCGACGTCGGCCTTCACCGCATTGGCGATCGATCCGACGACGATGCCCGAGGTCTGCAGCACGCTGCTGCGCCGGGCGACGAGGGTTTCAAAGGCCGCCCGATCCTCGAAGCGCGAGGTGTAGACGGTCGTTGTGACGGGCTGGGCGAGCGGAGCCGAGAAGGTGCAGCCCGACGTGCGGAGCGAACCCTCCCAGACGGCATCGAACGCCTCGACCAGCTGCCGCGTGACGATACCCGTGCCCTTCACCGCATCGGACGTGGCCTCGGTTTGTGCGAAGAGCGAGTAGCTGCGCGTGGCCAGGCCGATCTCGACCTGCGGCAGCGATTCGCCCAGGCGGAAGTCCGAACGCTCGAAGAGGTAGAGCGTCTGTACGGGGCTGGCATTGTTGATGAAGGCGGTCAGAGCCGTGGGCTCCTGCGTGGCGAAGAGACTCTGATCGGAGAGGGTCGTGAAGCAGGTGATGCGCAGCAGATTGGCCGAATTGACCGCTTCGGGCGGTTCCGGAGCGATGTATTCGGTTTTCGTTTCGTCGGGCGTGGGGTCCGTTCCTTCGTCGGACGACGACTCGGAGCAGGCGGCTGCAAGGGCGGCCGTTCCGAACAACCAGAGCAGCAAGCGGTTCGTTTTCATGGCTTTATTCGGCTTCATAGGTCAAATCGGCGATCAGGGCGCAGTGGTCCGAGAGCGAGGGCTGTGCGTCGACCTTGAAGGTCTGGCAGGTCCAGTGTTTGGGGAATCCCATGATGTAGTCCAGCCGTCGGTTGGGACCGCTCGAGGGGATGGTGAAGTCGGTCGTGCCGCCGAGATTCTGCCAGTTGATGCGGGCGTAGGAGATCGTGTTGCTGTCGGGCGTGGCGTTGAAGTCTCCGGCCAGGATGGTCGGGGTCTCGGTGTCGGCGAGCAGCTCCTTGTTGTAGTCGGCGAGGTTCTTCACGCGCATGTCCTCCGACTCGACGGCCAGATGGACCGATCCCACGCGGACCGTCCCACCGCCCGGCAACTGGATGCAGACCCAGCCGCAGGCCCGGGGTTCGTTGGCACCCGTGGGCGAGGAGATCACCCGTCCGGCCTTGAAATAGGGGTACTTGCTCAGCACGGCCACACCGAAGCCGCCGCCCTGATAGGTGAACGACTTGGCGTAGTAGGGGAACATGCCCAGTCCGGCGGCGATTTCGGTCAGCAGGTCCTTGTTTCCGTTGCGCGAGGTGAAGTTGTCCATCTCCTGGAGCAGCACCACGTCGGGATTGTACTGGCGGATGAAATCCACGTAGGGCTGAGCCTTGTAGGAGGCATAGGAACCGCCCTCCTTCATGTTGAGCGACAGCACGCGGAGCGACAGCGTCTGCTGGGCGGCAACTCCCTGGGGAATTGCCGCGCCCAGCAGCATGACTGTAAGGATGCAGAGGATTCGTTTCATGATATGCGGTACGATTGATCGATCAGTTCCATCCCGGGTTGTTCGGGAGCAGGTTGGGGTTGAGCTGCGACTGTTTGAAGGGTACCGAGAGCAGGTAGTGCTTCGGGTCGACGAACGTACGTCCGGTTTCGATGACGAGATACTCTTCGCCGTCGACGTTCTTCCACGTCAGGTCGTTGAGGTTGGACGACAGCCGCGACTGGTCGAGCCAGCTGCGCTTGACGCCGAGCAGATCCTCGCCCAGACGGGCCCCCTCCTTCCAGCGGATGAGGTCGAAGTAGCGGTGACCCTCGAAGAAGAGTTCGACGCGGCGTTCGCGGCGGATTTCGGTGCGCAGATCCGAGCCCTGGGGCAGCTTGTCCAGTTCGAGGTGAACCATTCCGACGCGGTCGCGCAGCTTGTTGATCGTGCGGTCGAGGTCGTCCTGGGTGACGCTGCCGAGCTGCTCCTTGGCCTCGATGTAGTTGAGCAGCACCTCGGCATAGCGGAGAATGATGATGTCGTTGTCGTCGTGGCTGACGCTGCTGACCGTGCTCGGCTCGACATACTTGGTGAGGTAGTATCCCGAGTAGGTCATGCAGCCCGAGCGCATGTTGACCAGCAGCGGATAGGTGAACAGCTTGGGGTTGTCGTTGTTGATGTCGCCGCCGACACCGCCTTCCCAGGCCGAGCCGGGCTGGAGGATCGACTGCGTCATGCGCGGATCGCGGTGTTCGAAGACCTCTTCGTAGGTCGACACCGACGACGGATCCCAGATCTCGCCCTCGTCGGTCAGGTAGGATTCGATGGTCGACTTGGTCGGCACGAAGCGCGAGTAGTCGTTCGGCACCCAGATTTCGCGTGAGAGGTTGTGCGACGTGCGGGCATCTTCGCCCAGGTTGTAGTTGTAGACGAAGGCCAGCAGCGTTTCGTGGTTGTTGGCGTTGCGCGAGGCGCGGCCCGTGTAGTTGAACAGGTTCTTGTAGTCGACGTCGGGGTTTCCGGTCGTGTAGAGGGTGTAGTAGGTCGAGGCCATGGCGCGTTCGGCGGCATCGACGGCATCGGCCCAGCGTTCGTTGTAGAGATAGATGCGCGAGAGCAGGGCCAGGGCGGCCGTCTGCGAGACGCGGCCGAATTCGTCGCTTCCGGCCTCGATGTACTCGGGCAGGGCGCGGTAGTGATCCTCGAGATCCTTGGTGATGGCGTCGATGATGTCGGAGCGCTTGTCGCGGGCGCGGTAGACGTCGGGCGAATCGACGCTCAGCACGTCGGTGATGTAGGGCACGTCGCCGAAGTAGCTGGTCAGCATCCAGTAGTTGTAGGCGCGGTAGAAGTAGGCCTCGGCGGCGAAACGCTCCTTGACCTCGTCGCTGACGTCGACGGCGCGCTGGTAGTTGTGCAGGAAGTAGTTCGTGCGGCCGATGTAGGTGTACGACTCCTCCCAGATGGTGTTGATCTGGCTGATGTCGGTGGCGTAGTTGCCGCCGCCGATGGTTCGGAAGGCGGTGGTTACGGCCCAGGGGGCGCTGTCGGCCATGGCTTCGGTCATGTTGAGCCAGTATTTGCCGCGCAGCGAGGCGGTGAAGGTGTTGGCGACGCTCTTGACGTGATCCTCCGTCTGCCAGAAGTTCTCGTCGGAGATCTGGTCGAGGGGATACCGGTCGAGGAAGGCGTCGTTGCACGAGATCGTCAGCGAGGCGGCCAACAGAAGTGCATATGCTGTTTTTTTCATGATTCGTAGGGTATTGTGGTGGATGAATCCGTGCGACGGCCGGGGGCTATTTGAACGAGAGGTTCAGACCGAAGACGAAGGTCTTGACCTGCGGGTAGTAACCGCCGCTCGAAACCGGGGTCTCGGGGTCGTAGGCGTAGAAGAAGTCGCTGCGCGTGAAGAGGTTGTCGATCGAGACATAGAATCGGCAGTTGGTGATGTGGGCCTTCGAGGTCCACTTCTTGGGCAGCGTGTATCCGAGCTGGATGTTCTTCAGACGCAGGTAGGAGGCATCCTCGAGCCAGAAGGTCGAGAAGGTGCTCTGGTTGAAGCTCGTGTTGTAGGTCAGACGCGGATAGGAGGCATTCGGGTCGGGGTTTTCGGTGATGTGGTAACGGCCCAGGTGTATCTTCTGCGGATATCCGGCCATGTCCTGGAAGGCGTGGCGGGCGCTGCCGGTCAGGTAGCCGTCGCACTTGCCCACGCCCTGCAGCAGGAAGCTGAAGTCGATGCCCTTCCAGGCGAGGTTTCCACGGAAACTGTAGGTGTAGCGCGGGATGTTGCTACCGATGACCACGCGGTCGTACTCGGGCGAGATGCGTCCGTCGGGCACGCCGTCCGGGCCGCTGATGTCCATGTACTTGATATCGCCCGGTTCGTAGTCGTAACCCAGCACGGTGGGGATGTTCGGGAGTTCGTACTTCTTGGTGGTCTCGTCGTAGAGGTCGAAATCCTCGGGGGTCATCAGACCCGTGGCGATGTAGCCGTAGAAGGCGTCGATCGGGTCACCCTCGCGGCGGATCTGATAGCCGCTCAGGTCGGCGGTCGTGTCGCCCAGCGAGGTGATCTTGTTCTTGACGTCCGAGAGGTTGAAGCCCACGCCGTAGGAGAATTCGCCGATACGGTCCTGCCAGTTGATGTCGAGTTCCCAGCCGCGGTTGTTCACCGAACCGAGGTTCTCTTCGGGCCAGTCGGAGCCGATCTGGGCGGGATAGGTTCGTTTGAGCAGCGTGCGGTCGGTGTTCTTGTCATACCAGTCGAAGGTCATGCTCAGACGGTTGGAGAAGAGGGCCACGTCGATACCGAAGTCGAGCATCTTGATCTTCTCCCACGTCAGACTGGGGTTGGCGAGGATGCTCTGGATGTAACCCGTGGTGGCGTTTCCGCCGATGAGCGAGATGCCGGACGAGTAGGTCTCCAGCACGCCGAGATAGGGGTAGTTCGACGAACCGACGTACTGGTTTCCGAGCATGCCGTACGAGGCGCGGATCTTGATGTTGTCGACGATCTTGCGGGTCGGGGCCATGAACGACTCCTCGGAGAGGCGCCATCCGGCCGAGAACGACGGGAACCAGCCGCCGCGGTTGTTCTTGTGGAAGCGCGACGAGAGGTCGTAGCGGAGGTTGACCTCCAGCAGGTAACGCTCGTCGAAGTTGTAGCTCACGCGGCCGAAGCCCGAACGCAGGGCCCACTGCGTGGCCAGGGCGTCGTTGCTCATCGTCGAGGCGTCGCCCAGATTGAGCGTCGGATCCTTTTCGGTCGAGAGGTTGTTGCGCGAGGCTTCGAAGTCCCGCTCGACGAAGACCTCCTGCTCCATGCCGACCACGCCGCTGATCTGATGGCGGTTGATTGCAAAGTCGAAGTCGGTCTGCAGGATCAGGGTCTGCTGCGTGCGTTTGTAGTCCTTGTTCGAGAGCGAGTTGGGCGAGTTGTAGAGCACCGTGGCGCCCGAATCGGGGTTGACGAAGGTGATGGTCTTCTTGAGGGTCTGCTGCAGGGCGTTGTAGGAGGAGTAGTTGTAGGTGGCGCTGACGTTCCAGCCCTTCATGAGGTTGACCTTGAGGGTTTCGAGCAGCGAGACCTCCTCGACGTCGGTCGAGGTGCGGCCGCCGTCGGTCAGCACGGCCACGGGGTTGGTGTTTCCGCCGCCGTAGGCCCACGATCCGTCGGTGTAGTAGACCGGGACGTTGGGGGCGATACGCATGGCGTTGTAGATGGCGCCGCCACCGCTCGAGAGCGACGAGAGCGGCGAGGTGATCTTACGCAGCGTATATCCGATGTTCGACGTGAGGGTGACGATCTTGGCGATCTTCGTATCCATCTTGTAGCGGATGTTGTGACGCTGCTCGCCGGTGGAGTTTCCGACGGTCAGACCGTCCTGGTCGAAGTAGCGGTAGCTGAGGCGGTAGCCCGAGTCGCCGAATGCGCCGACGACCGAAGCGCCGTAGCTCTGCTGCATGGCGTGGCCTTTGATGACCTGATCGATCCAGTTCGTGTCGGCATAGAGGTTGGGCATCGTGCCGTTGAGCACGGCATCGAACTGTTCCGTATTCCAGGCCGTCGAGACGCCGATGTTCGTACGGGCCTCGTTGTCGAGGGTCATGAATTCGATGGCGTTGCACATTTCCGGAAGACGCGTCGGGGTCTGAACACCCATGTAGGCATCGAAGGTGATCTGCGGATCGGTGTTTCCGTTGAGTTTGCGGGTGGTGACCAGGATCACGCCGTTGGCGGCGCGGGCGCCGTAGATCGAGGCCGAGGCGGCATCCTTGAGGACCGAGACGCTCTCGATGTCGTCGGGGTTGATGGCCGAGATGTCGCCCTCGACGCCGTCGACGAGGATCAGCGGGTCGGAGTTGCCGATCGTACCGATACCGCGCACGCGGATCGTGGTCGACGAGTTACCGGGCTGTGCCGTGGAGTTGATCACCGTCACGCCGGGCAGCAGACCCTGCAGACCGCTTGAGAAGGTGGCCATCGGGCGCGAAGCGATGTCTTCGCTCGAGATGGCGGCGACCGAACCCGTGAGGTTGACCTTCTTCTGGACGCCGTAGCCGACCACGACGACATCCTCGATCAGTTGGTTGTCGTTCTGGAGGACGATGCTCAGATTGGTCTGCGAGCCGAGCAGCACCTCCTGGCGGTCGTAGCCCAGGAAGGAGAACTGCAGCGTCTGACCGGGCTGGGCCTCGATCGTGAAATCGCCGTCGATGCCCGTCACCACGCCGCGGTTCGTCCCCTTGACGATGACGCTGGCGCCGATGATGGCTTCGCCCGAGGTGGATTTCACCACGCCCGAGACGAATCCCGGAGCCGGGGCCTTTTTCGAATCGGCCGGGTCGTTACTCGCCGGCTGGGGTTTGAGGACGATGCGCTTGCCGGCGATCGTGGCCGTGAGGCGTTGCGGGGCCAGAACGCGGTTGACCAGGGCCAGAACCTCTTCGTTCGAGGCTTTGACGCTCACTTCGCGCTGCAGATCGATTTCGTCGTTGTTGTAGGCGAAGGTGTATCCGCTGAGTTGTTCGACCCGTTCGATGAATTCGCGGACGGAGTGGCCTTTGCCCTCCATGTCGAGCGAGATGGTTTTGTTCTGGGCGGCCGCCGGGAGCAGGGCGCACAGAGCCAACACAAGGGAGAGGATGGACTTCCGAAGGGGTGTGAACCTTCCGAAGCACTTCAGGTGTCGGATTTTTTCCATGTTTGAAATTTTAAGTTTTGTGGTTTTGTAGCACGAGTGGAGGTCGACCGACCGGGACATCATCGATAGATGCGGATGAAGTGTTCGTTGATTCGCCGGTATCGCAGATTGGCGAGTGTGGTGGTCAGATCGAGTGTATTTTCGAGTTTTTCGGGTTGCAGCGTGAAGGAGAGGCCGATCGAGGTGTCGATTTCGGGATCGACCTGGAAGCGGACGTTGTAGCGGTGTTCGAGATTGGTCAGGATGTCGGCCAGCGGGGTATTTTCGAAGACGATCGAGTCGCGGCGCCAGTTGCAGTAGTTGCTGGCGGTGACGGGCTTGACGGTGAACTGCTGCGAGCGGGCGTCGTAGACGCAGCTCTCGTTGGGGACCAGACGCAGGGGGCTTTTCAGCTGCTTGCTGACGATCTCCACGCTGCCGTTGAGCAGTGTGACTTCGCTCGTGCCGAAGGCCTCGACGTTGCAGGCGTTGAAGCGCGTTCCGAGGACCTTGACCTGCATGGAGCCCAGTTCGACGACGAAGGGACGCAGCGAATCCTTTCTTACGTCGAAGAAGGCTTCTCCGTCGAGGCGGACATAGCGGCGTTCCGAGCGGTCGAAATTCTCGGCAAAGGTGAGCCGTGATCCGGCATTGAGCCAGACGACGGTGTTGTCGGGCAGGGTGAAGCGCCCCTTGCTGTTGTCGGCGGTGACGAAGGTGGTGGTCGAGTGGCGGGCGATCTGATCGCGGACGATGAGGAGGTTGGCCGTCACGATGCCCGCCACGATGACGGCGGCAGCCGCCGTACGCAGCCAGCGCAGCGGGATACGGAGGCCCCGGCGGCGCTCTTCGATGCCCATTTCGGCATGGAGGCGGCGGAGTTTCCGGGCATAATCCTGACTTGCGGGATCGAGGATCGAAGCGGGGTCGAGGTGGTTCCACTCCTCTTCGAGGAGCTGCTCCTTGTACTCGGCGTCGGTCGGATCGAGGCACCAGCGGCGAAACCGTTCGCGGATCTTTTCGGGCATCGGGTGGTGCAGGAACAGGTGTATGATCTTTTTGGAGATGTCCATCTTTCGGGTGTTTTACATTCTAAAGACGGCCAACCCGGGGCATACCCCAGTCTACCTGGACATTTTTTTTGGAAAAAATTTCGACCGGGCAGGGTGTTTGTGCGCAGATTGATGATTTACAGGCCTTTGCCGATTTCGATAAAGACGGCCAGGATCAGGATGAGTTTCCGCAGTTCGGCGAGGGCTTCGTGGATGTGGTATTCGACGGTCTTCTGCGAGATGCCGAGGCGGAGGGCGATCTCCTGGTAGGACACTCCTTCGAAACGGCTCATGCGGAAGACGTTGCGGCGTTGGGGCGGCATCTTTTCGATGGCCATGTCGATCAGCAGCAGCAGTTCCTGCCGGTCGATCTGTTCGACGAGGTCGTTGGAGACGATCTCCCGCAGATCCTTCGGAGCGGCGCTTTGCCGGTAACGGGCATCGACCGCCTTGTGTTCGAAGCGGTCGAAGACGGCGTTTTTGGTCATCCGGAAGAGGTAGTTGCGCACCGAACGGACTTGTTGCAGCGATTCGCGGCTCTCCCAGAGTTTCAGGAAGAGGTCGTGGGCGAGATCTTCGGCTTCGGACCGGTCCTTGAGCATGCAGCAGGCGAAGGCCTCCACGCGCGGAACATATCGCGTGTAGAGGGCATCGAAGGCGCGGCTGTCACCTTGGATGAGATTTTGCAGCAGCGTTTCGTCCGTAGGGGGCGTCATGGAGGAACAGCGGGTTAAAACGATCTCATTATGCAGAGCCGCTCCATCTTTTTTCGGCCCGGCAATGCCGTGCAACGTACAGACGGATGACGGTCGATTCGGATGCGGCAAAACTAACCATAAATTTTTGAATGTGCAAAAATCTCGGGTTCAGCACCTCCTCCGCAGCGTTTTGTCATCGAATTGTCACACGGCCTCTTTGCGGGTCGGATCCCGGACGCGGGTTGGGTGCCGTGCAGGCTTCCGGACAAAAACTTCGGAACGGGAGGGCGTTTTCCGGCCGATTTTCGTATATTTACCGCATGAAAATCACGATTGTGGGACCCGCCCACCCGTATCGGGGCGGATTGGCATCCATTCTGGAGATTCTGGCGCGGACGTTCCAGCGCCGGGGGGCCGAAGTCGACCTGCTGACCTTCACGCTGCAGTATCCGTCGCTGCTCTTCCCGGGGGAGAGCCAGACCGTCACGACGCCTGCTCCGGCGGATCTGCACATCACACGCTGCGTCAATACGGTGAATCCCTTCAACTGGCTGCGGGTCGGCCGGCACATCTGCCGTCAGAGGCCCGATTTCGTGCTGATGAAGTACTGGACGCCCTTCATGGCGCCCTGTTTCGGAACCATCGCGCGGCTGGCCCGCCGCAATGGCCATACCCGGGTGCTGTGCCAGATCGACAACGTCGAGCCCCACGAACACCACATGATCGACCGTCCCTGCAACCGCTATTTTCTGCGCTCGGTCGACGGATTCATCTACATGTCCGAACAGGTTCATCGCGAACTGGAGGCCTATACCACGGTTCCGGCGCTGTTTTCGCCCCATCCGCTGTTCGAGAACTTCGGCGAACGTGTCGAACGTACGGAGGCATGCGTGCGTCTGGGTCTGAATCCCGCACTGCGTTATGTGCTCTTCTTCGGGCTGATCCGCGACTACAAGGGGCTCGATCTGCTGCTTGAGGCGTGGGCGCAACTGCGCCGGGAGGGGCGGACCGAGGGCCGTCGGCTGATCGTGGCCGGCGAATTCTACACCTCGAAGGAGCCCTATCTGCGGCAGATTGCGGACCACGGCCTGCAAGAGGAGGTGCTCTTGCACGATCGGTTCGTGCCCGACGCCGAGGTCAAATACTACTTTTCGGCGGCGGATTTCGTCGTGCAGCCCTACAAGACGGCCACGCAGAGCGGTGTGACGCAGATTGCCTACCAGTTCTGCGTGCCGATGGTGGTGACCGACGTTGGCGGACTGGCCGAAATCGTCCCGGACGGACGCGTGGGATACGTCTGTGCGCCGACGGTGGATGGGGTCGCCCGGGCCATCGAACGCATGTATGAGGGCGATACGCTCGAACGGTTCCGTGTGAACTGCGTCGAGGAACGTCGCCGCTTCTCGTGGGAGGAGATGTGCAACCGCATCACGGAACTCTACGGCCTCGTGGCCCGGGGGTGATTCTCTGGAAGCCCTTCCCGGCTCTTGTGCGGTCTGCACGTTCGCGGCCGGTTTCGTTTGTGGCCGTCTCTGGTGTCCTCACATGCGGCATTTCCTTGTGCGCCCTCATGGGCAATCGTCCCTTGCGTCCTCAAGGGTTATATCTTTCCTTAGACCCTCTTAGTCGTCGCTCTTCCCTCCCCCTCACATGAAAACCCCCTGCCGGGATGAACCGGTCAGGGGGCCTTCTTCATTTATCGTCGGGGTTCGGGCTATTTCTTGATGTTGGGCAGTTCGAGGCCGTACCCCTTCTTGCGGTCCTCGATCTTGAGGTAGAAGCTGAAGATGAAGGCCAGTACGCCGAACGAAGAGAAGATGATCATCGGTACGGTGTAACCGCCCGTAGCATCGAGGACTTCACCGATGAGCAGCGGAACGAGGCAGAGACCGACATTCTGGATCCAGAAGATCAGGCAGTAGGCCGAACCGAGGATCTTCGAGTCGATGATCTTCGGCACCGAGGGCCAGAGGGCGGCCGGCACGAGTGAGAACGAGACGCCGAGCGTGACGACGAGCAGCAGCGCGAACCATTTCGACGGGAATGCCGGCAGCAGGAAGGCGAAGCTCAGGTGGCAGGCGATCATGATCACGGCACCGACCATGAGCATCGTGGCGCCCTTGCCGCGGAAGTCGAGCATGGCGCCGAGGAACGGCGTGAGGATCATGGCCAGGATCGGGAAGCAGCTGAAGAGGCGTGCGGCCGATTCGGCATCGATCTGGAGCGTCACCTCGAGGAAGTTGGGGGCGTAGCGCTGGAAGGGGAAGATGGCCGAGTAGTAGAGTACGCACAGCAGGGCCACCAGCCAGAACATCTTGCTGCGGAAGATCAGTCCGAGATCCTTGACGTGGAACTCCTCGTCGGAGGATTTCTGCTCCTTCATCTCACCGGCGGCGATGAGCTGACGGTCCAGCTTGCGGTCCATGTAGACGAAGACCGTGTAGCACAGCAGGCCGATGATCAGCAGCACGGTGCAGAAGGCCACCGGGGCCACGACCGAGCGGTCGAAGTGGTTCGAGATCATCGGGGCGAGCCACATGACGGCGAAGACGCCCAACCGGGCGATGGCCATCTCAAGACCCATGGCCAGAGCCATCTCCTTGCCTTCGAACCATTTGGCGATGGCTTTGGAGACGGTCGTACCGGCCATTTCGCATCCGCAGCCGAAGATCATGAATCCGAGCGAGGCCATCTTGGCGCTGCCGGGGAAGGTGGTCCACCAGCTGTTGAGCCACTCGTTGAAGGCCGTGGTCTGGAACCACTCGGAGATGCCGACGAACTTGATCGAGGCGCCGATGACCATCAGCGAGGCCGAGAGCAGACCCGTGAAGCGGATGCCCATCTTGTCGAGGATGATGCCGGCGAAGATCAGGAAGAAGAAGAATACGTTGAGGAAGTATTCCGAAGCGGCATAGGTTCCGAACGTACCGCTGTCCCAGCCGCGGGCCGACTCGATGAGCGATTTGAGCGGGGACATCACGTCCACGAACATGTAGCCGAAGAACATCATCAGTGCAATCAGCACCAGAGCCGTCCACCGCGCTGCGGGCGAATCGTTGAGTTTGCGTTGGATAGTTGCAGTCATTTGTTATTGGGTTTGAATTAGTCTTCGAGTTGGGCGTAGCGTTTGAGGAGTTCGTAGGCTTCGGTGATGCCGAGTTCTCCGGCCTTCGACAGATCGAGACAGCCCTTGCGGGTATCCTTCATGAAGATCTGGATGATACCGCGGTTGTAGTAGGCTTCGGCGAACGAGGGGTTCAGTTCGATGGCCTTCGAGTAGTCTTCGTAGGCTTCGGGGAGGCTGCCCGAGAGGGCCAGCAGGTTTGCCCGGTTGTAGTAGGCCTCGGCGAACGAGGGGAAGAGCTTGATGGCCTTGTTCAGGTCGGCCACGGCCTCGTCGTAGCTGTACGTACGTTTCGAATTGTTGTTCAGCCGGTTGGCCGGATCCGAATCGATCGAGATGCGCTGATACGAGTTGTCGATCGACGAGATGAAGTCGATCATTTCGGCGCGGGTGGTCGAGCGGTTCAGATAGAGGAACGGATTCGAGGGGTTCTGTTCGATGGCCGTCGAGTAGGTGTTCACCGAGTTGGTGTACTGTTTGATGAGCGACTGCGAGACGCCGCGTTCGAAGAGCAGAGCCCAGTCGGATTCTCCGCTTTTCAGACGGCGGACATACTCCTTGTCGAGCATCACGAGCGTATCGGGTGCGATGTTGCTTTCGCGGCACGAGAGGGTGAGGTACTCGTTGCCGATGCGTTTCTTGAAGTCTTCGATGCGCTGCAGGCGGTAGGGCCGGGTTTCGGGCAGCGTATCGGGGCGCATGAGCGTGAACTTGAACAGCGGCAGCAGACGCATCTCCTCGTGGCCGCCGTTGTGGCCGGTGATTCGGTCGAAGCCGCTGCCGGCCAGCTTGCTGTCGAACGACAGCAGTCGGTCGAAGCGTTGGGTCGTATCGGCGAAGATCGAGTAGGTGCTGTCGCTCAGGCGCGAGCGGTATTCGGCGATTTTGCGCTGGGCGGTTTCGCGGTCGCTGCGGGCGCCCTGGGGGTCGCGCAGCAGTTCGCGCAGTTGTCCGCGGTAGATGTAGGCGTTGGCGAAGTCGGGATAGAGGTTGATGGCCTCGGTGTAGTCCTTGACGGCCTCTTCGATCTCGCCCAGCTGGGCATGGACGCCGGCGCGGTTGTAGTAGACCAGCACGTTGTTGGGCGAGTAGAGCGCCACTTTGTCGT
>OLWA01002015.1_pt1 | contig 19280 bp, 23 predicted proteins | sample 1673251 | NCBI WGS metagenome assembly OLWA01 (sample SAMEA3178937, study PRJEB25190) | human gut metagenome | biome: human gut; feature: human-associated habitat; material: faeces | place: Austria | collected 2013 | reverse complement strand
AATGCACAGTGCCTTGCCGGCATGGCATTTTCCAATGCACTTCTCGGTATTGTGCACTCCATGGCTCACAAGACAGGTGCTGCTTTTGCAGATTATGGTGCACATATCATCCACGGTGCAGCCAATGCCATGTACCTGCCCAAGGTCATTGCATTCAATGCAAAGGATCCGGCTGCAAAGGAGCGTTATGGAGAGATTGCAGATTTTATGAAGCTTGGCGGCAGCAGCGACGACGAGAAGGTAGAGCTTTTGATCAAGTATCTTCGCGGTATGAACGACGCATTAAATATTCCGCACTGCATCAAAAATTACGGTTCGGACAGCTATCCTGCTGAGCAGGGATTCGTGCCGGAGGAAGTATTTCTGGAGCGTCTGCCGGAGATTGCAGCGAATGCAATTCTCGATGCATGTACCGGTTCCAATCCACGTCAGCCGTCTCAGGAGGAGATGGAGAAGTTGCTGAAATGCTGTTACTATGATACAGAGGTAGATTTCTAATTGATAAACTTTCTCAAATAATGCAAATGAGAAAAACGAGTTAGTAAGCTTTTCCTCTTGTAAAAAAGAAAAAATTGTATTAAAATGTGGTTATACTAAGAAAAGGAGGATTTTAAAATGGCATATGTTATTGGAGATGATTGTGTAAGTTGTGGTGCTTGTGCAGGCGGATGTCCTGTAGGAGCTATTGCAGAAGGTGCTGAGCACTATGAGATTGACGCTGATACCTGCATCAGCTGTGGTGCTTGTGCTGGTACATGTCCTTCTGGAGCTATTTCAGAGGCGTAATCATTACACATGAATTACCGGACTGTCCCCGATGGCTTCACCGTGGACAGTCTTTTTCATGAATGCAGTCCTGACAGAATGTCGTGATTTGCACAAAATGGAGGATTAGAATGGACGCTAGAGTAAATAAAGATATGATCATCAGTGATATGCTTCAGATCGATCCGGGCATTGCCGCAGTATTGATGGCATCCGGTATGCATTGTGTAGGCTGCCCTGCATCACAGGGAGAGAGCCTGGAGGAGGCTGCTATGGTTCATGGCCTTAATGCAGATGAGCTGATTGAAACCGTAAATGGCTATCTGGCAAAGAAATAAGTCACAACAGATATTAAACGACACGAAAAGTCCCACATTTCGCTACACCGGAATGTGGGACTTTTCGTATGAAAAATGCTGTAATGGAAATGCTGCGGCAGATAAGGGCAATAGAGAAATTCTGCATCTGTGGACAGATGATCTAAATGCTTGCCAGTACCTGAAGGGCATTTTCCTGGATCAGCGGTTCATAATGCTCCTCATAATAAGAATGGCTTGCGTACATATTGTGTACCGGTCTGCCGTACTCACTCATCGTGTTACAGATCTTATTGAACTCCTCCGGGGTGTGTTCTGATTTATGGGCGATCAGATAGTAGACCCCGGTTTTTTCATCCTTATAAACGGTATTTGCTCCATGATATGTGTATATCAGATGCTCCGCCAGACCGGTGAGATCCTGAAGGCTCCGGAATGAAAAGATTTTGATCACATCATGGCTTGCGGTATAATCCTTTGTTTTAGGGCGATGTTCCATGCCGAGAGCTTCTGACAGGGAGATGAAGTCGCCACCGGATGTACCCTGTGTGGTATCCTCAGACATGCCGGAGGATGAACCGGAAGCAGTAGAAGGATCCTCCATCAGGATATTGCTGTCAAACAGATCCATATCCGACATATCATCCTCTTCGATCGTAAAAACATTATCAAGGTCCCCCTCTGTGTTGTCAAAATCGGAATCGTCATCTGTAAAACGAGAGAATCTGGTATCAAGCTCATCCGGATCGTCCACCTTGGTGATCACAAGAACAAGGCTGTCCGGATACATAGGGATCGCCTCGACCATTAAAGGGATATCATCTGCCTCAAAACCAAATTCATAGGATGCCTGCTGCATCATATCGCGAAAAAGAGCCTTTGCCTTTTCACTGCCATAGGCAAGCTCGCTGATACGGAGCTCCCGGTCACTCAGATCCTTCTGATTCAAGGTACAGCGAATCTGATGATCGTTAATTTTTTCAATACGCATAGGCTCACTTCCTTTCTGGGTTTCTATCGTAAATGGAGTATATATCCAATAAAATAAGCAATTCTTCTGGTTGATTTGATTATAGAATATTCTTACGCATAAGTCAATTTTGCGTTCCTCTTTATTTTTTGTGAAAATTCACTAAGAAATACTGGCATTATTTTGCGTTTTTTCTATTATCTGTATTTTATGGCCAAAAACTGACTTAAAACTGATTTTTTGCTATTCTGGTTTGTGAAAAGATCACAGGAAACGAAAGATTATTTCGGCGTGAAATGCCCTGTTTCAGGGTTGTCACGGCATGTTTTGATGTCGTATAATCAGAGCTGGAGAGACAGTCCTGAAAAAATAGGAAAGGAGGATCTTGATGAAAAGTCAGACAAGGCAGACACATATCCGGCGTATTCAGGGAGGTTTTTCTCCGGTCAGCAGTAAATGTTTATTTCAGGTGGGATGATCAGGAAAACGTATCACAAATTTGTACTTCCGTGTCATCCATATCGTGGGAGGTTGTGTCAATGGAAAAAGTCTGACAAAGTTTTTTGGTGTATGGCTGATATATGCCGGAAAATGCGAACCAATATAAAACCTAATCATAAAACAGATGTGCCGTATGAGACCCGTTGGCCCGGGGAACAGACCGGTGCATCTGATTTTTGGGTTCATCACCGGAACAGCTCATACCAAATATTATGGTATATCGGGAGCGAGGATTGATTGTGTGCCGGAAAAGTGATATACTTTTTTTAGGTGTACGTATTGGATATAAATGGATATTTTATGCATTTTACATAGAAAAGAGAGGACAGCGTCATGAAACAACAAAAGAAACTGATCATACCATTTATAGCACTTCTGGTTCTGGCAGTCATCATCACAGGGATTGCACTGGCAGTAAAGCGGTATATGCCAAGCAATAAGGAGATGTCACTGGATGATTATTTTAAAGTATCAGAGGGGGAGATCCAGGTGATATTGCAGGATCAGATCTATGATACAAAAGCCCTTTACGAAAATGGTCAGATTTATGTGGATTATGCCATGATCCACGATTATCTGAACCCACGATTTTACTGGGATTCCCAGGAGAATCAACTGTTATATACCACACCGACAGCAGTGATCTCCACATCGGTAGATTCAGGGGATTATTACACGAATAAGAGCAAATCTTCGGTGGAGTATCCGATCGTAAAGGTAAAGGGAGATATGGCATACGTTGCTTTAGATTACGTGAAGGAGCATACAGCTCTGGATTATAAGAAGTACGATAAACCGGACAGAGTGGTGATCAACTACCGTTATAACGAAAAGGCAGATTATGCCAATGCCAAAAAGAAAGCAAAGATACGTTACCGTGCAAGCATCAAAAGCGATATATTGGTGAAGTTAAAGGAGGATGCACGGGTACGTGTGCTGGAGCAGGGAGACAGCACGAAGTCGGGAGACGGAACGGCATCTTCTTTTGACAAAGTAATGTCGGAGGATGGTGTTGTGGGATATATCCGCAAGAAAGATATCGGAAAGCGGTATCAGTCCGAATATACCACAGATTTTAAGGAGGAACAGTATTCTCATACTTTGAAGGATGGTAAGGTGAATCTGGTATGGCATCAGGTGACCAACAGTGCCGCCAATGATAGTGTACTGAATCTGCTCAATGCGACAAAGGGGGTTAATGTGGTAGCACCAACCTGGTTTACGGTTTCCGGCAACCACGGTGAGATTACATCTTTTGCCAGCGACACCTATGTTTCGAGAGCAAGGAGTCTTGGTGTTGATGTGTGGGGGGTCTGCAACGATTTTAGCAATGACAGTAAAATTGGTAAAGTGCTGGAGAGAACGACGACGAGACAGAAGCTGGAAAAGAATCTGATCGCAGAGGCAATCAAATATAGTCTGGACGGTATCAATATTGATTTTGAGCACGTCCGGAAAGCGAATGGAGATGACTTTATCCAGTTCATCCGTGAGCTTGGAATTATGTGCCGCAATAACGGAGTTGTTTTATCCATTGATAATTACCCGCCGACCTCCTATTCTATGTACTATAATCGTAAGGAACAGGCGGCCGTGGCTGACTACGTGATCACTATGGCATATGATGAGCATTATGCTGGTTCTGAGGAGGCGGGACCGGTGTCCTCACTGAATTACGTAAAGGATTCTACGGAGAATACTTTAAAGGAAGTACCGGCAGAGCAGACGATCATTGCATTGCCGTTTTACAGCCGTCTCTGGAAGGAGACAACGAAGGATGGCAAGGTGAAGCTGGGTTCTGAGGCATATGGAATGCGTTCTGCCAGAGAAACTATGATCGATGCCGGTGCCAAATTTGGCTGGAACGACGATACCGGCATGAATTATGCAGAGTACACCAAGGATGGTGTGGTTTATAAAATGTGGCTGGAGGATCAGACTTCTCTGGAGGAAAAGATGAAAACGGTGTCAGATAATAAAACAGCCGGATATGCATTTTGGAAGCTGGGTCTTGAGGATTCGGCCGTATGGGACATGATCATTAAGTATATGTAGTGATTCTAACCGTTTCGGATGATTCATAATATGAAACAAAAGGATATACCGGAGCGGGGAAATATGAATCATAAGATAGACAGAGGGGTTGGCTTTCTGATCCTGGGGCTTGCATTCGTGGCGATGATCTTTGAAACGGGAAATGCTGTTTACACATGGTCGCAGCAGGCGGGCAGGACAAAGAGCTATACCATTGTGATCGATCCGGGACACGGTGGAAATGATCCCGGCAAGATCGGGATCAATAATGTGCCGGAGAAGGATGTAAATCTTGCGATTTCCTTGCATTTAAAGGAGATTTTGGAGCAGAATGACTGCAGGGTGATCATGACAAGAGATCATGACCGGGGATTATATCAGGAAAGTGACTCCAACAAAAAGGTGGCGGATCTTCATGCCCGGTGCCGGATCATCAATGACAGCGATGCAGATGCTGTGATCAGTATTCACCAGAACAGCTTTACATCTGAGAGTTCGAAGGGAGCACAGGTTTTTTACCAGACGACATCAGTAGAAGGAAAGGTTCTGGCAGAGATTTTGCAGGAGCAGCTGGTAACCGGTCTGGATCCGGACAATCGCAGGGTGGCAAAGGCAAATAGTGATTATTATATGTTAAAACATACTCAGGCACCGATGGTGATCGTGGAATGTGGATTTTTATCAAATACACAGGAGGCAGAGCTGTTGACGCAGGAGGCATATCAGCGCCGGGTGGCATGGACGGTTGCTCTTGGGGTGCTGCAGTATGTGAGCGGAGGTCATAATCAAAATGAAAACAATAGTGCAAACGATAGATCCGGAGAGCTTTCAGGATGAAGAGCTGCAGGAGGCGTGTAAGATTCTGCAGAACGGAGGACTTGTAGCATTTCCGACAGAGACAGTGTATGGATTGGGGGGAGATGCCCTGCGGCCGGAGGCATCAGCCAGAATTTATGCGGCAAAGGGACGTCCTTCCGATAATCCTCTGATCGTGCATATTGCAGATATGGATTCATTGGAGGATGTGGCAGAGCAGATTCCGGAGGCGGCAGTGAAGCTGGCACAGCATTTCTGGCCGGGACCGTTGACCATGATCTTTCCCAAGACGGAGAAGGTACCGGAGTCAACGACCGGAGGACTTGATACGGTGGCAGTACGAATGCCTAGCCATCCCATAGCAAGAGCTCTGATCCGGGAGTCCGGTGTTTATATTGCAGCACCCAGTGCCAATACATCCGGCAGACCAAGTCCTACGAAGGCAGAGCATGTACAGGAGGATCTGGATGGAAAGATCGATATGATCATAGACGGCGGCACTGTTGGAATCGGTCTCGAATCTACCATTGTAGATATGAGTACGGGAGTGCCTACGATCCTGCGTCCGGGATACATTACGAAGAAAATGCTGGAGGATATTCTCGGTGAAGTACAGGTGGATCCGGCACTTCTTTCCCGGAGCATCAATCCCAATGTAGTAGCCAAAGCGCCGGGAATGAAATATCGTCATTATGCACCGAAGGGGCAGATGACCATCGTAGAGGGAGAGACAGACAAGGTGATCGGTGAGATCAACCGCCTCTGTCAGGAAAAGACGGCCGGAGGCAGTTCTGTTGCAGTGATCGCGACGGAGGAAACGAAGGCGTATTACACATGTGACCATGTCAGGAGTATTGGTTCCCGGAGCACAGAAGGATCGATCGCCGCCGGATTATATGATATACTGAGGGAAATGGATCATATTGGAGCCGAATATATATTTGCAGAAAGCTTTGAGAAGGATGCACTGGGAAAGGCGATCATGAACCGGATGTTGAAGGCGGCAGCTTATCATGTCATCAACGTATAGAGAGGGGTATTGATTATTGAAGGATTATTCAAAAATAATATATGTCTGTACGGCAAACACATATTTAAGTCCTGTGGCAGAGACCATGTACCGGCAGTTTACAGAGCAGGAGCGGGAGAGGGAGAGAGCAGAGGGAGAGAGGGTTATTTCCTTTCCACCGTGCTGTTCCAGAGGTCTGGTTGTTCTTTTTTCGGAACCGATCAGTCCCAAGGTAAATGTTTCCCTGAGCCAGCATGATCTGCGGCCGTGTTCCCACGAGAATTCCGTTCCCCTGGAGCAGTTTGACATTGTGGAGGATGCACTGGTTCTGACCATGACATTTAGTGAGAAGGTTGCATACCTCGAGAAGTATCAGGGCGGTGAGGTGTATACGCTGGGAGAGTTTGTCGGCGAAGACACAGATATTACAGATCCCTATGGCGGTGAAGAGGAGCAGTATGATCTTTGTTATCATGAGATTGCCCGCAGAATCCGCAAAGTGATACAAATACTAATAGAAGATGAAAATGAAAAAGGAGGACAAGCAGAATGATTGCATTGGGAAGTGACCATGGTGGATATGGTCTGAAGCAGGAGATCATTAAGTATCTGGAGGAGAAAGGGGTCGGGTACAAAGATTACGGATGTTATGATGAGAGTCCCTGTGATTACCCGGTCTTTGGAAAGAAAGCGGCCCGGGCGGTAGCTTCCGGAGAATGTGAGAAAGGGATTCTGATTTGTGGGACAGGCATTGGTATTTCTATTGCCGCCAATAAGATCAAAGGAATCCGGGCTGCATTGTGTCATGATGTATTTAGTGCGAAAGCAACCAGAGAGCACAATGATGCAAACATGCTTGCAATGGGGGCACGCGTGGTTGGTCCCGGTCTTGCATTAATGATCGTGGATACTTTTTTAAATACAGAGTTTTCCAATGCGGAACGTCATCAGAACAGGATTGACATGTTGGAGGAGCAATGACAAAGGAATATGAAGTCCGATAGAAAACACGTGCAAAGCAGAAAAGATACCCTTGACACTCTTCCTGTCAAGTATTAAAATTGGATTCAGTGAATCAATCGTATACATGCATGGAATGTATACAGAATGGAGGAATAGCTATGGCAAAGAAAGATATCGATTGGCATAATCTTGGATTTGGTTATGTAAAAACGGACAAAAGATATGTGTCCAATTTTAAAAATGGTGCATGGGATGATGGTGCACTGATCAGTGATGATACGATTACGATCAGCGAGTGTGCCGGAGTGCTTCAGTATGCACAGACTGTGTTTGAGGGATTAAAGGCGTATACCACAGAGGATGGCCACGTGGTGTGCTTCCGTCCGGACTTAAATGCAGAGCGTCTTGAGCAGTCAGCAAAGAGATTGGAAATGCCGGCTTTTCCACAGGATCGTTTTGTAGATGCAGTCGTACAGACCGTTAAGGCAAATATTGATTATGTACCACCTTATGGTTCCGGTGCAACTCTTTACATACGTCCATATATGTTTGGAACCAATGCCGTGATCGGTGTAAAGCCGGCGGATGAGTATCAGTTCCGTGTATTCACTACACCGGTAGGACCATATTTCAAGGGTGGCGCAAAGCCGATCACGATCCGTGTTTCGGATTTTGACCGTGCAGCACCTCATGGAACAGGTCATATCAAGGCTGGTCTTAACTATGCTATGAGTTTACATGCCATCGTAGATGCACATAATCAGGGCTTTGCTGAGAATGTATATCTCGATGCAGCTACCCGTACAAAGATTGAGGAGACCGGAGGAGCCAATATCCTGTTTATTACAAAGGATAATAAAGTCGTTACACCGAAGTCCAACAGTATCCTTCCATCTATCACACGTCGTTCCCTGCTGATCGTAGCCAAGGAGTATCTTGGTCTTGAAGTTGAGGAGAGAGAAGTATATCTTGATGAGGTTAAGGATTTCGCAGAGTGTGGTCTTTGTGGTACTGCAGCAGTGATCTCTCCGGTTGGCAAGATCAATGATCATGGTAAGGAGATCTGCTTCCCTAGCGGCATGGAGGAGATGGGACCGATCACCAAGAAGCTGTATGAGACACTGACAGGTATCCAGATGGGTCGTATTGAGGCTCCGAAGGGCTGGATCAAGGTGATCGAGTAACAAGTAACATAATGCAATATTAAGCAAGTCCGCCGGACAGACGGAGGCTTTAAAAGAAAAGACATCGGATCTGGTCTATGTTTCTCCAAAACGATCTGGGGAGAGGCAGGAACATATCCGGTGTCTTTGTTGTTTTATCGGACAAAGATTTTATGTGACGGGCTTATATTGTAACATGGATCTCATGCAGAAATTACAGTCCGTCAACCTGCTTGGCGAGAAGCAGCCGGTCTCCCGGATGCACCTCCTCCGAGGTCAGTCCGTTCAGTTCCATGATACTTTCCGGGGAAGTCTGGTACTCTTTGGCGATATCCCAGAGACTGCTGTTATCACTAACGATAAATCCCACGATGCCGGGCATTTTCTGAAGACGTTCCAGATCCTGCGGGGCTTCCTCAATCTGTGTGATCACGTTGCAGCCGGTAGAGGTGAATACAATGGCACTGATGCTCAGAACCACTTTTGCTTCGATTTCTGAGGCATCCAGCATGATCACGCTGATCTGGCTGATATCCGTCTGGAGCAGATAATGATCATCTGGAGAGATTCCTTTGATCTCCATAAAATGCTGGAATGGAATGACAGCATTCAGGCTGCCAAAGGGCTGGTCATCGTTTTCGGTGATATACAGGATATCTAATGCGACAATTCCTTCCAGGGCAATACCATCCTCACGGATTTCCTGTTCGTCAATCTGTACTCTGCCGGAAGCGGTACAGATCTGAAGGATACGTTCCTGATCATCATCTGGTTTGATCTGGTCAGCAACCCGGATCACATTCTGGGTTTTCAATAAAAGCTGCTCGAAGGTGACAGGTTCCGTAGAGAGGGATAATTCGCAGGCTGTGGAATAAGCATCTTTAAGAACAGAGAGTTTGACATCTTCATAAAACTTCATGGTCATATTCAGTGGCAGTTCAATCCCGAGGCTGCGCTGTTCTCCGTCATCGTCCGGTTTTACTTCCATAGAACCGCACCCCGGTTGGAATATAATATCCGGAACCATCTGTTCGCTGCATTGGTCACACTGCATGATGCCGTCGATAGAAGTTTCCGTTTCCAGATATTCCATCCGTCGTTCATCGTCCACCGGCACATACAGAACAAACACATGCAGATCCCCGGTGATACGGATGCTGTCTTCCAGAAGGCGTGTCTGAAGATTTACAGGATTCAATTCGTAGTAAAGGATTGTATCAATATCCGGTTTTCCCTTGGGAAGGGTGATCTCATCCTTGATGCGGAAGACATCCTTCTGGCGGGGAGTGGACCGGGTGTAGGTGATATTGTCAAAGCGTTTGTGCAGACCCTCCGGTACAAGAGTATCCATTCCGGCACGCACGGCATCGTCTGAAACGATATCGACTCCGGCAGGATAGCTTGCCTCGTCCTCTGCCTGACAGTGAAAACCGGCAATAGCACGGACACTGATCTTGCGGGAATGGATGAGATTGATCTGACAGTCCTCCAGATCGTAGCTGCAAAAAACAGTATCCGTATTGGAAAGACCGTCCATGTTTATCGTTTCTTCAAAGGAAATCTGGCCTTTCATATTATGTATCGGGCGGATATCATCTTTGCTGGAATATAGCAGTTCAAACTGGAGATGTCCATGCAGGATGCATTTATTTTGCTCACAGATGATCTCGGTAAGTTCCAGGCAGCCGTGTTGTTTTATGATATGGTCAATGTCCGGCTTCGTATCCGGAACATTTACATCATCCTCCAGTGTCGTCTGGATACTTCCGTGGCATTTTATCCGGTTCGTAATCATGGTTTCTAAGGATAATTTCATGGGAATTCCTCCATATATGTGATTTGTTGTCCCGTATGTTTCAATATATGAAAATTGTTACAGAGATATTCTAAAAAACAGGGAAAAATATTGGACAGAAACGGTTATCTGATTTATAATATTGTTATATTTTGAACGAATTATATGAAATATGAGGAGGGTAATTATGGTTAAAAAGAAAAAGCATAGCAAGAAGAATAGCAGCAGCAGACTGCGGATCAAGATTTTGCTGGTAGCGTTATTTCCAATGATACTGATGGCAGTGATCGTGGGGATTGCCGCTACACGTAATATGAGAGAAGGAATGAAGCAGGAGATGATGTATGCGCTGGAGACAGAGGCACATTCTCTGGAGCAGTTGTATAATGCAGTCAATGATGATGCATATTCGGTCAGTGGAGATAAGCTGATGAAGGGAAGCTTTAATGTTACCGATGAGACAGATTTTCTGGATTCCCTTGTGGAAGGAACCGATATGCAGGTGACTTTATTTTATGGAGATACCCGTATGGCAACAACCCTGAAGGATCAGTCAGGGAAGCGTCTTACCGGTACCAAGGCAGATGAATCCGTTGCCAGGGCTGTGACACAGGATGGCAGGACAGTAGAGGATTATAATATTACTATTGATGGGGAAAAGTATTATGCGTGCTATGCACCACTGAAGGGTTCCGGTGATAAGGTGATCGGTATGACATTTGCCGGTAAGCCGGTAAAGCAGGTCGAGGCTCTGATCAGTCAGCGTACCAGAGAAATTATTATTGTGGAGACAGTGATGGTACTGATCACATTGGTTGTGATCTTTATCTTGACAAGAAGCATTCAGACAGGACTGCAGGCTGCAGAAAAGGCTGTCCACAGTTTGTCTAACGGTGATCTGACAGCGGTAGTCGAGTCAAAAGCAATGCGGCGCAATGATGAGCTGGGCGATATGGCAAAGGGCGTAGCAGTACTTATGAACCAGCTTCTTGAGGTGGTAAATAATATCCGTGCTTCGTCCGAACAGTTATTAAAGTCCGGCACAGATCTCAGCAATATGGCATCTCAGACCAGTTCTACCGCGGACGATATCAGTAAGGCGATCGAGGAGATTTCACAGGGAGCGGTTGCCCAGGCAGATGAGATAGAAAAAGCATCCCATGACGTGGACACGATGGGTCAGCTGATCGGGCATATTGCAGATAATGTTGCAGAGCTGGATCAGGGAACCCAGGAGATCAAAGGCTCCAGCGACCGTTCCATCGATATTATCCGGGAGCTTACAGATTCCAATGACAGGAGCATGGAGGCGGTCAAGGAGATTTCCCGTCAGGTAAATGCAACCAATGAGTCTGCATTAAAGATACGTGCGGCGGTTGATCTGATCACTTCCATTGCCGAAGAGACCAATCTCCTGTCATTAAACGCCTCTATTGAGGCAGCCCGTGCCGGAGAGCAGGGACGCGGATTTGCAGTGGTAGCAGGACAGATCCAGAAGCTTGCAGAGCAGAGTAATGAATCGGCAGGAAGTATTGCCGATATTATTAGAGATCTTTTGAAGGATTCCGAAAATTCCGTACAGGTCATGGAAGAGGTTCAGAAGATTATGAATGAGCAGCAGGAGAAGCTGCATGCAACCAGAAAGCAGATCGTGGAGGTTGGCGATGGTATCAGTGGTGCCGCCCAGGCAGCAGGAATGATCCGCCAGCAGACAGAGAATTGTAACAGTGCACGTGCCAATGTGGCAGATGTGATCTCCAATCTCTCTGCAATTTCTGAGCAGAATGCGGCATCCACAGAGGAGACAACGGCTTCTATGGAGGAGATGAATGCAGCAATCAATCTTCTGGCAGAGTCTGCACAGCAGCTTCAGGAGATGTCCAAGTCTCTGGAAGAGAATATTTCCTTCTTCCGTGTAGACAATATCCGGAAAAGCATTCACGATATCACAGAAGCATAAACGATCAACACAGCGGAAAGAAAGGGAAGACAAAATGCTTACATATACAGATGAGATTACGGTGGAGGAGTATAATGATCTGCGACGTTCCGTAAATTGGATCACCGTAAAAGACAAGAGAGCACAGAAAGCATTGACCAATTCTTTCTACAAACTCATTGCCCGGAAGGATGGCAGACCGGTTGGCATGGCGAGGATCGTCAGTGACGGTGGCTATACTTATTTCATAACAGATGTGATCGTGCGGCCGGAATGTCAGGGAGAACATATCGGCACGGCTTTGATCGACAAACTTTTGGAGTATATCAAGCGGGATGTTATGGATGATGAGACTGTGATGGTCAGTCTGATGGCGGCATATGAAAGAGAGAGCTTTTATGAGAGGTTCGGTTTTCATACCCGGCCTTTTGGCAATCATGGCCCGGGGATGTCCATGTGGGTCTCGCGGATTGCAGACGGAAGTATCATCACATCATAAGAGCAAATAGAAAACAGCAGTTTTGAACAAGGTCACAAATATGTGAATCGGTATCAAAACTGCTGTTTTATTTGCACAAAGGAAAAATAGAAATTTTTCAGATGCTGCCAATCGATCAGATAAAGCGGTTGGTGGTAACATCATAGCGGTAATCCACCGCTTTTAATTTATCACAGATCTGCTGCTGGTCTAAATCCATTGATTTACACAGCTCTTCCAGACTGGGATAAAAGTCCCGGAGCTGCGTGTTTAAATAACTGACTAGCATCATAGGATCATTTGGAATATTCATGGAAATCCTCCAATCATTCTGTTGTTACATTATTATTTCTTTTTGGCAGAGGCGTTAATCAGTTCTACAATCTTTTCGATGGAATTGTTGAGCTGGCTTCGCTGCATTGCCTTGATAAAGCGGTCCTTTTCCTCAAAAGCGGTATTTACGGCAGTGAGGAGTTTTTCGTTGGTAAGATCCTCCTCCTGGATCACAATGCTGTAACCCTGCTTCTCAAAGGAAGCAGCATTCAGGATCTGATCGCCACGGCTTGCCTGTGCGGAAAGAGGGATCAGGATATTTGGTTTACGAAGGGCAAGGATTTCACAGATGGCATTGGCTCCGGCACGAGAGATCATAATATCTGCAGCAGCCATGAGATCCCGCAGTTCTTCCTTGATGTACTCAAATTGGACATAGCCCTTTGTGCCTTTGAGAGAATCATCCATTTTGCCCTTTCCACACAGATGGATGATCTGAAAACGCTCCAGAAGCTGTGGCAGGATCGCACGGACAGCCTCATTGACCCGGACAGCCCCAAGACTTCCTCCGATGATCAGGATCACAGGTTTCTCACCGGTAAAACCACAGAAGTCAAGTCCCTTTTCTCTGTTGCCCTGAAAAAGTTCCTGGCGGATAGGAGAACCGGTCAGAACGCCCTTGTGCTCCGGCAGATGCTTCAATGTCTCCGGAAAGTTTGTGCAGACTCTGTCGGCACATGGGATACAGATTTTGTTGGCAAGTCCCGGTGTCATATCGGATTCATGGATCACACAGGGAATATGACGGGATTTGGCGGCAACAACCACGGGTACGGAAACAAATCCGCCCTTGGAAAATACCACATCCGGGTGGATGATCTTTAGCAGCTTTCGTGCCTGCCCGTATCCACGGATCACCTTAAAAGGATCACTTAAATTTTTCGGGTCGATATAGCGGCGCAGCTTGCCGCTGGAGATACCATAATAAGGAATGCCAAGCTCCGGAATCAAGCGGCTTTCAATGCCCTCGTAGGAACCGATGTAGTGAACCTCGTAGCCCTGTTTCTGAAGCTCTGGGATCAGGGCAATGTTTGGTGTTACATGACCGGCAGTGCCGCCGCCAGTAAGAACTATTTTTTTCATTTTATATACCAATCCTTTCCTTGATGAATGAACAATTTATACAGCAGAATTCCCATATGGTTATCGTTCGCATAGGAATTTGCCTCTATTTAATTCATTATATTAGTATTGGAGCATTTTATCAACTCAAAGTTCAAGTCTTGAAAGCAGTCTTTCTGACGCAGAGGATTCTCTGAGTGAGGCAAGGACGTCTGCGGCATCGGAGGTATCTTTGGCACAGGAGACACTGGACAAAGCAAAAGAAGCATATGAGCAGGCAAAAGCAGCTGTAGAGACAGCAAAAAACAATAAGACAGACACAGCAAGGCAGGCAAAATCATCCGTATCCCAGGCGAAAACATCTCTGGAAAATGCACGGTCCAATCAGACCAAAAGCATAAAGGAAGCACAGAAACAGGTGGATGAGGCACAAAAAGCAGTGGAAAAATGTATTGTTACAGCACCGATCGATGGTGTGGTCACTGCCTTGAATGCAGCTGTGGGGGATACGTATACCGATGGAACCATCGCAGAGGTCGAGGATGATAGCAGATATACGATTACCACAAGCGTAGACGAATATGATATCAGTGATGTAAAAAAGGGTCAGCGGGTTGTAGTATTAACCGAAGCAATGGATGAAGACACAAAATGTTTAGAAACGGAGATTGCGATACACAGCGAAAGGAGGAAACGGCATGCTTATCTGGGAAAACATCAAAATAGCATGTAAAGCATTATTTTCCAACAAGCTTCGTGCATTGCTGACAATGCTGGGGATTATTATTGGAATTGGCTCTGTCATTGCAATTATGACAGTCAGCGAATCTTTGTCTGCGTCAATCTCAAAAAGCTTTCAGAAAATGGGCACCAATAATATTACAGTGGGATTATCAGCAAAAAGTGAAGAAGAAGAGGTCCGGGCAGATGGAATGCGGTTCGGTGCCGGCATCAGTTCTTGGGTATTCAGCTACGGCACCGGTGGCAGCTATTATTATGGCGGTTCTATTCTCGATGGTTGTGGGAGTATTTTTTGGATATTATCCGGCAAACAAGGCGGCAAAGCTGGATCCCATCGAAGCATTACGATATGAATAAGGAAAGACGTTAGATAATATACCGGGATGAAAAAAGGAGAATCTGCTGATGCAGATTCTCCTTTTTTCATCTCGGTTGAACAAATGAGTTAATGCTCATCCTTCGGTGCCGGAGGGGGTGGCACTTACCCGTTCTTGATAATTCAAGACCTTTTCAACAGAAGCACACACATTGTAATACTCCCTCTTGGTTTCCTCCAGATGTTCCTTGCCGGATGCGGTAAGATGATAGTAGACGCGGAAACGCTTTCCGACAACCTGAACCTTACGCTCCTCAAGGTATCCGTTTTTCTTCAACCGATAGAGTGTTGGATACATCGTTGCTTCGTTGAGCTGATAATCCCCTTCACTCTGTTTCTCCAGATCCTGTGACAACTGATAACCATACTTGTCTTCCTGCTCCAGAAGATGCAACAGGATCATCTCAATAGTTCCTCGTTTTAAATTGTCTTTAATGCCCATTCCTATACTTCCTATACTTCTATTTATTTTTTGTTAATAGTGTCACTACCATTATAACACAAAATTATAAAAAATGCTGAATATTGCTAAAATAAATTGGAGTATTTTCTAAAATGCTTTGTAAGATCCGATCGATTGTCAGATATCCAACCACCAGAATAGCAGCACAAACTACTGTAATGCCAATTAATACGCAATATTTGTAGCGTTTGGCAAGAGAGTTCCGAATCTCATCATCAACATAGTGAGAATAAATTTCTTTAAATGAGGCCTCCGGATGATCCTCGTAATATTGCAGCATATCACTATAAAGTGATGATCGTAGCTGAAATTGTTCGTCCCTGGAGGAAGTATATTCCTGTGACGAAATTCTTACTTTGGAGATATTGTAACTCAGAAAACGCAGTCTGTGGGTTAATAGGAACGAGTGCATGGGTAACTCCTTTCTTAGCTGATTACGCCATGTTTTGTGCACGAAATCTGTAATTTAGCTGTTTTTTTGGCAGAGAAGCCAATTAAACTGAAAGTTGCAGTTCCGTAGGCAGTATTACCTTGTTTCCAACGTTTTCCACCGTCATAAACCCAATGATCTGGTCTATCTATTGCGATAGAGTGGGATACATCAGAACAAACCACAAGATAATCGTCATACATAAAGGTGCCATGAAGGGTGTAGGTCCAGCAAAGAACATCAGAGGAGTTATAATATTTATAACTTTTTTTAGCTTGCTTTGTATGGGTTGTTCCACGGGCAACAGATGGTAATGTTGTTTCTGTTGTGGTAACGATACAATAACTGCCATCGTCGAAGGTGATAGTGTCCTTCTGGTCAGTATCGTTTGCAGAAATAGCACCTGCTGCTGAAGCTGTAGATGTTGTCATTACACATGCAACAAGAAGACAAATTGACATAGTAATACAAGTAAGTACCTTAAAATGTTTTTTCATGATGTTACCTCCTATTCAGAAAAATAAAAGTTAGGTTTAGGAGGAGCTGATGAGTCGGGTGTTATTGTCGAATCAACAGGAGATTCTTCTAAAATCACTTCAGCGTGTCCGTTAGCTTCTCGGAATTGGTTATAACTATATATCAGAAAATTTACCAGGAATAATAAACAAACTACACATACAATCACAATGGCAGTTTTTATGCCTGTCCGTCCTTTTTGATGATGTTGTAACCACAGTGATCGTTCATATTGTTCCTGCAGTTCTCTTGGATGACCGAAATGCTTGAAAATCTCGGCAGTTGTCGCTGACGGATTTGCTTCCAGATAACAGTCCAAAGACTCGCTCATTTCTTCGAGAAACTTTTCTATATCGTCACGGTCTCCGGAGTAATACATCCGTAACTCTTTAAGATATTGTTCCCGATCAAAAGAATCCATCGAAATCCTCCTCCTCTTTCGTTACAGTTTAATAATATACAAAAACCATATTTAATGCAAATGTATTGTGCTAGAAAACATTGTGGTTAAACAATTTTAATCATATTAGGAAAATGTGCCTTTATTGTTAAAATTGTTAATATTTAAGGAAATCTACATGATTTTATCAAATAATTCCTTGCCCTGCAAGGGAAAACAATTCGTTTTTTATTAGAATATTCCTTACGGGAATATAAGAATGCCAAAATAGAATAAAAACAAGCGGTTATTCAAAGTATAATCGTTATATAAGAAAAGCGTTCAGTGAAATGGAAAATGGCCATTATATTTTTGACAGAGGGTGTACTTATGGCATTAAAAGATTGTGAGATTGGCGGAAAAGTCCGAAAGATTAGAAAAGAAAAGGGAATGACGCAGGAACAGTTTGCGAAAAGGTTTCATATGACACAGCAGACGTTGAGTAAATATGAAAATGGAAAAATTACGATTCCCTATGACACATTAGAAAATATTGCAGAAGGAACAAAAATTTCAATTGGATATTTTTTAGGGATTGATTCTATGGTGTTATCCGATGATGAAGTAAGACTTATTGAGTTTTACCGTAGTTCCGATGCAAGAGTTCGAAAGTATATATATGAAACGGTTTGTATTCTTTCCACACAATTTCAGGGGAAAGATCAGGAGTAATGATTTCGATAATGATCAAATGATGTTGGTGTTTGGTGGGGCGGGTCAGTAGATAGCAATTTGTATGTAAACACATTGCAGTATACAATATCGAGATCCAGACCACGGATCAGAAAAACCTCCCGAAGAGGGCACGCTATTACCGTGGGATGATCGACCTGAACATTTTGGAAAAAGGAAAAGATTACAACCAGCTTAAAAAGAGCTACGTAATCTTCATCTGCAACTACGACCCATTCAGCCGGGGAAGGTGCATTTACCGGTTTGAAAATCTCTGCACAGACGATCCGTCATTGAAGCTGGGAGACGACACGGCGATCATCATTGTAAACCCATACGGAACCAATGATGGAAAAATGGGAAGAGGATTTGCTGCTTTTCTGGAATATCTGAGAAGCGGAAAGGCGACAGACTCCTATACGGAGTCGCTGGCAGAAGAAGTGGATTCCGTCAGAGCCAGTGAGGAATGGAGGCGAGAGTATATGCTTTTACTTGAAAGAGACCGTGAGAATCAGAACATTGGTGAACAAAGAGGGATAAAGATCGGTCAAAAAATCGGTCAAGAGATCGGTCAAAAAATCGGTCAAGAGATCGGTCAAAAAATTGGTCAAAAAATCGGTGAACAAAATGGAGCGAAAAAAGATGCCGCCGAACTTTTCAAAAACGGGGTTTCATATGAAATCGTCCGCAGGTCAATATCCAGAGAAAAGATTTCGGACGAGGAGTTTCGGGAGATCTATGACTCCGTTCAGTAATGAAATAAAAATGAAAATGCATTTCAAGTGGAGACGGGAGAAATCCCGTCTCTTTCCGTTCGCCTGTCACAATCTCTTTGTGCACTATTGCCAATATATCGTTTCTGATCCGCCGTCTGCCGTGTGACAGGCGGCATTTGCTTTAAAATCTAACAAAAATTTACCCGCGAAATGCAGCACAATGGAGAAAAGCTGCGGAATCGACGTGATCGTATTGACAGACAGGCTCTCCGGGTGCTACCATCTCTGCAACATATATGTTACACAGTTGAATTACAGGGGTTATCATGGTATCATTGAGGTGTAAACAAGGATTTTCAGGACATCTATCAGGCTCAGAGCATCTGTCAGGCAGAGCATACATAACATTATTGGCATAGATATCCCCGGTGTAACAGGCAGGGATATCAGGTCCGGACTTTCCCTGGCTGTATTACAGCAGTTTTGTGATAAATAGGGAAAGTGAGGACTAAGATGACAAGACAGATAAAACAAATAGAAGATCTGGAAATCTGGGACGACTTTATGTTTGGGGTAGTCATGCAGAAGAAGGAACTATGCAGACCGCTTCTGGAGATGATCCTGCAGGTCAGGATCAAAGACATCCGTTATCTGCAACTACGACCCATTCAGCCGGGAAAGGTGCATTTACCGGTTTGAAAATCTCTGCACGGACGATCCGTCATTAAAGCTGGGAGACGACACGGCGATCATCATTGTAAACCCATACGGAACCAATGATG
>OLWA01002014.1_pt1 | contig 19283 bp, 10 predicted proteins | sample 1673251 | NCBI WGS metagenome assembly OLWA01 (sample SAMEA3178937, study PRJEB25190) | human gut metagenome | biome: human gut; feature: human-associated habitat; material: faeces | place: Austria | collected 2013 | reverse complement strand
AGGGGACGGCAGACTGCTGATGGGCAGCAAAATGCCTGCACTTCTCTGCATCTTCTTTTACCTTCCTTTATAACTCGATCATAACACCGGCGTGGTCAGACACCTGCGGCTCCTGCAGGCCGCTGAACACCACTCGGCTGCTCTTGACAGCCACCGCCTTGGAGCACCAGATCTGGTCGATGCGCTTTTTTGCCGCTGCATCCGGGGCATCCCGCCAGCCGTCAATGGCTTCCACCACCGTATAGCCCGCGTCCCGCTGCTGTGCCAAGCGGTAGGTATCCTGCCAGCCGCTGCCTTGCACGAGGTCGTAACCCTCGCCCCGCACGTCGGCTTCGCTGTTGAAGTCGCCCAGCAGAAAGGCGGTCTTTTTGGCGCCCGCCGCCTTTGAAAGCTTTTCCCACTGGGGAGCGAAAGGTTCTACTTCGTCCTTCCACCAGCCCAGATGCACCGTATAGTACCAGACATCTCCTGCACAGATGCCCAGTGTGCGGCGGGTCTTCCAGTTGTTGTAATCATTGATCTGGCTCAGCAGCAGGTTTTCGGCATCGGTGATGGGTGCACGGCTGAACACCGCCGCGCCCTCATCGTAAATGTCGTAGCCCACCTTTGCCGGAAGCCAGCTCCAATAGTAGTGCACACCCCGCGCTTCCAGCATTTTTGCCACGGCTGCGGCGTGGTTGTCCGCTTTCAGCAGCACCATATTGCCGGGGCAGGGGTAGTACCCCGCCGGAGCCTCTGCCAGCAGCGGCGCAGCGGCGGTCTGGTTCACCTCCTGCAGGGCGAACACCTCCGGCTGCTCCTTTGCGATGAAGTCTACAAATATCTCCCGCTTTGCCTCATGCTCCGGGATGATAAGGCTGTGGGTATTCAATGTCAGCAGTTTCATAGTTTTTTACAGAATATCGTTGATGTCAGATTTCAGAACGTCCGCCTTGGGGCCGTATACGGCCTGAATGCCGTCGCCCTTCACCAGCAGGCTCAGGGCACCCTCGGCCTTCCATGCGGCAAGGTCGGCAACCTTGGCGGGGTTCTTCACGGTAACGCGCAGACGGGTCATGCAGGCGTCCACCAGCACGATGTTCTCCCGGCCGCCCAGCAGGGCGATGATGCGCTCGGCCTGACCGTTATCCGACTTCTTCTCGGTCTTGGCTGCGGTATCGTCCGCGTTATTGTCGGTATAGTTGCCCAGACGGCCCGGCGTTGCCAGCTTGAGCTTGCCGATCATGAAGTAGGCCACGAAGTAGCCGATGACAAAGAATGCGGCGACGCAGAGCACAAAGTTGATGATGTCACCGCCCAGACCGGCCTGCAGGGACATAGGGATGCGGGTGATGAATTCCAGATTGCCGAAGGAGTGCAGGCGCAGATGGATGATGCCTGCCATGGCGAAAGCACAGCCCTGCAGCAGTGCGTACACGATGTACAGCGGCATGGCGCAGAACATGAACATGAATTCCAGCGGCTCGGTGACGCCGGTGAGGAAGACAGCCAGTGCGGTGGAGATGAACATGGACTTATAGTTTGCGCGTTTGTCGGCATCCACCCGGCGGAACATGGCCAGTGCAATGCCCAGCAGCAGACCGGTAGCGCCGATCATCTGGCCTACCTTGAAGCGGGCGGGGGTAACGGTAGCCAGCAGGTTGTTGTAAGCAGCCATGTCACCGGCCTTCTTGAAGTTGATGAGGTCGTTGGCCCATGCCAGCCACAGCGGGTCCTGACCGAACACCTGACTGCCTGCGTTGACGCCGGTAGCGATGGTGTAGGTGCCGCCGAAGGAGGTGTAGTTCATGGGGATGGTCAGCATATGGTGCAGGCCGAAGGGCAGCAGCAGACGTTCCAGCGTACCATAGATGAACGGAGCCAGAATCGGAGAGGTCTCGGAAGAGTTGGCGATCCAGATGCCGAAGTTGTTGATGCCGGTCTGAACCACAGGCCAGAACAGCGACAGAACGATGGAGATGACCACCGAGTAGCCGATGACCACCATGGGCACGAAGCGCTTGCCGTTGAAGAAGGCCAGTGCATCCGGCAGCTTGCGGAAATTGTAGTATTTATTGTATGCCACGCCGCCCACGAAACCAGCGATGATGCCCACAAACACGCCCATGTTCAGCGCCGGAGCACCCAGCACAGAGGTAAAGTAACCGTTGACGGCGATCTCCTGCCCGAACAGGGTGTGGGTCACGGCGTTGGGGTCTTCCAGCATGGCGCTGGTGACGCCGAAAATGTTGCCGGTGATGACGTTGATGAGGGCAAACGCCAGCACGGCCGCAAAGGCACCGCCGGCACGCTCCTTCGCCCAGCTGCCGCCGATGGCCACGGCGAACAGGATGTGCAGATTGTTGATGACCGCCCAGCCGATGTTCTCCATGGTGGTGCCGATGGTCATGACTGCTGCGATGTCGCCGCCGCCCATCTGCACCAGCTTGCCCAGACTGATCATCAGACCGGCAGCGGGCATGACGGCGATGACCGTCATCAGCACCTTGCCCAGCTTTTGTAAAAAGTCGAAGTTGATGAGCCCCTTTTTGCCCGGAGCCGCTTTTGTTGTTGCCATGATGTTCCTCCTTGTTTCCTTTTGCATCGTTTTACGCAAGTGTTGCATCACGTTTGCGTAACTTTACGCAACAAGAATAATTCAACTCCGCAATTTTTACAAGAGTTTTCTATGGGAAAAAAATAAACTTTCTACGTTTTCTACAACTTAGCAAAGGATTCTTTGTGAAAGTTGTCGAAGGTACGCAGAGTGACGTATTGCACGATTTGCGCAACTCTTTGCGCAAACATTGACATTGCGTGCAAACGGCTTTACAATAGAAGCAATATCGATCCGGGAGGAACAGATCATGGCAGTTACCATCAAGGATGTCGCCGCAGCAGCGGGGGTCTCCCCCTCTACGGTTTCCCGCACCTGCAAGGACAGCCCTTCCATCAGCCGGGACACCAAGGAGCGGGTGCGCCGCATCATGGCACAGCTGGGCTATGAGCCGAACTTTGAGGCCGAGCCGGTGGAGGCATTTTCCAAGACCATCGGCATCATTCTGCCCTCCTCCCAGCGGGATGTCTACGAAAACGCATTCCATCTGGAGATCATCCGCGGCATCGGGCAGTTCTGCAACCAGCGGCGGTATGTGAACACGGTCATCACCGGGCAGGACGATGCAGAGATCTTGGACGCCATCCAAAGCATGGTGGCCAACGCACAGGCGGACGGCTTCATCCTGCTCTATTCCAAAAAGGACTGCCCGGTGGCGGCCTATCTGCGCAGCGAAGGGCTGCTCCATGTCATTGTGGGCAAGGCAGCACAGTCGGCCAACCAGACCATCTACATCGACAATGACAACGCCCTTGCGGGAGAGGAAGCCACCGATTACCTCTGCGAGCTGGGCCACCGCCGCATCGCCTACTTCGGGGTCAGCAATGCGATGCTGTTTTCGGCAGAGCGCAGGCGGGGCTACCAGATGTCCCTGCTCAAGCACGGCATCACCCCGCGGGAAGAGGACTGTGTGGAGGTCAACACCCTGAACGATGCCTACGAGGGGGCGCTGAAAGCCCTGCTCACCGCCCCGAATCACCCCACCGCCATGCTGGTCAGTGACGATATCCTTGCTGTGGTGCTGGAACAGTTCTGCGGCAAGCTGGGACTGCGCGTCCCGAAAGATTTGTCCATCGTGTCCTTCAATAACTCCTTGTTCTCCCGCATCACCAGCCCCCAGCTGACCACCGTGGACGTGAACCCCTACCAGCTGGGCATGGAGGCCGCCAGCCAGACCATCAACCATATTGAGAACCCGAACCTTCTGGCAACAAAGATCATCGTGCCGCACAAGCTCATCCCGCGGGAGAGCTGCTGCCCGCCGCCGGAGGTCTGATCAAACATCCTCTTTTTCAGAGAAACCAAAGAGCCGAACCTTTTCCCGGCAGGGGAAAGGTTCGGCTCTTCCGTCACAAAAAGACAACTTCCTGTCACAAAACCACTTCGGGAAAAGCGGCTGTCCATGGTAGAATAAAGAAAATACCATAATAAGGAGTTTTCTTTATGGCAGCTACTTCTCAAAAGCGCTCCGGCACCACCGACCTTACCGTGGGCAAGCCGCTGGAAGAGGGCGTTTCCGTCCTGAACGCCTGCACCGAGAGTGGCTTCCCGGATTACAGCAGCTTCCTGAAAACCTTCCGCCGCCTGTACGGCATCACCCCCGCCGAATACCGCACACAGCACCGGATGCAGTAGGCTTACCGCTGCGCCTGTTTTTCTTCGCGTGTATGCAGAAAAGGCCGGACCCATTCAAAGGGGTCCGGCCTTTTCCGTGCCTTGGTTGGTTCTTGTGCAAAGTTACGGCAGATCTTCAGTCCCATCGGTGCCCGGATGGTGCCGACAGGGGAGATGGAACAGTATCTTTCGCCGGGGTGTGACCGCAGCAGACCGGAAGCTCGCTATCAGCAGGTCTCAGGATGAAGGAGTGCCTCCACAAGATCCATGTTCTTGGAAACGTCATTGCGCGTGCTCGCATAAAGCATCGTTGCTACGATCAGGCGATCCATCATGCGCGCCAGATAGACCCGGCCGATACCCTTCAGACCTGCTTGCTCGAAAATACTCAGCAGGTCGTTGAGTGCCTTGACCATGTGCTCCGTCTGTTCCTTCGGAGCGCTGCTGCTGTCGATCTTTGCGATCTCCCGGAGGAGCCTTCCAGACTTCTTCGTGAACAGGTCTGCGTCCGGGTCCTCCTCATGCTCCTTTTCATATTCGACCAGCTTTTCCCAGCTTTCTTCGTTGAATCTGGCTGCAAGGATCATAAACCAGCCAAGCAGCAGGATGCCGTCATGATCCAGTACCCGGTTCGTGGGTTCTGCGCCATGCAGCGGTCTCAGCGTCTGGCTCACCTCATTCGGGAGAGACCGCAAGCGTCCATTCAGATACGCCCGGAGCTTTTCCTCCATTGCAGCACCTTCCCGTTCCATGTGCTCCTCGTTGTTGTCATTCACACGGGTGCCCACATAGGCATACATCTCATTAAACAGCGCGGCAAGTTCCTCCGGCAAGCCATCCTTCGTCAGCACATACGGAGGGACTTTCGGGAAGAGGATCACCAGTGCCTGCAGCAGCCCCTTGAGCGCCAAGCTTGCCGTGCGCGTATACTCCCGCGTGTAATTGCTGGTATAATGCCCGGACAGCGGGTCCGTTCCGTCCGCATCCATAAGCGTCGCCTGGTCAAGCGAGTCGGCATTCTTCACCAGTTCTTCTACCAGCTTTGCATTGAAGGCACTATCACCAGCCCGGCTCTCCTCCGTATCCGGGACGGTATCGACCATGCGGAGGAGCGCCTGCGTGCCGCCGCTCTCCGTGCCCGCAGCAGCGTTCCGGGTGCCATTGGTCTGGCGCAAAAAGCCCTTGAGCACCTCCATCATATCCCGCCATGTAAGGTTGTCGCGGTAGTGCCTGCGCATTGCCAGAAATACAGCGTCCAGCAGATTATGCGGGTTCCAGTTCTGGTTGTAGAGCATAAAAAGCCGCTCGACTTCTTCATCAGTCAGGTGAAAAATCGTCGCCATTTTGTAGATTTCGCTCTTCGAGCCAACACGGCTTTCCGTATAGCCGCGGTTCAGCACCGTGACCCATGCCGCATCATGCAGAGGGCCAATATTCGGCGCTTCTTCCAGCCGCCGGGCAACTTGACGGCGGACCGTTGCCGACCATCCCCTCGAATGGTCCAGCTGCTTGAGATCCGGGCAGTCCAGACCTTCCAAAATTTCAGGATAATGGGTCTGCAATGCGCGGCAGACGCAGAAGCCGGGCGTCATCACCGTTCTCCAATCCGTCAGCGTTTCCAGCAGATTTTCTGCATTCATCAGCACCGCGTTTTCGTTATCCCGCGTCTGTTCGATCCACTCGTTCAGCTGCCGCTCCGATTCGCGCGTTTGGGGCATCATGTTGTCTTCCATTTTGTTGACCTCCTCTGAATTTCTGGCTGAAGGGTATAGTCTCCCCATTCAACTGCCCTTATTATAGCACATCTTTTATATCTGGTCTCAAAAATCTCAAATAACCTAAAAGCCTTCCGACATTTTTTCGGGCAGCGTCTCTTTTGTATGCTAATCTGGTATCGTTCCCAAGGAACGCTCGTGATCCCAGACCATTCAAAAGGAGGCTGCTTTATGCCCGATCTCGAAAAAAGCCACGATAAAATGTCCGAAAATTTCTCGAAAATGACCCCTGCCATGCGGCGTCATCTGACCATGCACCTGTCGTATCTTCAGTCCGACTGCAAAAAGGACGCACTGGACGACCCGCTTTTTCACCTGAACGTCAGGGCGCTGAATGAATTTTATCAGCTGAATGCGTTTTTGTATCCCTCCGACGTTCGGACCATTCTGGACAGCTGCGGCACGGACAAGATCCGCCGCGCCTTGATCCTTCTGGGGCAGTGCCAGAAGCCTCACATCCTTCGTCAGGTCGATATCGAGGCGCTGCGCACCGAAATGGAACAGGTGACCGGTTGTGGACCCGCCAAGCAGACCCTGCTGGATCTGGTAAGCCGCACCAACCGCACTGCCGTTCCTTTCCGTGTGCTGCTGGTCGGCCCCTCCGGCATCGGCAAGACCCTGCTTGGCGACATCCTCGCCGCACACTACAAGCCGCGGCGCATCGACTGCGGTTCCATCAGCTCCCCCGTCGCGCTGGCTGGAGAGGAATCCGGGTACAACAATTCCACCTATGGCATGTTGGCGGATGCGGCGCTTGATCAGGCGGATCTTTTGCAGCTTACCGGGGTAGACCGCATTACGTTCGGCGGGCAGAACGGCAACCCGTTCCCTGCGCTGATCCAGCTGGTGCGCGAGCATACCGTGCACGACCTTTACCTTGGCACCTCCGTACATGTAAACGCCAACATCATCGCCGAAGCCGAAAGCACCGCTTCGCTGCCCGCCGACCTGATCAGTGCCTTTGACGCGGTGATCGCCATGCCCGCACCCACGCGGGAGGAGCGTCTCGCATTCGGCAAGGCGCTGTTCGACACCCTCAACACGCGCAGCGGCCTTGTTCTGGAACCGGACGTCCTTCCCTGGCTGCTGGATCATTACTGCCCGGACGAGGGCATGACGAACCTGAAAACCAGCGTGGAGCGGCTTTTCCATGCCGCCTCCAACACGCCTGACCCGGCGCTGCCCATCACGATCCCTGCCGCTGAAAAATTCCTTGGCGCGGCACAGCTGAGCGAATACGAGAAGAACGTGCTGGCATTCCGTCAGGGGGTCTATTCCGACAGTATGCGCAAGGTCGGTCAGGCGCTGATGCAGACCATCAACGAGAACCGCGGCTCTTTCTCGGAGCGCAGCAGTGCCAATCGTTCCGATGCCATGGAGCGCTTTTCCTACATTGCACGCTTCCAGCGCTCTCAGCTGCCCTTCCGGTTCGACCTGCCCTCCTTTGAATGCGGTGTGAAGCAGATCATCGGTCTGGACAATGTAAAGGACACGATGCGCGCCCGGCTTGCCGGTATGGAAGCCTCCAACGAGGCAGGCCGTCCGCTGCTTTTTGTCGGCCCCGCCGGTACGGGCAAGACGCACTTCTGCCGTGTATTTGCCCAGTCCCTGAACCTTCCGTTCGAGAAGATCAGCTGCGCCGGGCTTCAGCCCGCCGACCTGAAAGGCACCAGCATCGTTTACAACAACAGCTGCGCCGGTGTCATTGCGCAGGCGCTCAAGCGCGCAGGCAGCACCCGTGCCGTTCTTCTGCTGGATGAGGTGGACAAGCTGCCGGCAGAATCCCAGTTTGCCCTGCTGGACCTGCTGGACGGCCACCGCAGTTTTTACGAAAAGCATCTGGACTGCGATATCGATCTGCACCAGCTGGTCCCTGTTCTGACCGCAAACGATCTGGAAAAGGTCTCTCCCATTCTCCGGGACCGCTGCGACCTGATGCCGATGTACGGCTATACGCTGGCCGAGAAAAAGGCCATTGCACAGCAGGCCATGCTCCCCGCCGCGCTGAAAAAATACGACCTGCCCGATGCGCTGTTCCCGGAAAACGTCACGGACCTTTTGGTGCGCCGCTACTGCCGCGCACCCGGCTGCCGTGACATGGAAAGCGCGCTGAACCGCCTGTGCGAGACCCTGACCCTGTACCGGGCACAGGAAAAGGAACTGACGGTAAACGAAGCGCTGCTGGAGACCGTGCTTGGCACCCCGCCCGCCGCATTGAACCACTACCCGGCGCACCTCCCGGAGGATACGACCGGGCTTGTAAGTACGCTGGCAGTCATGCGCAGCTCTGCCGGTGTGAGCTTCGGCTCGCGCGATGCCGTACAGGCCGTTCTGACGGAACGCCCCGGCATTACCATCACCGGCTTTGCACAGGACGCTCTGCGGGAGAGCGTGCAGACTGCCCTGACCGCCGCCGAACAGCTGACCGGCAAAACGCTGCCGGAGGGCAAGGGGGTGCACATCCATTTCTGCGGCGATGCGCCCAAGAACGGCACCTCCGGCGGCTGCGCCATTGCGCTGGCGCTGGCCAGCCTGCTGACCGGAACGCCCGTTCCCCGCACCTTTGCCCTGACCGGCACGGTCGATCTTCTGGGCAGTGTCGGAAAGGTCGGCGGCATCCCGGAAAAGACCGAAGCCGCCCTTGCCGCCGACTGCAAGCTGCTTTTTCTGCCCGGCGAGAACCGCGACGACCTGCCGCCGGAGCTCCGGGAGCAGGCCGATGCACAGGGCATGGAGATCCTGTTTGCGGATACGCTGGCCGAGATCTGGGCAAAGTGCATGGAGCTGTAAACGGATTTAGAATAAACGATGCTTTCTCCCTCTGCGGCTTCCGCAGGGGGAGTTTTGTTGTCAGGTGTCCGGTTCCCACCAAGAGTCCCAGTTGTGGAAAAGGGCAAACAGCTTTTCTTTTTTATTCTGCCTTTCTAACTTTTTTGCCTTTTTATCATCATCGCAGAACCAAATCATCAGTTCTCTCTGCATCGAAAGAAGGGGATGATGTTCAGGCAGGATTTTTTCCAGCAAAACCAGCTGTTCTTCAAAAAAGCGGAACATCGGCTCTCTCTGCTTGTTAAGCTCCTCTGCAATCATCTTGTAGCGTTGCAGATCATTCATATACCATTGCTCACTAAATTCTTCGGCCTCTTTCGCTTTTTCAGCTTCTTCCTCTGCTTTTTCGTTCCAATTTTCAATGCTATTTTCCATATCTTTTTCTGCTATGAGCAACGCATTGCCTGCACGCGTATATTTCTTTTGGATGCAACAGCAACAAGCGTATAGAGCACACGCTCTTAACCAGCGCAAAAGATCAGAAACTTCCAAAAACGTTTCCTCTTGATTTCTTGCCTGATTGTCCTTTGAGAGGATATCAAACAATTCCTCTGTCAGTTCAATCACACTTTTTTCATCGTGATTTTTCCGTGCCGTACAAATTGCTCTTTCATAGTACGGCTCCATAAAGTAATGCCCCGGATAAAATTCCGTCGTCGTTTTTCCGTCTGGCGTTCTTACTGTCACGACCGGATTATCAAACCACCGACCTGCAGACTGCAAAAGGATGATTTGTTTGAGCCATTTCAGTTCTTTGCCATAATCTTTTACTTCTTCATAAGCATCCACGATTTTCTGTAAGTCATCCATGAATTCAGATGCTATACTGCCACCATTATTCTTCCTTGCTTTCTCAAAAATCGTCTGGCAATACTTCCGGTCTTTTTGCTTTGTCATCTCCCCATTCTGTAAATCACTCAGAAGAGACTTTGTTTCCTCGTCAATGATGGATACACGCTTCGGTTGTTCATAAAAAATCTTGTCGCCTATCACCTTCCGTCTCGAAAAAAGATCTCGTCTATGCGTTCCATATATTATATATCTACACTTTTCTGCATATATTTCTGCTCTTTTTTCTTCTCCTAGCTGATAAGCTGCTTTTCGTAAGATATCATAAAACTCAGCTTTTTTGCGCCTATAGCGCATTGGAATTGCTTCATAGTTTACTTTCTCGCTTAAACTGGCCGGAACTATGTAGCCTTCTTCTTCATTTTTTGGATCGTTATCCATTTCTTTCTTCGTTAAGCCTATATGCACCCTTTCTTCATTTGCTTGTCCAACTTTTAATATTTTTTTGCAAAGTTTTTGTTTCAATGCTTCTTTATCGGGCTGTTGGCTTGCCCAATCTGCAACTTGCCAATAAACCCTCATCTCTTCCAGTGGATCCTGTATTGGGAGATACTTTTTCGGATGTTCTACAAAATCCAACTGAACTTGAAAGGCACGGTTTTTATATTGTCGGCTTTTTTCTTCATCCTTAAACCGATATGCTATATAATCGCAGCACTCCATCTGCGCAATTACATCACTTGGTTCTTTCTTCATCAAAAAGTCCGAATAATCACACCGAGTTTCCAGAAGAATTTTTTCATACTGAACAGATTCTTCTCGAAGCGTTTCCTCATCATCCGAAATAAAAAATGCAAAAAAATTTTCAAAACGTTCTATACGATCCCAGCAAAGTTCTATAATTTCCTCATAGTTTATTGGCTCCTGCTCTTGTAGAAATTCCAGATACTCTTGTGCCGCTTGTTTTTCTTCCTGTACATAAATCTGAACTTTATCTGGATTTTTCTCATAGTCAATTTCCTTTGCTTTTTCTGCAAGCCATTTACAGATTCTCAGATAATGTTCGTAATCCTCATTTGTTTTTCTCTCAAAATGTTCCAGCAATTCTTTTCCAACCTGAATCTGTTTTTCATTGCTGGCGATATCCGTATAAGGCCAGTAATCCAAATAATTATCCGGATGAAGTTCCTCCGAAAGCTTTCGTTTAATTTCTTCTAACCGTTCACTATACTTTTCATATTCCTGAAACAGCACCGGATACGTCAGTTTTCGATCTGGCTCTTCCAGACAGACTGTCCAATATTCTCGCGCCAATTCCGTCGTTTCATAGTTTTTCCGTACATACTCAGGTGTCACATAGCTCAAAACATTCCACAAATTCCAGTGTAGGCAAATTACTTTTTTCTGTATATCCGAGACACCCGCAACAGACAGCAAACCGTCATTCAAAGCATTGTAGCTGCACATTGCATCCGGAAGATATTCCACTATACGGAGAACATAATTTTCTTTTCGACTGCGATTTTTTACATTAAAAAGCCACACCGCCGCACAGCTGGACCAATAGCCAAACAGAAATGTTTCTTTCTCCGCAATTTTTCGCGCCTGAATATAGGCTTCTGCCATCGCAATACGGTTCTGAGGAGAAATTTGCACGCCATATCTTCTATACGGAAGCGGCAACGCACTCAAAAAGATATCACACTGTTCCAGCGTAATCGCCAGCACTTTCCTTGCCACCACCCGCACCAGCGTATGCAGGTTTAAAATAACTTCTTCTGAATCCTTTTCCGTTTTCTGCTGCACATATCCCAGCCGGAGCAGATGATTCAGCGCCTCAAGGTTCTTGGTGTTTTCGTCTTTCGATTCATGCGGGCAGCAGGAGAGAAACAGCGTTTCGTACATGCCGCTGTTCTCGCCGATGAGCTGCGCATAGCGCAGCATATCCTGCTCCCGCTCGTTAAAATTTGCCAGACGGAACAGCCGGATCAGATGCCCCTCGATCCGGTTTTTTGAATAGTCGGTGTCCTTCTGACCGCTGATCTCCACAAAGGCGCCCGAGCCATAGCCGTCACAGCTCAACTCCTTGTAGATCTCCGGGACGGTCAGTCGGCTTTCCCGCATGGTGCGGGCGATCATATCCACCGTCATGGTGTGGCGGTCTACCAACGCAATAAGCCTGTCCAGTTCTTCGTCACTGCGCTTTTGCGCATCACTGTGCCCCTTGACATCTTTGCTGTTTTCGCGCAGGATCGCGCGCAGCGACTCCAATTCCAGCCTGTCCACCTCGAAAGGAACGATCCCGGTGACATTCGACACATCCAGACGGGTCACGAACAGCACCTTGCAATTCAGCTGGCACAGACGGGTAAAAAGATCGGTCTGTCCCTGCACCGTTTCCTCGTGCACCACAGAATCCCAGTACTCTTGTGTGTCGTCATCCACATTGTCGATGATAAGCAGGTCGTTTTCGTGCATGTGGGCATTCAGTTCCCGGAACATATCATCAATGATCCCAGCCACAGGGCGGGGGACGTCCTTTCCGTCCTTCTGCTCGGTAAATGCCACCGTGGACATATTCCGCGCCAGCGTATCCACCGCAAGGCCGGTCATGCTGCCCGGGTAAAAGGCATAGTACACCTGCGAACAGGGATAGTTTCTCTGCCATTTGTGCCCCAGCAGCGTTACCAGCTTGGTTTTGCCGATGCCGGAAAAGCCGTGCAGCACCAGTTTTCCCTCGGCCCACAGCTTTGCTTCGATTTTTTTGATATCTTTATCGCGCCCCAGCACCTCGTCGCCGTTCAGCTGCAAAAGGCCAAGACTCATCTGCCATGCGGGCGGCTCGATCTTGCGGTACAGCTGCATGACCTGTTCCATCATTTCCTGCACGGAGCTGCGCTTTTCCGGCTTTATTTCTGCCGCGCCGGAAAGGATCTGATCCAGACTTTTCTGCACCGCCGGTGTGAGCTGCGGGTCGTTGATGCCGCTGGCATCGAGCGTCGGGGCTTTCAGTTCCTTCTTGAAATCCGAATACCAGCCCTTCCGCAGCGCTTCCAGAATGTTCTGATCCAGCAGGCAGTGCATCAGCTTGCCCACTGCGTAAACGTCCGCCTTGGGGGTCAGGCGCTGCTCACCGCCGCCCTTCAGCTCCGGGGCGGCAAAGCCCGGGGTCGCCATGACAGACTCTTCGCCGAGCGGCGCAGTTTCCCCGTCCACCAGTGCGCGGGCGCTGCCAAAATCAATGAGCATGGCGTTCAGAACGTTTGCGCCCTTATCATCCATTGCCAAAAACACATTGCCCAAGTTGATATCTCCATGCAGGTAGCCCGCCTCATGGATCTTTGCAAGCAGGATCAGCAGACGCCAGACCAGCATCAGCGTCACTTGCAGCGGCGGCACCGCCAACACCGATTTGCTGTTCGGCTGCAAATTGCCCAAAGGGGTTTCTTTGCTCTTTTCCTTTCCGGCTTCCCGCAGGATATCCTGTAACCACAGGCCGTCCTTGTGGTTCAGGTTGTCCATTTCCAGAATGCAGCAGGGAAGCGTGCCCTCTGCCTGCCATACCGTGCCGTCCGGCTCCCGGATGCTCTGCACCTCCAGCATCCCGCGCACCGGCCACACATGAACGGTTTCTTGCGCGACCTCCTGACTAATCTTCATTTCCCGCGCTGCCTGCTTGGCAAGCTTTTCATAGCAGCTCAACAGACCCGGATCCTCATCCGGGCTGTCTACATACGCACGCTCGACCGGGACCCCCTTCCGGCGCTCCCACTCTTGGGGATAAAACTCCTTCAGCACGGCGCGGATGCCGCTGCCGGCTTTTTCCGCATAATAAATGATCGCCGTTCCGCCCGCTTCGTTGGAGGCTGTTATTTTGTACTCTGCTCCATCCCGTGTGTACAGGACAGTCCCTTCCGCCCATTTCTTCCGCAATGTTCCATTCCTCCCTATTCGCCGTTTTTTTCAGTGTACCACACCGAAGCCTTCGGCTCTATGGCAAATACGCACAACTTTTTACCAGTTTCTTATGCAAGTTGACTGCGAAACTAATTTTTTGGGGGCAGGGTATCCGCTTACGCTATACTGTACTCACTGAAGCGGGAAACGCCCGCCGAACCCCAAAAAACGGAGGTATTTCTTATGAAGATCAACCATTCACAGAAACTTGTACAGCGCGTTCAGGAGCATCTTGACAAGAACCACATGAAGTATATGTTCGATGAAGATGCCGACTGCTTCCATTTCCCCATTTATGCAGCGTTCTCCTCGTTCTTTTTCACCATGTTTTCTCTTCACATGGAGGACGACTGCATCCTCTTGGACGCCGAGTTTCCGCTGCTCATCGATCCCCCTCACCGCGCTCCGGTCAAGGCGTTTATCTCGGACCTTAACAGCACGATAAAGAACGGCTGCTTCCATCTGAACTCCATGAGCGGCTGGCTGCTGTTCCATATCTATATCGACTGCGTTGAGCGCATCCCCACGGACGCGGTTCTGTCCCGTGCACTGTCGTATGCCTGCGCTATGATGGACCTCCACTGCAAGGATCTGCTTCGCCTGCTCACGGATGCCTCGGAGCCGAAAAAGCCCGCGCCGTCCGCCCCGGACTCCTCCCTTGTGGACGGTTTTCTGGAAGAGCTCCTGCGTTCCATCCATCCGACGGAGAAATCGGAGGACAGTTCCGAGGAGGACGGTTCCGCGGACAAGCCGTTCCACTTTCCGTTTGCGGTAAAGCTGGACGAGGAAGCGACGGAAGAGCCCAGTGCAGCGCCTGAACTTTCGGAAGAGGATCAGCAGCTCTTTGAAAAGCTGCTGCACATCTCTAAAGAGCCCGATAGCGCTGACGAGGACAAGGACGAAAACGAGGACTAAGCTGAAAGGAGCCAACACGGATATGAAATGTTACAGTTTTACAAAGCCCGGCCGCCTCCACCTGAAAAACGGCGAGAAGAATCAGGATCAGTTGTTCGGCATCCGCAGCCGTGACCGTATCGCGGTCTGCCTGAGCGATGGATGCAGCACCGCGTCCCATGGTCTGGCAGCGGCGCAGCAGATCGTCACCCTGACTGCCCGGATGTTTTACGAGCAGTTTTACGACCTGCTGCTGGACGACCCCGACACCGTGCGCCGGAAGATCTGCGCCGTTCTCCAGCCGGCACTGCGCGCCTTTGCCGAACAGCAGGGCGTTGAACCGGAAGCGCTGGCAGCGACCCTGATCGTCTTTGCTGCGGACGATACCGGCCGCTATCTCTGCGCCCATCTGGGCGATGGCTGCATCCTGATGCAGCCGTCGGGCGCGGAGGCAGCCGCATTTTCAACGATCTCTGCCCCTTCCTGCGGGATCGCGCCGCATTCTACCTATCTGACCATGAACACCAACATGATGCAGCACCTGAAAGTATATCGTTCTCTCCGGCCTGTGCGGGGAAAATTCCTTCTGCTTACCGATGGCGCAGACGACCTGCTGCGAAGCAAACTTCCGAAAGACCGGCTCCTCTGTCCCTTTTCCGGCCCGGAGCTGGAGTGCTATCTGGACGAACAGCACCCCCTTGACGATTACAGCGCCGCCATCGTTACAATTTCCTGAGCCGCGCCTTTCTTTTTGACGATAAACGTTTTATAATATGCCCAAAGAAGTATAAAGGAGGAATCCCCATGGCCGCATACAACGACCGCGTTCCGCTGAAAGACGGCACGGTTCTGTACACCACAGACGGAAAGCGTTTTCATATCCTGCACAGTACCTCTATTGGCGGAAGCGCGATCCTTTATTCCGCGCATCTGGACGGGTCCTCGCTGGATGTTACCCTTAAAGAATTTTACCCCGCCGGTTGTGTGCGCGTGAACGGGGTCGCGCTGGACCCCGGCCTTGCCGCACCGGATGCCTCTCCCGCATTGCGGCAGGCATTTTACCAGCGGCTGGAGCGGATGGCACAGCACGAACTGGAACTGAGCCAGCTGGCCTATAACGGTTCCTTCCACGCATTGCCCCATTTGGAGCAGCTGGAGGTCTGTTCCATCTCCCAGCCCGAAGAGCCCGTGCATCGCTCCGCTGACGGCACCGCTTTGCCCTGCACCTTTCTGTATCTGCCCACGCTGAACCCTTCCAAAGGCTTTTTCCTGTCCGATCTTCTTGCCGAGTGTGCCGCCTATCCCCGGGACAAGGAGCACCCTTTCGGCGCTTTGATGTCGAACGAGCCGCGCTCCATCGCTGCGCCGCATATTCTGACCACCCTGCATCTGATCCGCCTGATCCTGGATGCCCTTGCAACGCTTCATAAAACGGCGATCCACGGAGACATTTCCTTAGGGAACCTTTTTATTGACGGCGATCTGCATACCGGTACGATGCGCGGCGCAGTCTTTCTGGATTTTGGTTCTGCACGCCTGCTGGACGCTCCCAACGGAAAGACCGCGCCGATCCTGCCCAGCGAGAAGCTCTACACCACACCCCTGTTCTGCGCGCCGGAAATTTTTACCGGTGCCTGCAGCGGCGAGCCATTTTGTCTGACCCCTGCGGCAGACGTGTATTCCGTCGGCGTCCTGCTGCGGCTTCTGCTGCGAAAAGAAGCGCTGGCAGCTTACCGGAAGTTCCCGGAGGATCTGGCAGAGGAATTGAAGCCCGCAGAGATCTATCCTTCCGATACCGTTCCCTCCGCGCGGCCTGTGCTGCCCCAGCTGAATCGTATCCTCTCTGCCGCCGCAGAACCAGACCCGGAAAAGCGCATCCCTGTGGCTGAAATGCTGAAAGAGATAAACGCCCTCATCGCGCAGCTCTCTGCGCCGCGTTTCCCGCTGGCAGAGAACCTTTCCAGCCCGGAGAGCTTTATCCCGCACAGCCGCGATAACGAATTGAAGGCCATCCGCAAACAAATGGATTCCGGCGTCCGTCCCATCTTCCTTTATGGTCTGGGCGGCTTGGGCAAAACGGAGACCGCCCGCGCCCTTCTGCGGCAGTGCAAGAAGGACGGGATGCGTGTTGCTTTTTTCAACTATGAGCAATCCGTGCGGAACACAATTTTGAATCTGGAATTTACCAACTATAAGTACACTCCCTCCAAGCCCAGCCTGACTCTTGAGCAGCAGGAGGAAGAGCAGTACCATGAAAAGCTTATGCTTCTGGCTGCAATGGGGCAGAACAGTGTGGTCGTGATGGACAACTTCGACAGCAACAGCCGGACGTTTGATGATCTGCGCCGCGAGCCTGCCTATCAGGATCTGATCGCTCTGGGCGGGCCTCACCTCATTATCACTACGCGGTTCATCCCGGAGGGCGATTCTTCCGTGGAGATTTGTCCTCTGCCGAAAGAGCTGCTGCTGAAAATGATGCTGAAAGAACTGCAAATTACGGAAAAAGAGGACCCCCGCCTTGCGTCCACGCTCCGCGAACTCATCCTTGCAGTCCATGGCCACACTTTGACCTGTCATCTCATTGCAAAGAGCATCCGCTGTTCTTGGGGCAGGTTGACTGCGCAGGATGTACTGGACGCTTTGAAGCAATACGATCTCCAGTCCCTGAAGCAGCGGCCTGTCACCAGCGACAAAGACCGCGGCTATACAAAAGATACGATCTACGGTCATCTGAAAGTATTATTTGACCTGAGCCAGATGACCGGCGCATATCGCACGGTATTGTGCCATACGGTGCTGCTTCCCCCCAAGGGGCTTGATACCAAGCTTTTTCTCGATGGAGAAACGCCGGAGGGACAGGACGCCCTGATCGAGCTGGTCGAACGCGGTTGGATCGGGCGGAACCGGTTAAACAAGGATATCTATTTTCTGACGACGCATTCGCTGATCCGCCAGCTTATCCTGAACGAATTAGCCCCCTCTGTGGACGAATGCAGCGCTTTCTTTGCGCAGTTGGAGCGTTCCTTCACGGATTATGTGGAGCTGCTGGAAGAAACCGGCTATACCACGACCCCCGAGACCATCCGGGCTGATCCTTATCCCAAAGATCCGAACTATGATTTTGAATACGACCTTGGCTGCCTTTATGAAACTGCGGCAGACCTGCCTTTTGTCCCGGATGCGATAAAAGCGGCATGGCTGGACAAAGCCTTGGATCACTATTCAGAAAGTAAGTGGTTCTCTCTCGACGATGATTCCGACAGTGTTACCGATATCGCAGTTATATGCAGACGCTGCCGCTTAAAGCGCCTTCTGCTGACGCAAAAGCTAGCCCCTCAGGATGAACAGCGGGATATCTGGCAGCGGGTGCATGAACTGGAAGAACTGCGCGATGCTTATGTCGGAACGGCAAGCTGTGAAGATCAGGCAAAAAGCTTTGAGAAAGAAGCGGAACTGGAGACACTCTTCTTTTCGCTCTCAGAAGAGGAGGCGCTTGCCGGTGAACATGCGGAGGAATACCGGAACTTAGGGAAAGACATCTATCTTTCCTGCGTTGACCGCCTTATCCGCCAAGATCCTGACCGCTCTTTTGACCAAGCGTTTGTCCGCCATGTCCTGGATATCGCCGCCGAAGGAGAAGCTTTTGTTCTGAAACACTTTGACAACGATGCGGAAGATTTCTTCTCTGAGATCTGCACCTACTATTCTGCGCTTTGCAGCACATTTAGCCTAAATTTTCTTTATTATGAAGCGGCAGATCATTACAACCGAAAGCACGCCGCAGAATGGCTCCGAAAGGACAAATATTTGGAGGAGAAAGCAAAACAGACCGGAAAGAAATTGACCTGCGAGGACTATTGGATCTTCGGGAATCATGCGCGAGATTACGATCAACAGCTGGCATTTCAGTACTACATGACCGCAATTGAATCAGCAGAGCAGATCCTCGAATTAGGGGGCACTCCGCCACGGGAAATATCCACCGCATACCGTTTTTGTGCAAAAATTCTCAAACAGCAGGGCGAGACCAAGAAGGCCGCACTGTTTAAGAAGCGTGCCGCAGATTCCGAAAAGCGCGACAAAGCCATACAGGCAGCCCTCCACAAGGAGTTTGAAGCACAGCAAGGAAAGAACAACGCTCGTAAGAGCAGTTTTTACAGCGCCAACAATCCCTCCGACATCCTTTCTTGATCCTTTTATTTTTTAGACCGTAATTCCTACTCGTAAAAATTATGAGCGGGAATTACGGTCTTATTTTTTCTGTTTGTATATTTTTTGCATATTCTTTATTTTTCGAGTGCCTTTTTAAGTTGTGTTATCCTATATCTACCAGCTCATCACATCCCCAGCAAAGAGAAACAGAGCGTTCCCGACGGGGAACGCCCTGTTGTACAGATCGCTGTTGTCTGTGGCTTTTGGCAGGGTGCGTCCGGGTGGGCGCACCCTGTTTTTTTACTATGCTTCATCGTTTTCTGCGCGCAGCATCCGGTATCCGACACCAACATGGGTCTGGATCAGATGCGGCGCATCCGGGCATCGTTCCAGTTTTTTGCGCAGGGATGCCATATAAACACGCAAGGAGGCAATGTCATTTTCCTGCGTACTGCCCCATACTTTCTGCGTGAGGGAGGTATGCGTCAGCACTTTGCCCACATTATGCGCCAGCACACACAGCAGCTTGTACTCGATGGGGGTCAAATGCAATTCATTCTCGCTCAGCCAGACGCAGCCTGCCGAGAAGTCGATCTTCAAAGGACCATTGACAAAAACCGGGCTGTTTATGCCGTCAGAAGCCAGCAGATTCAATCGGCGCTGCGTTACACGCAGTC
>OLWA01002011.1_pt1 | contig 19298 bp, 20 predicted proteins | sample 1673251 | NCBI WGS metagenome assembly OLWA01 (sample SAMEA3178937, study PRJEB25190) | human gut metagenome | biome: human gut; feature: human-associated habitat; material: faeces | place: Austria | collected 2013 | reverse complement strand
AATTACTAAGGAAATTATAGAGAGAAATAATGGTAGCATAAGTGTAAAAAGCAATGATTCTTTTACAGAATTTAAAATAAAGTTTCCTAAGAGAGAAATTTGAAGCAATATAAATAAATTTTTACGAAAAGAGGTGTTTAAGACATCTCTTTTTTTCTTGAACTTTTAATAAATAATTAATTTATAATTTGGAGATAAATAAAAAAGAAGTAATTTTGTAATATAAAGTTGATATTCATAAGAAAAAAATGTAAAATAATCATAAGAAGTTAATATACGAAAGGGAATGTTAAGATGGATTATACAAATGCAAAAATAGATGTAATAACATCTAGGATAAATGAATTATATAAAAAAAGCAAGGAAGAAGGATTAAATGAAGCTGAAAAAGAAGAACAAGCTCATTTAAGAAGAATTTATATAGACAGAGTTAAGGCGAATTTTAGAAGTCAACTTGCAGGAATAGAACCAAAAAATAAGCAAAAAAAATAAAAAGGGTGATAAATATTGTCAGTTGCAGTAGAAACGTTAATTAAAGATTTTGATTTGGAAGTACTAGTTGAAGGTGAAAAAGGTGTAGAGATAACTGTTAACGATATAAATAGACCAGGTCTTCAATTATCTGGATTTTATAATTATTTTGCTCCTGAAAGATTACAAGTTGTTGGTAAGGCTGAGTGGAGTTTTATTGGGGATATGAGTAGAGAGTTAAGAAGAAAAAGAGTAGATAAATACTTTAGTTTTAATTCTAAATGTGTTGTAATAACAAGAGGATTAGAACCACATGAAGAATTCATAAGGGCTGCCAAGAAAAATAAAACTTGGCTATTAAGAACAACATCAGTTACCACTAACTTTATTAGTAAAATGACCATATATTTATCAGATAAATTTGCACCAGAAACTAGATTACATGGTGTACTTGTAGATGTATACGGTATAGGTATACTGATTACAGGGGAAAGTGGCATTGGTAAAAGTGAGACTGCATTAGAACTTATTAAAAGAGGGCATAGACTTGTAACTGATGATGCTGTTGATATTAAGGAAATTGATGGAGAACTTATTGGGACATCTCCGAAAATTACTATTGGAATGCTTGAAGTGAGAGGAATTGGAATAATTGACATCACTGCACTATATGGATTGAGTTCAGTGCAAGAGTCTAAGGGTATAAATCTTGTTATGCATTTTGAGCATTGGAAGGATAATGGTGATTATGATAGACTTGGAATTAATCAAGATACTCAAGAAATATTAGGCGTTAATGTTAGAAAGCTTAGAGTACCAGTAAGACCTGGTAGAAATATTGCAGTAATTATTGAGGCAGCAGCAGTAAATTATAGACATTCTTTAATGTCAGATATAAGTGCTGTTGATATTATAGAAAGAAGGATGGAAAATCTAACTTTAGAAGATAATTAGGAGGAGAATATGGGTAATAAAAAAAATGCATGGTTAAAATTTGATAATACTAAAAAAGAAGAGATTTTTAGTTTTTGTGAAGGATATAAGAAATATATATCAGACTGTAAAACAGAAAGAGAATCTATTAAAGAAGCTATTTATTTAGCAGAATCAAAAGGATATAGAGATTTAAAGAATGTTATATCTGCTGGAAAATCTCTAAAGGCAGGAGACAAGGTATATTATAATAATATGGATAAATCTTTAGCTTTATTTTTAATAGGAAGCGAAAGTATTGAAAGTGGTATGAGAATTATAGGTTCTCACGTAGATTCACCTAGATTAGATTTAAAACCAAATCCATTATATGAAGATAGTGAATTATCTTTAATGGAAACTCATTACTATGGTGGAGTTAAGAAATATCAATGGGTAACCATACCTCTAGCTTTACATGGGGTAGTAGTTAAAAAAGATGGTACAAAAATAGACGTGGTAGTTGGAGAAGAAGAAACTGATCCAGTTGTTATGGTTTCTGATTTGTTAGTACATTTAGCATCAGAGCAACAACAAAAGAAAGCTACAGAAGTTATTGCTGGAGAAGATTTAAATATCTTAGTTGGTAGCATGCCTTTAGAAGGTGAAGAAAAAGAAGCTGTTAAGGCAAATATATTAAAATTATTAAAAGAAAAATATGATTTTGAAGAAGAAGATTTCATGTCAGCTGAAATAGAAATAGTTCCAGCAGGAAAAGCAAGAGATTTAGGATTAGATAGAAGTATGGTTGCTGGATATGGACATGATGATAGAATTTGTGCATACACTTCTTTATTAGCTTTACTTGAAACTGAAAATACTAAAAAGACTTCAGTGGTATTATTAGTAGATAAAGAAGAAGTAGGAAGCATAGGAGCAACTGGAATGCAATCAAGATTCTTTGAAAATGCAGTGGCAGAATTAATGGACAGAGTAGGAGAGTATTCTGAACTTAAATTAAGAAGAGCATTAGCTAATTCTAAAATGCTTTCTTCAGATGTTACAGCAGCTTTTGATCCTAATTATGCAGGAGCATACGAAAAGAAAAATTCTGCATTCTTTGGTAAGGGATTAGCCTTTGCTAAATATACTGGAGCAAGAGGAAAAAGTGGATGTAATGATGCTAATGCAGAATTTGTTGCATGGCTTAGAAATGTAATGGATGAAAATGATGTTGCATATCAAATGGCTGAATTAGGTAAGGTTGACCAAGGTGGAGGCGGTACTATTGCTTATATTTTAGCTGAGTACGGTATGGAAGTAATTGATTGTGGTGTTGCACTACAAAACATGCATGCTCCATGGGAAGTTGCCAGCAAAGTAGATATCTTTGAAACAATGAGAGGATATAAAGCTTTCCTTATGGCAGAATAGTATAAAAATAAAGAAGAAATAGTAGCTAAGCTATTTCTTCTTTATTTTTATAAATTTTTAGCTAAGCTTTAAGCTTAGTTAAAAATTTAGTAAGCCATTCTTCATCCATTTTCATTGAGCCTAATGAACCATGTTTAATGTCATCTTCTCCACCGTGGGAGTCTGAGCCACAGCTAGTGATAAGGTTATGTTCATTGGCAAAGCTTAAGAATTTTTCTGTATCTTCTTTAGAGTTCATGGCATATATTCCTTCAAGACCATCAAAACCAAGAGCTAATACATCTTGGAAAGAGTTTTTCTTTAAAAGTACTGGATGAGCTAAAACTACTATAGCACCATGTTTCTTTAAAAGTTCTACACCTTCTTTAGTATCTATTTGTACACTAGGAATGTAAGCAGGACAATCATTTCCAATGAAATGCTCAAAGATATATTCCTTATCATAGTTATATCCTGCATCCATTATAGCTTTTGCTATATGAGGTCTTGCTATGGTATCTTTACCATTTTTCATAATAGATTCAAGAGTTATATGAATATCATGGAATTTTGCTAAATTTTCTACTATCTTTTTAGCTCTTTCAATTCTTGTTGTTTTTATTGAATCTAAGAAATCATTTAATTCCTTATTTTTATATCCATCACCTTTAAAAAATCCTAAAACGTGAATAGATTCCTTATTAAAATAAGTAGATAATTCAATGCCAGGAATAAAAGTTATATCAAGATCTTTAGCTGTTTTTAAGGCTTCTTCTATACCAGAAACAGTATCATGGTCAGTAAGTGCTAAGTATTTTACATTAGCTGCCTTAGCTCTTTTAACAACTTCTGAAGGTGAAGATGTTCCATCAGAAGCTGTAGAATGTGTATGTAAATCGCATATTGTCATAAGTGTTAAACTCTCCCTTCAACTAATAGTTTTTATTAAACAAGAACATATGATATAATTAATCAATAAATATTGTAGCACAATTTGTAAAAGGATGCATAAAAAAGGAGAGAAAAAATGTTATTAATGATAGATAACTATGACTCTTTTGTATATAATTTAGTAAGGTATTTTAAGGAGTTAGATGAAGAAATAATAATTTATAGGAATGATAAAATTACCATTGATGAAATAGAAAATATGGATATAACGGGAATCGTCATTTCACCAGGGCCAAAGGATCCTAAACAAGCAGGGATTAGTCTTGAAATTTTACAAAGATTTAAGGGGAAATTACCTATCTTAGGCATATGTCTTGGACATCAATGTATTGGACATTATTTTGGTGGCAAAATTGTTAAGGGAAAAATTCCTATGCATGGCAAGATAAGTGAAGTTGTACATAATAATCAGCATATATTCAAAGGTGTTAAAAATCCTTTAAAAGTTACAAGATATCATTCTTTAGAAATAGAAAAATGTAGCATACCAGCAGAATTAGAAATTATATGTCAAACTGAGGATAATGTAATCATGGCAGTAAAGCACAAAGATTATCCTATATATGGAGTGCAATTTCATCCTGAAGCAGAACTTACAGAAGATGGACATAAAATATTAAAGAATTTTATTAATATAGTAAATAATTATAAATAGGAGCAAAAAATGAACATACATTTAAAAGAAATAAAGCTAAATTTAAATCCATGTGAAGTTTATGAAGCTTTTAGATATGAGATAGATACTATTATTTTAGATAGTTCTAAAGAAGATGAAAAGTTATCAAAGTATTCCTTTATAGGATTAAATCCATATATGACTTTTTCTAGCTTTCAAAATAATGGCTATATAGATGGAGTGAAAGTAGAAGGAACCCCTTTTAAGATACTAGAGGAATTATTAACGAGAAATAAGGTGGTAGAAAAAACTAATATTCCTTTAATAGGGGGATCCATGGGATACATATCTTATGATACAGGAAGGATAATTGAAAAAATTTCAGATAGTAGTGACGAAGATTTTAAAATTCCTCATATGAAATTTGTTTTTTATAGAAATATTATTATCTTTGATTTAATGGAAAATAAGCAATATATATCATATTTTGCAGATGAAGAAAAAACTGTAGAAGGTATCATTGAAAAAATAGAGCAAATAGAAGTAAAGAAGGAAGAATTCAGCTATAACCAAGAAGATAAATTTATTTCTAATTTTACAAAAGAATCATATAAAAAATCAATTACAAGGCTTAAGGAATATATAAGAAGTGGAGACGTATATATTGCCAATATGACACAAAGATTTTATTGCCACAATGAAGAAGACAGCTTTACAATCTATAAAAAGCTGAGAGAGATTAATAAGGCTCCCTTTTCAGCATATTTAAATTTTCATGATTTTCAAATAATAAGTTCATCACCAGAAAGATTCATTCAGATAAAAGACAGAATTGCTCATACTAGACCAATAAAAGGGACAAGACCTAGAGGGAATACTATAGATGAAGATGAAAAAAATAAGCTGGAACTTATAAATAGTGAAAAGGATAAATCAGAATTATTAATGATTGTTGATTTAGAACGTAATGACTTTAGTAAGGTATGTAAGCCTGGTACAGTAAAAGTAAAGGAGTTATTTGCTTTAGAAGAGTATGCAACAGTATTCCACCTTGTGTCCACTATTGAAGGAGAGCTTCAAGATGATGTTTCAGCTGTAAAGGTAATGAAAGAGTGTTTTCCAGGTGGTTCTATTACAGGAGCACCAAAAATAAGAGCTATGGAAATAATTGAAGAGTTAGAAGGCTTAAAAAGAAATATATATACAGGAGCCATAGGATATTTTGATTTTAGAGGTAACAGTGATTTTAATATAGCTATAAGAACAATATTAAAGAAAGATAATAAAGCATATTTTGGTGTAGGTGGAGGAATAACTTATGAATCCATTGAAGAAGATGAATATCTAGAAACGCTAGATAAAGCAAAAGCATTAATGAAGGTGTTATAATGAGAGAAATAAGCTATAATAAAGATTATGTAAAGCTTGATGGTGGCTTTTATTTTGCACAGGGAGTTTTTGAAACAATTTTAATAAAAAAAGAAGCTATATTTTTAGAAGAACATATAAATAGGCTAAATAAATCCATAGATATAATGAATTTAGGAGAGCATATTGATATTAAATTTATTAAAAATTTTATAAAGGAAGAAAAGCTTAAAAATATAGTATTAAAAATTGTGGTAACAGAAAAGAATATAGTTTTCTCCACAAGAAAAATAAAGTATTCTAAAGAAGATTATAAAAATGGATTTAATCTAAAGTTATCATCTGTTTTAAGAAATCCTACTTCTAACATGACTTATATTAAGTCGTTAAGCTATAATGAAAATCTTTATGAGTATAATAAAGCAAATAAAGAAGGGTTTAATGAAGTTGTATTTTTGAATATTTATGACAATATAGCTGAAGGAGCAACTAGTAATATATTTATTATCAAAGATAAAAAAATTTATACACCAAAGATAAGTGATGGCATATTACCAGGAGTGGTAAGAAATTGGGTAATAGAAAATTTTAAAGTTTGTGAAAAACATTTAAATAAAAAAGATTTATATAGTGCAGATGAAGTTTTTATAACTAATTCAATTTTAGGGATAATGAAGGTTGTACAATTTGAAGAAAAAAAATATAACACAAATGTGGTAGAAAAAATCAGAAGTGAATATGAGCAATTTATAAATTAGGAGGAACGTTGTATGGATAGAGAAAAGATAATAGCTGGAGCAAAGCTTATACTTGAAGGAATTGGAGAAGATTTAGAAAGAGAAGGACTAGTAGAAACACCTGAAAGAATTGCTAGAATGTATGAAGAAGTATTTTCAGGATTAGGTAAGGATGCAGAAGAAATCCTATCAAAAACTTTTGAAGTGGAAAATAACGATTTAGTTATTGAAAAAGATATTACATATTTCTCAATGTGTGAGCATCACATAATACCTTTTTATGGTAAAGCTCATATAGCATATATACCTAGAGGAAGAGTTGCAGGACTTTCAAAACTGGCAAGAACCGTAGAATTATATGCAAAAAAACCACAGTTACAAGAAAGATTAAGCAGTGAAATAGCAGATGCCATAATGAAATACTTAGATGCAGAAGGAGTAATGGTAGTAGTTGAAGGAGAACATATGTGCATGACTATGAGAGGTGTTAAAAAGCCAGGTACAAAAACTGTAACCACATCATATAGAGGTGTTTTTAAGGAAGATGCTACATTAAGAAGAGAAGTTATGATGCTATTACAAAAGTAGGTAGATTTATGGAAAAAGTTAATAAGATATTTAATAATATTCTTTATAAGGAGTATTTAAATAAGTTAGAAGCATATGAAGAAAAAAGAGAATTTTGTAGACATAACCTAGAACATTTTTTAGATATGTCTAGAATAGCTTATATGATGGTTTTAGAAAAAAATTTACAGTATTCAAAGGAAGTTATTTATGCCATTGGCCTTTTACATGATATTGGTAGGGTAGAGCAGTATGAAAAAGGAATTGGTCATCATATTGCAAGTTTTAATATAGCTAAAGAAATCCTTAAGGATATAGATTTTAAAGAAGAAGAAAAAATAATGATTTTAGAAGCAATTATAAATCATAGAAATTGTGAAAGTAATGATTTAAACGCTATTATTTATAAAAGCGATAAGCTTTCAAGGGCATGTTATAAATGTAGAGCCGCCAAGGAGTGCAATTGGACTTTAGAAAAAAGAAATTTAGAGATAAAGTACTAAGGTTTAGGGGGAAGAGTTTTGAAAATTAGAAATACTGAATTTAACTTTGGTGAAAGAACATATATTATGGGGATACTTAATGTTACTCCAGATTCGTTTTCTGATGGAGGAAAATTCAATGAAATAGATGATGCATTAATACAAGTGAGAAAGCTGGTGGCTGAAGGAGCAGATATTATTGATATTGGTGGAGAATCCACTAGACCAGGTGCAAAAATTGTTTCCATTGAAGAGGAAATAAGTAGAGTTGTTCCAGTTATTGAAGCTATAAGAAAAGAAATGGATGTAGTTATTTCCATTGATACTTATAATAGTGCTACAGCAGAAGCAGCCATAAAAGCTGGTGCAGATATAATCAATGATGTGTGGGGCTTTAAAAAGGATCAGGCTATGGCAAAGATAGCAGCTAAGTATAATGTTCCCTGCATATTAATGCACAATAGAATAGCTAAGCCATATGAAGATTTAGAAAAAGAATTCATTAGTGATTTAGAAGAAAGTATAAATATTGCTTTAGAAGCAGGGGTAAAGAAAGAAAATATAATTTTAGATCCAGGTATAGGTTTTGCTAAGACATATGAAGAAAATCTTATGGTGATGAATAACTTAAAATGGATTAAGGATATGGGATATCCAGTACTTCTTGCAACTTCAAGAAAGTCAATGATAGGTTTGGCATTGGACTTACCAGTAGATGAAAGATTAGAAGGAACTCTTGCCACCACAGTAATAGGAATAATGGCTGGATGTGAAATCATTAGAGTTCATGATGTTTTAGAAAATAAGAGGGTATGTATGATGACAGATACAATCCTTAAAGCAAAGTAAGGAGAAGAAATGGATAAAATATATTTAAAAAATATAGAGATTTTTGCCAATCATGGAGTGTTTCAAGAAGAAAAAGCTTTAGGGCAGAAATTTATATTATCACTAGAATTATCTTTAGACTTTCACAAAGCTGCTAAAGATGGAGATTTAAGCGCTTCAGTTCATTATGGAGAGTTATGTCATAATGTAGAAAAAGTATTTAAAGAAGAGGTTTGTGACTTATTAGAAACTTTAGTATATAAAGTAGGAGCCTATGTACTTGACACTTATGAAGTAGTAAAGGAAGTAAAGATATCATTAAAGAAACCATGGGCTCCAATATCAAGACATTTAGACTATGCAGCAGTGGAAACTACAATTGCTCGCCATAAAGCTTATATAGCATTAGGTAGTAATATAGGTAATAAGGAGCAATATATTAGAAGTGCCATAGAAAAAATTAATGAGCTAGAAGGAACAAAGGTTACAAAAGAATCAAAACTTTTAGTAACTAAGCCATGGGGCAAGGAAGATCAAGAAGACTTTTTAAATGCCGTAATAGAAGTGGAAACATATTTAAAGCCAAAGGAATTAATGGCTGAACTTTTAAGAGTTGAAAGTATCTTAGAGAGAAAAAGAGAAATTAAATGGGGGCCAAGAACCATAGATTTAGATATAATATTATTTGATGATTTAGTAAGTAATGATGAGTTTGTAGTTCTTCCTCATCCATTGATGCATTTAAGAGAATTTGTTTTAGAACCTCTTTGTGAAATAGCTCCATATGCAATTCATCCTTTAAAAAATAAAAGAGCCTTTGAGCTCTTAGAAGAAATAAAATCAATTGAAAATTAATTACTTTGTGCTTTATTTATGACATATACGCAAAAATCATAAATATTATTACGTGCATCAACATTCTTTGTGCTGTCAATAATATCTTCTTGAAATGAACCATCGTAAGGATGGATTGTATCTAAATCTGGAGAATAGGCATTAATAATATATTTTGAAGTACCGAAGGAAATAATAAGCCTATATTGTTGTTTGCTTTCTTTAAATTCATCAGGAAGTTCTAATAAATAGTTTTCTGTGTGCAAAGAAGTAAGGAAGGATTCAACAATATCATAATCATCCACTGGTACATCATAATATTTATATAAAATACAATCAAATACTTGCAATGTAAATGAAGGATTTTCCTTAAGTTTGCTATATAATTCATCTGAATAATAGTATGTAGTAGGTTTAGTTTCAAAAGTTATATATTTAGGATCATCTAAAAAGCAACCACATAAAATAAAACAAATGAAAATTGTAAATACTAATTTTATATATTTCATTGTATCCTCCATAATAAAAGTTCTATTTATATTTATTAAACATTAAGTATATTTAGAACAAATTTATTTTAGTTAATGAAAAGAGCTATACCTTGCATTTAGTATAGCTCCTTTTTACGATTTTTTGAGATGTTATTCATCAACTTGTTTAACCATGCATATAAGAAAACCTACTGTGGTTAATAAAAGATTTCTTATATCGGCTGTTGCTGGTGTATTTTGATTAATAGGAAGCCAAGTCATTAAAATTACTGCCCCTAAAGTTATAAAAGATATAAACCCTGCAAAGTATATTTGGCTATTATAATTAACTATATTAAAGTGATTTTTACACTGTTGTCCAAAAAAATATCCAAAAATTGATGACATAGTTGAACGAATGGTAACTTCAGAAGGGGAGGAACCTTCTAAATTAAATAACATTACACAGATAGTTTGAATTAAACAAACAGTAGCTAATATCAATAAGATTTTTGCTGCGTTATTTAATTTAGATAATGTGACTAAAACTTTTATTGTGAACTTTTTCAAAATATCACATCCTAAATTAAATATCCGTAAATAACATAAGAAAATTATGTTATTTGTTAATATAATATGTTGAGATTATATAAAATGTGCACATAAAAGTAATAAAAAAAAATAAAATTAATAAAATTAAATAGAATAATACGATAAAGAGGTTATGATGAAAATTATAGCTACTATGGGGCCAAGCTCCATGAAAAGTCAGGTCTTAAAACAGTTAATTACCTCAGGATTAGAAAGCATTAGACTAAATTTTTCACATTTTCATGATGAAGAATTTTATAAGATAGTATCAGAAGTACGAAATATTAATAACAAGGTTGAAATAATTGGAGATTTAAGAGGGCGTAAAGTAAGAGTAAGTGAAAAAGTTTTTTCAACATATAAGATACATATGGAAGATATAGTATATTTTTGTGGAGAAGATATGTATGATTATTTATTAAAAGATGAAAGGCTTTTAAAGAGTTTAATTCCACTTAATATTAATAGTAGTAATATAAATAAAAATAAAATAAATAAAATATCTATGAAAGATGATACCATGAATTTTGAAGTTTTAGACCAAAGTAAAGGTATAATTAAATCAAGAGTACTAAATGAAGGGATAATTAGAGGTGGAAAAGGATGTAATATTCCTGAATTAACCATAGATGGCCCTGGATTAAGCATATTAGATAAAGAGAGTATAATTTGGGGATTAAATCACGACTTGGATAGTTTTTGTCAATCTTATGTAGAGAGTGAAAAAGACATTATAGAGTTAAAAGAATTTGTGGAAAAAAATAATAAAAGGAACAAGGAGATATTATATTATGGTAAAATTGAAACGGAAAAAGGCATTAACAGTATAGAAAAAATTTGTGATAGTGTAGATGAAATTATTATTGCAAGAGGAGATTTAATGCCAGAGTGTGGAATTGAAGATGCTGTGAAAAATCAATATATAGCGATAAATAAGCTAAAAGAAAAAGGTTATGAAGATAAAATAATTATGGCAACTCATTTATTAGATAGCATGATTAAAGGTAATAGAGCAAAATATACAGAAGTAGAAAGTATATTTAGTTTTATGGTAAATGGAATAAATGGTTTTTTATTAGCAGGTGAAACATCTATAGGAAAATACCCAGTGGAAGCTTTTTTATTTTTAAAAAGTCTTATAGAATACTATGCTTAAGCAAATTTTACTATATTTATAATAACACCATATTAAATGATATTAAAAACCATTTTTAAAAATAATTAATAACTTATATTGCAAAATGTGGACTAAGGTAGTATAATATATTCAACAGATAAGAAAAAATGGAGAGTTGAGGTTATTTTAATGAATGGAAGTTTAAGAAGTATATTATATTTAGCAACAACTATAGCTATATTAGTTTTAGTATTTAAATTTGTAAGTTTTATGTTACCATATGTATTAATAGCTGCTTTAATAATTTTTATATATAGAAAGATTAAAGGTACATTGGATTATAAGAAAGAAAAACATGAACAAGGAAGCGTATATACAACAAAACCATCAGAGGAAGAAAGCCCATTTGATTCAGAAGATGGAGAAATAATTGATGTAGATTATAAAGATGTAAAATAGTAAAATCAGCTGAAAAGCTGATTTTTTTTGCTTTATAGCAAATTTAAAAGCTATTGATGGAATAAAAATATTAAGGGAAATTTTGATAATATTATAAAACAATTGTATAATAAAGGAAATAAGGGGGTGTATTTATGAGCAAAATAAAAATGATTAATCCATTGGTGGAAATGGATGGAGACGAAATGACTAGAGTAATATGGGGCATCATTAAAGAGGAACTATTAGAACCTTTTATAGAACTGAAAACAGAATATTATGATTTAGGATTAAAACATAGAAATGAAACAGATGATAGAGTTACTGTAGAAGCTGCTAAAGCCATTAGAAAATATGGTGTAGGTGTCAAATGTGCCACAATAACTCCAAATAAAGATAGGGTAAAAGAATATAACTTAAAAGAGATGTGGAAAAGTCCCAATGGAACAATAAGGGCTATTTTAGATGGAACAGTATTTAGAAGTCCCATAATTATAGAGTCTATCAAGCCATATATTAGAACATGGCAACAGCCAATAACCATTGCAAGACATGCCTATGGTGATATATATAAAGACGTAGAGATGAAAATTACAGGCTCTGGCAAGGCAAAACTTGTATTTGAAGATAATAATGGAGAAGTAAGTGAAGAACTTATCCATGATTTTCATGAAAAAGGAATTGTTATGGCAATGCATAATAAGAAAGATTCCATAGAAAGATTTGCTAGAAGTTGTTTTAATTATGCCATAGATACTAAGCAAGATTTATGGTTTTCTGCCAAGGATACAATTTCTAAAAAATATGACCATACTTTTAAAGATATATTTGCAGAAATTTATGAAAAGGAATATAAAGAAAGATTTAATAGCCTTGGAATAGAGTATTTTTACACTTTAATTGATGATGCAGTTGCAAGAGTTATAAAATCAAAAGGTGGATTTATTTGGGCACTTAAAAATTATGATGGTGATGTAATGAGTGATATGATAGCAACAGCTTTTGGCTCACTAGCCATGATGACTTCCGTTCTTGTTTCACCAGAAGGATATTATGAATATGAAGCAGCTCATGGTACTGTACAAAGACATTATTATAATTATTTAAAGGGAATAAGCACTTCCACTAACTCTATAGCTACAATTTTTGCTTGGAGCGGTGCTTTAAGGAAAAGAGGAGAAATGGATGGATTAGGACAGCTTGTTACCTTTGCACATAATTTAGAAAAAGCATCTATTGATACCATAAATGACGGTGTCATGACTAAAGATTTGGCACTTCTTACAGATCTAAAGGATGTAAAAGTTACTGATACAGAAGGATTTATTAAAGCTATAAGAGAAAGATTGGAAAAATTACTGTAATTATTGAAATAAAAGGGGATGTGGCATTAAGAATAAATACTACAATATATTGTGTATAAAAATTTTAGTGCGACATCCACTTTTTCATTGTTTTTATACTAGTTATATGAAAAGTTTAATCATTAACTTAGTGTTACCATTGGTGAGTGGAAACCATTTTCTAAAATGCCCAATTACCATTTTTAAATACAGAAACCTCTGTTCCATCATTAGTATAACCTGTTACTTCTAAATCAGCTGTTCCAATCATAAAGTCTACATGGATTAATGAATCGTTAACACCAATTTCTTTTAATTGTTCTTCACTTAAATCTTGAGAATTTTTTATACATGGATAAGCTCTACCAAAAGCAAGGTGACAAGCTGCATTTTCATCAAATAACGTATTGTAGAATATTAAGTTAGAATTTGATATTGGTGAATCGAAAGGAACTAAGGCTATTTCACCTAAATATCTTGCACCTTCATCAGTGTCAAGAAGTTGAGATAATACTTCTTTTCCTTCCTTAGCATCAAAATCAACAGCTTTTCCATCTTTAAAAGTTATTGAAAAATCATTAATTAAATTACCATTGTAGCTAAGTGGTTTTGAAGAAAATACTATACCATTAACGCCAGTTTTCTTAGGTAAAGTAAATACTTCTTCTGTAGGCATATTGGCATTAAATAAGATGCCTTTTGTATCAGCTTCTTCTCCACCAGCCCAATAGTGATTTTCAGGAAGTTCTACAGTTAAATCAGTACCATTGCTACTTTTTAAATGTAAAGATTTAAAGTTATGATTGTTCATAAAATCAAGATTTTTGGCAAGATTAGCATTATGTTTATTCCATGCTTCAACTGGATCATCAGCATCTATTCTAACTGCACTAATTATAGCTTCTCCTAATTTCTTTAAAGCTTCATCATCATTTACATCTGGGAAAACCTTCTTAGCCCATGCAAGAGTAGGGTAAGATAATACACACCATCTAACTTTATTAGCTGTTGCTGCTTCAGAATATTCTTTTAAAGCTATACTTCTTGCTTTAGAGTAAGCAGCTATATTTTCAATAGGTACACCATTAAAGGCATCAGGATCGGAGGCAGAGATAGAAATAAAGCATGCACCGTTTCTAGCATAATAGTTATATGTCTCACCAAACCATTCAGGTAAGTTAGATAAAGTAGCTACAGAATTATTTGATAATCTTATTTTGTTAAGTTTTGCATCATTATAGTTTACAATAACATCTTTAGCGCCTACAGCATAAGCTGCTTCAGCAATAAATCTTGCAAACTCAGCAGTTTCAATAGGACTATTAATACAAAGAGTATCATTTTCTTGTAAGTTAACACCCATTTCCACTGCAAGTTTGGCATATTTTTTTAATAATTCAATATTCATATTAAACACCTCTAAGCTTATTTTAAATAAAATATAAATAAGTATACCATAATATGTATATATAATGTTATAAATTTTTAGCCAATTAATAAATATTAAAAAGAATAAATAGATAGTATCATTGATAAAAAATTAAATAACAACTATAATTAAATTAAATAAGATATAGGGAAGGAAAGACAAATGAAAAAGTTATTAGAAAATTTGGTAGAAAAGAATAAAGTTCATGCAAAGGAAGGAAAATTAGCTTCATATATACCTGCACTTATGGAAGCAAATCCAGAAGCAGTAGGGATATGTGTTGTGGATTTAAAAGATAAATATGAGTTTTGGGCTGGCGATAGCGATGTTAAATTTACTATACAAAGTATTTCTAAGGTAGTTAGCTTAATAATTGCTTTAAATGATAATGGAAGAACTAATGTTTTCAGCAAAGTAAATGTAGAGCCTACAGGAATGGGATTTAACAGTATAGTTAATTTAGAGGCAGCCATGGAAAATAGGCCGTATAATCCAATGATCAATGCAGGGGCCATTGTAACTACATCATTAATATTTGGAGAGACTCAAGAAAGGAAATTAGAAAGAATTTTAAATTTCATGAGAAGAGCTACCAACAATCCTCATATAGGTATAAACGAAGAGATATATTTAAATGAAAAAGCTACAGGAGATAGAAATAGAGCTTTAGCATATTATATGAAGAGTACAGGAGCCTTAGAAGGAGACGTGGAAGAAGTACTTGATTTATACTTTAAACAATGCTCCATTGAAGCAACAGCAAGAGATTTAGCTAGATTTGGTGCTGTTATAGCTAATGATGGGGTAACTCCTTGGAGTAATGAAGTTTTAATGTCTAGAGATATATGTAGAATAGTTAAAACAATCATGGTAACTTGTGGAATGTATGATGCATCAGGAGAATTTGCTATACATGTAGGTATTCCAGCTAAATCTGGTGTAGGTGGAGGAGTTCTTGCCACTGTTCCAAGAAGATATGGTATAGGATTATATGGACCAGCTTTAGATGCAAAAGGAAATAGTGTATGTGGTCTTCGTATATTAAAGGATTTATCGGAAGAGTTTGACTTAAGTATATTTTAAGGTATTATTTTCCAAATATATGGATAGTTATATAAATGAAAGAATAGTATAAAAAGATGGAGGATAATATGGAAAAATTATTGATTATAGATTCTGAAAGTCTAATGAAGAGAGCATTTTACGCCATACCTAATATGAGCAATGAAGAAAGCTTATATACCAATGCCATATATGGATTTACTAAGATGCTTTTTCATATAAAAAAGAAAATACAACCTAATTTAATGGCATCAGTTTTAAATAGTATAGGAGAAAATATTCCAAAAGTCCTTTGTGAACAAAAACCATATATAAAAGAAATTTTAGAAAATGCTTCAGCTGTTATATATGAAGAAGATGATATAGATGTATCTAAGACAATTACATCTCTTGTAAATGATGGTAGAAAAAAATCAATGGAAATATACATAGCTACATCAAATAAGACATTATTACAATTAATTGATGATAATGTAAAAGTAATATATGTGGAATCAGGAATAAATAGTTTTAATACCTATGATAAAGAAAAATTTATAGAAGCATATGGTATAGAGCCAATACAATATAGTGATGTACTAGCACTTATGGATAGTAATTATTTGGGCGAAAAAACAGCTTTAAGCTTAATAAAAACTTATGGCTCACTGGAAGGTATAATAGAAAATAGTGAAAAAATTAATTCTAGTAGAATAAGAAAAGTCATTGAAGAAAATAAAGAAAGTGTACTTTTAAATAAAAAACTTATTTCTGTAAATGGTAATGAAGAAGGAATTACTCTAATTAATAATGGTAAAGACTGTAATGAAGAAGAATTAATGAAGATATTTAAAGAACTTAAGCTAAATAGTCTTTTGGAAGTTTTAGACCTTGAAAATATAGATGATATAGCTAGTGATGAAGAAGAAATTAAAGTAATTGATAAACTAGATGATTTTAAATTTTTCATAAAAACTATTAAGGAAAGAATATATATTACTTATGAAACATCTAACTCTAATGTGTATTCAAAAATAAGAGTAGAGAATATGTACATTTGTAATGGAGATGAAAGTGTAAAAATAGATTTATCTAGTTTATATGAAGAAAATATATCAGAAACTAATCTTCTGTTAAAAGAATTTATGGAAAATGATGACATAAAGAAAGTTATTCATGATGGTAAGAATTTACTAAAGGCACTAAGCAAAGATGGTACACTAGTTAACGGTTTTGATTTTGATAGTGCTATTGCTGCTTATTTAATAGATTCAGCAAGAGATAAATATAATTTAAATGAACTTATTAATGAATACTTAGAAAAAAATATAGATGAAAAAACATCATCAGCAATTAAATATTTAAGTGAGTTATATGTTTATTTAAAAGGTAGAATAAAAGAAGAAGGTATGGAAGAACTTTATTATAATGTTGAACATCCACTTATAGGTGTATTATCAAGTATGGAAGTGGTGGGATTTAATGTTAATGAAGAAATACTTGAAAGCTTGGCAGTAAAATTCAAAGAAGAAATAAAGAATACTGAAAAAGAAATTTATGATCTTTGTGAAGAAGAGTTTAATATATCATCACCAAAACAGCTTGGAAAGATATTATTTGAAAAATTAGACCTTCCAGTTATAAAGAAAACTAAAACAGGTTATTCCACTAATGCAGATGTATTAGAAAAGCTAAAAGATAAGCATCCTGTCATTGAAAAAATAATTTATTACAGACAAATAACAAAATTAAATTCAACTTATGTTGAAGGATTAAAAAATGTTATTGATGTTGATGGAAGAATACATTCAAGTTTTAATCAAACAGTAACAACTACAGGAAGATTATCCAGCACAGAACCAAATCTTCAAAATATACCAGTGAAATATGAAATGGGAAGAGAAATAAGGAAGGTATTTATACCTAAGGAAAAAGGCGATATATTACTTTCTTGTGACTACTCACAAATAGAGCTAAGAGTATTAGCCCATATGTCAGATGATGCTAATATGATAGATGCCTTTAAACATCATAGTGATATTCATACAAAGACAGCATCAGAAGTATTTAAAGTTCCAGTAGAAGAAGTAACATCTCTTATGAGAAGTAGAGCTAAGGCTGTAAACTTTGGTATAGTATATGGAATAAGTGATTTTAGTCTTTCTCAGGATTTAAAAATAACCAGAAAAGAAGCAGCTGAATATATGTCTATATATTTTGATAGATATCCAAAGATTAAAGATTTCTTACAAGGTGCCATAGATAGTGCTAAAGAAGATGGATATGTATTGACACTTTTAAATAGAAGAAGATTTATTCCAGAGATAAAATCATCTAATAAGATAGTGATATCTTTAGGTGAAAGACTTGCTATGAATGCTCCAATACAAGGAAGTGCAGCAGATATAATAAAGCTTGCCATGGTGAAAGTGTACGAAAGATTAAAAAAAGAAGGGTTAGCTAGTGAAATAATACTTCAAGTACACGATGAACTTATACTAAATGTTAAGCCAAATGAATTAGAAAAGGTAAAGACTTTAGTTATAGAAGAAATGGAAAATGTATTTAAGCTATCTGTTCCACTAGATGTTGATGTGAACTTAGGTAAAAATTGGTATGAAGCGAAATAGGAGATTTAAATAGTTATTAAAAACATGGACAAATGTGTTTATTAATATATATTCAAGGAGTGATATTAATGAACAGTAAACACATAACAAATTACAAACCAAAAGATTTCGCAGAATTACTTGGAGTAAGTGTAAAAACTCTACAACGTTGGGATAGAGAGAATATATTAAAAGCTAAACGAACACCAACAGATAGAAGATATTATACTTACGAACAGTATTTGGAGTTTAAAGGCATCAATAGTGCTGATAATAATAGAAAAACAGTAATTTACACAAGAGTTTCTACTAATGGGCAAAAAGATGCTTTGAAAAATCAAGCAGAATTTCTTTTAAACTTTACATCTTCCAAAGGAATAATAGTAGATGAAATAATTGAGGATATAGGTAGTGGATTGAATTATAATCGTAAAAAATGGAATAAACTTATTGAGGAATGCATGGAAAATAAAATAGATTCCATTATAGTAACTCATAAAGATAGATTTGTTCGTTTTGGATATGATTGGTTTGAACGATTTTTAAGTAAGTTTAATGTGAAAATAATAGTTGTAAATAATGAATTACTTTCACCACAAGAAGAATTGGTTCAAGATATAATTTCAATCTTACATGTATTCAGTTGTCGAATCTATGGATTAAGAAAATATAAAAAGAAGATAGAAAGGGATGAAGAAATTGCAAAGAGCATACAAAGTGGAAATAAAACCAACATTAAAACAGATACAGAAGATTAATCAAAGTATTAGTATTTGTAGATGGATATACAATGAATATTTAGCTACTAATAATCAATTATATGCTCAATTTAAAGAAGGTTTAATTGACAAAAAACAAGCATTTATGAGTGCAAATGATTTTGATAAGTATATAAATAACGAAGTTAAAGTTTTAGATGAATACTCTTGGATAAATAATTGTGGTTCTAAAGCCAGAAAGAAAGCAATTCAAAACGCTGAAACTGCATATAGAAGATTTTTTAAAGGTCAATCTAAATTTCCTAGATTTAAAAAGAAAAATAAATGTGATGTTAAATTATACTTTCCTAAGAATAATAAAG
>OLWA01002004.1_pt1 | contig 19336 bp, 20 predicted proteins | sample 1673251 | NCBI WGS metagenome assembly OLWA01 (sample SAMEA3178937, study PRJEB25190) | human gut metagenome | biome: human gut; feature: human-associated habitat; material: faeces | place: Austria | collected 2013 | reverse complement strand
TCAATGGCCGCCTGATGGAACTGGCCCAATCCTCTTCCAATGAAAAATCTTATTATAAAAGATTTATATAAAAATTTGAAAGATTATGAAAATAAAGAAATAACATTAGAAGCATGGGTAAAAACAGTAAGAGCATCTAAAAATTTTGGATTTATAGAAATTAACGATGGTTCATTTTTCAAAAATGTACAAGTCGTTTTTAATAATGACTTATCAAACTTTAACGAAATTTCAAAACTAACTATTAGTTCTTCAATAAAAGTCACCGGAAACGTTATAATTACTGAAAACGCTAAACAACCATTTGAAATTCAAGCTACTGAAATTGTTATTGCAGCAAAGAATCCTGATCCTCAGGAAGTTAAATATGAAATTTCTGATTTCTTATACCACGTAATGGTATTAATGGCAGAAAAAGGAGTTTCATGGAAAGAAATAACAAAAGAACTTTCAAGAAGATAGAGATTTGGGTGTTAAAACATCAATATATTAATTACAAGAATTTTATATTAAATCGGGTAACTACAGGTTACCCGATTTCTTTCGTTGAAAAAAAGATTTTTGTATAGTATTATTGTGGATAGGACTAAAATCAAAAAAGATGTGTATTATACATTTATATATAAATTTTGAAAGGGATATTTAATAAACAATATATGAAAGAATCTATTAAAAAAGTTCAAAACGTTGGAATAATTTTTGATATGGATGGAACTCTTTGGGATTCCACTGAAAATATAACAAAAGCCTGGAATGAAGTACTTGTTAAGTACGGATATGGACAGCTTAAATTAACAGTAGAACAGGTTTCAAAAGAGATGGGTAAGCTTATGAGAGATATTGCTGATTCTCTTTTTAAGGACATTCCTGAAAATATAAGATATGAAATATTTGAAGAATGTTTATCTTACGAAAACGAATATCTTTTTAAAAACGGAGCCAATGTTTACGATGGAGTAGAAGATGTTTTTAAAGAATTAAATAAGAAATATAATGTTTTTATTGTAAGTAACTGCCAGGAAGGGTATCTTCGAACATTCCTTGAATACTATGATTTCAACAAGTATGTATTAGATTATGAGGAAGCCGGCAGAACAGGTATGCCAAAGGATGAAAATATCCGATTAGTAATTAAGCGTAATCACTTGGATAAGGCTTTTTATGTAGGTGATACATTGGGAGACATGGAATCTGCTGACAAGGCAGGAATACCATTCATCCACGCAGCTTACGGTTTTGGTACAGTTCCTGCAGACAGAATGAAAATAAACAATATAAAAGAATTGCCTGAATTTATAGATGATTTATTGTCAAAAGATACTGACAACTAGCAATTTAATTTTAAGGAGCATAAATGAGAAAATTAGCACTATCAGATGAAATATTAATGAAAATAGAAAAGCCGGCAAGATATATAGGTGGCGAATTTAATGCTATTGTAAAAGACCATAATGAAGTAGACACAACATTTGCTTTTGTTTTCCCTGATGTTTATGAAGTTGGAATGTCACATCTTGGAATACAGATTTTATATGATTTGTTAAATAGAAGAGATGATGTTTGTTGTGAAAGAGTATACTCACCATGGATTGATTTAGATAAGATTATGAGAGAACAAAACATTCCTTTGTTCTCACTTGAGACACAAACACCTGTTAAGAATTTTGATTTTCTTGCAATTACTCTTCAGTACGAAATGTGTTACACAAATATATTACAGGTTCTTGATTTATCAGGAATCCCTCTTCTTTCAAAAGACAGAACAGAAGATGATCCTATTGTAATCGGTGGCGGGCCTTGTACTTACAATCCTGAGCCAATTGCAGATTTCTTTGACATTTTTTATATCGGTGAAGGTGAAACTGAATATTATCACCTTATTGATTTATATCAGGAAAATAAGAAAAATGGTGGAACAAAGAAAGAATTTCTTGAAATGGTAGCAGAAATTCCTTGTATGTATGTTCCGGCTTTCTACGATATTGAATACAATGAAGATGGAACAATTAAAGAAATGAAACCTAATAACAGTCACGCAAAAAAGACTGTAAGAAAGTCAATTGTTCTTGATTTTGACAGTGTTCCTTACCCTGACAAGCCATTGGTTCCATTTATTAAAGTTGTACAGGACAGATGTGTTCTTGAAATCCAGAGAGGATGTATTAGAGAGTGTCGTTTCTGTCAGGCAGGTTCAGTTTATAAGCCTTTAAGAGAAAAAAGCCTTGAAACATTAAAGAAGCTTGCAATAGATATGTTAAAGGCTACGGGAAATGAAGAAATATCTTTAAGTTCCCTTAGTACAAGCGACTATTCAAAAATTAAGGAGCTTATCGACTTCTTAATTGAAGAATGTAAATCACGACACATTAATATATCACTTCCATCCCTTAGAATTGATGCTTTTTCATTAGATGTAATGAGCAAGGTTCAGGATGTTAAAAAAAGTTCGATTACTTTTGCCCCTGAGGCAGGTACTCAGCGTATGCGTAACGTTATAAATAAAGGTTTAACTGAAGAAGATATTATAAACGGATGTAAACAGGCATTTTCAGCCGGTTGGAATAAAGTAAAATTATATTTTATGTTAGGTCAGCCTACTGAAACTAATGATGATGTAGACGGAATAATGGATTTGTGCGAAAAGATTGCTGAAGTTTATTATGAAACAGTTCCGAAAGAACAAAGAAAAGGTAAGTGCCAGATTACAGCAAGCTCTTCATTCTTTGTTCCAAAGCCTTTTACTCCATTTCAGTGGGCACCAATGTGTGAAGCACACACATTCCTTGATAAGGCTAAACGTGTAAATGACAAATTAAAAACTCTTCTTAACAGAAAGAGTATAAGATATAACTGGCATGAATCAGACATTAGTGTTCTTGAAGGACTTTTAGCACGTGGAGACAGAAGACTTTCTAAGCTTATATTATCAGTTTATGAAAAAGGCGGTATTTATGATGCCTGGTCAGAATGTTTTAAGAAAGAGTTGTGGGATGAGGCAATTGCCGAAAATAATATTGATGTTGATTTTTATGTTACAAGAGCGAGAAACGATGACGAAATCTTCCCTTGGGACTTTATAGATACAGGTGTTACAAAGAAATTTCTGTTAAGAGAGTGGCATAATGCCCAGAACGAAAAGGTTACACCTAACTGTAGAATGCGATGTTCAGGCTGTGGTGCAGCAAGCTTTGGAGGTGGTATTTGTTATGAAAATTAGATTAAGATTCTCAAAACAGGGACAGATGAAGTTTATCGGCCACTTGGATATGGTAAGATATTTTCAGAAAGTAATGCGTCGTAGTGAAGTTGACGTTGCCTATTCAGAAGGCTTTTCACCTCACCAGAAAATGTCTTTTGCAGCTCCTTTAAGTGTAGGCGTTTTAAGCCGTGGGGAATATTTTGACTTGGAAGTTAATTCAACAGAATCTTCTAAAGTTATGCTTGAAAGAATTAACGCCCAAAATGCAGAAGGTGTGGAAGTTTTAAGCTATAAGCTTCTTCCTGACGATGCAAAAAATGCCATGAGTGTAGTTGCAGGAGCTGATTATAAGGTTTACACAGACCTTTTTAATCAGAATATGTTAGACGCTTTTATGAATCAGGACCAGATTATTGTTTTGAAGAAAACTAAAAAAAGCGAAAAGGAAGTAGATATTAAGCCTTTAATTTATAATATTAAGTTGGAAGATGACGGAATTTTTATGCAGGTGGCACAAGGTAGTGCTTCTAACCTTAAGCCTGACCTTGTAATGGATGCTTTCGCCAAATTTGCACAGGTTACACTGCCTGAATATGTAACATATGAAAGAATTGATATGTATTGTTTGGAAGATGACAATCTTGTTTCTTTAGACGATATTGGAGGCAACATTGAATAACAAATTGATTATTTCTGATTTTTATAAAAATATATTATTTGGTTTTTATTTTGAAGACGACAAATTACAAAGATTAGTAAACTTAAAAAATGACAATGTTGTTGGAAATATATATTGCGGCTACGTAAAAGATGTAGTCAAAAATATTAACGGTGCTTTTGTACTTTTCGATGACAACAAAAAAGGGTATCTTTCCTTAAAAGACTTTAAGAACCCGGTTAAGCAGGGAGATAAAGTTCTTGTTCAGGTATCAGGAGACAAAATTAAAACAAAAGATTATTCATTAACTTCACGAATTAATCTTAATTCAGAATGTCTTGTTTTAACTGTTGGCAATACAGGCATAAGCGTTTCAAGAAAGATTAAGGATAAGGACATCCGCGAAGAATTAAAAAGTACTTTAAGTGTTAAAAAGAATGATGTATATGGTTTTATTATAAGAACTAATGCATTAGACTTTTCTAAGGAGGATATTTTAAAACAGGCTGATGATTTAATTAATCAGTTAGAAGATTTAAAAAAGCGATTTGCTTTTGTTACTCCTAAGGCTGCGTTACTGAAAAAAGATTATTTGCAGGATTTAATTAGTGAATTTAAGAAACATGGAGAATTGTCAATTATAACTGATGTAGTTTACATTTATGATACATTAAAAGAACATAATGATATGGTTACATATAATGACAATTCCAAAATCAGTTTGTGCAACAAATATTCTTTAGAAACTCATTTAAACCGCCTTTTATCTAAGAAAGTATGGCTTAAATCAGGTGCTTATCTCATAATAGAACCTACAGAAGCCCTAACGGTTATTGATGTTAATACCGGAAAGGCTGACTTAAAAACTAATAAAGAAAGTACTTTTAAAAAGATAAATTTAGAAGCGGCAAAAGAGATTGCCCTGCAAATGAAATTACGAAATATATCGGGTATAATCATAGTTGACTTTATTAATATGAGTAATAATAAGGATTATGATATTTTAACCCATGAAATGTCAGAATATCTTACTAATGATTTTTCTATAAGTAATGTTGTTGATATTACAAAACTTGGTTTAATGGAATTAACAAGAAAGAAGAAAGAAAAATCTTTAGAGGAAATTGTTAATGAGAAAAAAGATGATAATTAAAATTATAAGTTGGATAATATTTATTGGATTGGTAATTGCATTAATAGTAGGTGCAATAAACATTTATATGGTTACAACCACATCAAAAAGAATTATTTCTGTAGATGATGCTAAGGACATAAATGCTGATTGCATTATTGTTTTGGGTGCAGGTGTTAAACCTTCAGGTAAGCCTTCATGGATGCTTGAAGACAGAATTATTGTAGGTGAACAGTTATACAATGTTAATGCAGCTCCAAAGCTTTTAATGTCAGGCGACCACGGCAGAGAGAATTATGATGAAGTTAATACAATGAAGAATTATGCCATTAATGACGGCATACCTTCAGAAGATATTTTTATGGACCATGCCGGTTTTGAAACATACGATTCAATGTACAGAGCAAAGAAAATATTCGGTGCTAAGAAAGTAGTTATTGTTTCACAGAAATATCATTTATACCGTTCTCTTTACATTGCAAAAAAAATGGGCTTAGACGCATACGGAGTTTCGTCAGACCTTAGATATTATTCAAAAAAACAATATTATAGAGAAGCGAGGGAATGGCTTGCAAGAGTTAAGTCGTTTATAAAATGTATCGCAAAACCGGAGCCTAAATATTTAGGAGATTCCATTGATTTAAAGGCAAGCGGTGATGTGACTAATGATTAGGAGCAGAATATATGGATAAGAAATCAATTGGTGAATTAAGAAGAAGATTAAAAAAAGGCAGTTGTACGTTCACAAAAATATGTGGTTGTTACGTAGATGACAATAAGAATAAAGTTACAAATCTTGATGAAATATTTATGAATCTTGAAGATGAAGAATATTACAAGTACTTGGAAATAGGCAAAAAAGTTCTTTCTACTAATGTTGGAAATAATATTTTGGAGCTTAATTTTCCTATCGAAGAAGAACAGCCGGGAGGTCATCAGCAATTCTTAATGGGACTTAAGAAAAGTGCCTTAAAAGATCAGGGCTTAGTTGATACTTTCTATGATATGATTATTGAAAAATATGATTCACTTGGAAATTATTTAATTTTACTTTTTCATGATGTTTACGACGTTATGACAAAAACATCCGACAATAATAAATTAGATGAATCAGAAGAAGTTTATGAATACATAATATGTGCCATTTGTCCAATGGTTCTGTCAAAACCGGGACTTGGTTACAACAAAGACAAAAACAGAATCAGCACATTAAACCGGGAATGGTTTGTTGGAATGCCTGAAACAGGTTTTGTTTTCCCTGCATTTATTGATAGAAGCAGTGATATCCATTCTGTACTTTTATATACAGCCGATTCAAAGAATGTTCATACTGAAATGATTGAAGACATTCTTGGGTGCAGACAGAAGTTAACACATGCCCAGCAGCAGAACGTTTTAAATGATATGGTTTTGGAAGTAACAGGAGAAGACAATATTAAAGAAGTAATGGAATCCGTAAATATTGAGCTTGCCCAAATTTCAGAAGATGAACCTGAGTCAACTATTTCTAAAACACACATAAAAAGTGCCTTGGAATATGCCGGCATTCAGGAAAACAAAGCCGAATCTATTGGCGACAAATATATGACATCTATTAACAATGAGGAGATTCCTTTGATTGGAGATATCGTTCCTAATAAAGCCGCAAAAATTGTAAAAGATAATAACGAAAAGTATCTCCTTAAAGAAGAAATTAAAGAATTAAACAGAAAGATTGCCACTATAACAGAAGAACAAAGTGGTGAAGAACCGGGAGAAAGTGACATTATCATAAAAGTTAACTCAGACAAGAAAGAATTAATCCGCCAGGAAACAATAGACGGACAGCCTTGCGTTATAATTCCATTAACTGATAATGATAATGTAATGATAAAATAAGATTACTTGATTATATAATTGCTAAACCTCTCACAACATGAACAATAAAAAGAATTCTATAGATTATTTCTAAAATATGAAAAAATTTGTTTGACAAGAGCAAATACCTGTGATACTATACTATAGTATGCCGCTCAGTGTGGTTATAAGTACTGCAATAGCAGTCACCGAAACTGGCGAGTAATGAGTAATAGGAGGTGCCCATAATGTACGCAATTATAGCAACAGGTGGTAAACAGTATAAAGTTGAAGAAGGCCAGACAATCAGAGTTGAAAAGCTTGGTGTTGAAGCCGGAAGCAAGTTTACTTTTGACCAGGTTCTTTTAGTTGGCGGTGATGACGTTAAGGTTGGTGAACCAACAGTTGACGGAGCAAGCGTTGAAGCTACAGTAGTAGGTGATGGCAAGGCTAAGAAAGTTATCGTTTACAAGTATAAGAGAAAAACAGGTTATCATAAAAAGAATGGTCACAGACAGCAGTACACAGAAGTTAAGATTGACAAAATCAACGCTTAATTGAAGGTGGTTGTATGACTAATATAACTTTTTATAAAACAAATAATTCATTTGTTGGTTTCAGAGTTTCAGGACATTCCGGATACGCTGAAGAGGGCAGTGACATTGTTTGTGCAGGGATTTCGGTTTTGGCAATTAATTTTATTAATTCCGTTGATTCTTTTACAAATGACAAGTTCATTTTAAATGAGAATCCTGATAAGGCATTAATTGAATTTAAGTTCAAGTCAAAATCATCAGAACAATCCCAACTATTATTTAAGTCTTTGGCCTTAGGGTTAAATGATTTATATGAAGAAAACAGAGATTTTATATCATTAGATTATAAGGAGGTATAGCTATGATGAAGATGAACCTTCAGTTCTTCGCTCATAAAAAAGGTATGGGTTCTACAAAGAACGGTAGAGACTCAGAATCAAAGAGACTTGGTGCTAAAAGAGCAGACGGACAGTTTGTTAAGGCTGGAAACATTCTTTACAGACAGCGTGGTACAAAGATTCACCCTGGTATCAATGTAGGCCGTGGTGGTGATGATACATTATTTGCTACATCAGATGGTATCGTTAGATTCGAAAGAAAGGGCAGAGACAAGAAACAGGTTTCTGTATATCCAGTAGCTGAATAATTTAAACAAGTAACAACAGGCTTCAAGTCATTTCTGATTTGGAGCCTATTCTTTTATATAACAGGGATAACTCCCATTACAGTTTTTAACCCCTAAGAATGGAGGTATTACATGTTTGCAGATTTCGCAAAAATTTATATAAAATCAGGAAAAGGTGGCGACGGACATGTTTCATTCCGTCGTGAATTATACGTTCCAAATGGCGGTCCAAACGGTGGTGACGGTGGAAAAGGTGGCGACATTATTTTTCAGGTAGATAAAGGTTTAAATACACTTTATGAATTTAGACATAACCACAATTACAAAGCAGAACCGGGTCAGGAGGGCGGTAAGCAGAATAAAACAGGAAAAAACGGTGAAGACCTTATTATAAAAGTTCCCGAAGGAACAATTATCAGAGAAGCTGAAACAGGAAAGATTGTTGCTGACATGAGTGGTGATAATCAGAGAGCTGTAGTCCTAAAAGGCGGTCGTGGCGGAAAGGGTAACCAACATTATGCAACAGCAACAATGCAGGTTCCAAAATATGCCCAGCCGGGACAGAAAGCAATGGAACTTAATGTAACATTAGAATTAAAGAGTATTGCAGACGTTGGTCTTGTAGGATTTCCTAACGTTGGTAAGTCAACACTTTTATCTCGTGTAACTAATGCAGATCCTAAGATTGCCAACTATCACTTTACAACTTTAAATCCTAATCTTGGTGTTGTAGACTTAGACGGCGGTAAAGGGTTTGTTATTGCAGATATTCCGGGACTTATTGAAGGAGCTTCTGAAGGTGTTGGACTTGGTCACAAGTTCTTAAAGCACATTGAAAGAACAAAAGTTATAATTCACATGATTGATGCCGCTTCAGTAGAAGGACGTGATCCTATAGCTGACATTAAGGCAATCAACAAAGAATTAGAGGCTTATAACCCTGATCTTTTAAAGAGACCACAGGTTATTGCAGCTAACAAAATTGACGCAATTTACGGTGATACTAATGAAGTTATCGATGGCATAAAAAAAGAGTTTGAGCCTGACATTAAGGTATTTCCAATTTCAGCAGTTAGTGGTAAAGGATTAAAAGAACTTCTTTTCTATGTAAGAAGTCTTTTAGATGAATTCGGTGACGAACCTGTTGTTTACGAACAGGAATATGACCCATTTGAATTCCAGGATAATGAATCACTTCCATATACTGTTGAAAAAGTTGAAGACGGATTATATTCTGTTGAAGGACCGAGAATTGAGAGAATGCTTGGTTATACTAATATTGATTCAGAAAAGGGATTTATGTTCTTCCAGAACTTTATGAAGAACAACGGTATCCTTGAAGAATTAGAGGAACTTGGAATTGAAGATGGTGATACAGTAAAAATTTACGGTCACCAGTTTGATTACTATAAATAATATAGTTTAATAATTGGAGAAAATAAATGAATAGTAAACAAAGAGCTTATTTAAGAAAGATTTCAGCTATGGAAGCTCCTATTTTTCAGGTAGGTAAGTCATCTGTTACACCTGAACTTACAGCAGCCATAGATGAAGCTTTAGAAAAAAGAGAACTTATCAAATTAAGTGTTTTAAAAAACTGTTTGGATGATCCAAGATCAATTGCAGAAGTTTTAGCTGATAGAACACATTCATCTGTTGTTCATGTTATTGGAAGAAAAATTGTATTATACAGACCTGCAAAAGAAGAAAAGAATAGAAAAATAATTCTTCCATAAATAAATCCATAGACATAAATAGGAGACAGTTATGAAAGTAGGAATTTTAGGTGGTACTTTTGATCCAATACACAATGCTCATATTGAAATAGCAAAGGCTGCGCTTAACCAGTTTAGCCTTGACAAGGTTATGGTAATGCCAACACCAAACCCACCTCACAAAGACAAGAATACCATTACATCTAATTTTCATAGAATTAATATGATTAAGCTTGCAATTTTGCCATATGAAAATATTGAATTTTCAGACTTTGAAATTAATATGCACGATGTAACTTATACAGCAGATACATTATATTTGCTTAACGAATTAAATCCCGACATTGAATATTATTTTATTCTTGGCAGCGATTCAATTATGTCTTTTTTGAGCTGGTACAGACCTGACATTATTTTAAAATATGCCAAACTTCTTACAGTTAGAAGAGATGACGAAAGCTTTGATTTAATGGATTCAAAAATCAAAGAAATAGAAGAAACCTATAACACAACAATTGGCATAATCGATATGAAAGCCATGGACATTTCTTCAGGCTTTATCAGAACCCATAGTCACGAAGAGATTAAAAAAGCTGTTCCGGAATCAGTATATAAATATATTATCGATAATGATTTGTATACTGATACTAACGTTAACAGAGCCTGGTCCATTAACAAAATAACACAGGATTTGGAAAAGGAACTAAAGCCTTCAAGATATACTCATACATTAAATGTGGCAAAAACAGCAAAAAATATGGCTGAGGCATTTAATGTTAATCCTAACAAAGCTTATTTTGCAGGTATTTTACACGATTGTGCAAAGAATTTCAGCGACCAAAAACTTTTGCAGATATGCAAGGACAATAATCTTCCAATTAATGTATTCGAAGAGAGAAATCCTTCTCTTTTGCACGGAAAAGTAGGTGCTTTTATGGCAAAGAATAAATATGGCATAACTGATGAAGAAATATTATCAGCCATAACATGGCATACAACAGGAAAAGATAATATGACAGACCTTGAAAAAATAGTATTTTGTGCAGATTATATTGAGCCGGGCAGAACTAAGCAGCCACATCTTGAAGAATTAAGAAGCATAGCATTATCAGACCTTGATATGCTTACATTTAGGATTCTTGAAGATACAGTTGAATATTTGAAAGCCAAATCTTTGGATTGTATAGATGACAATACTATTACAGCTTATAATTTCTATAAAAAATTAATTGAGGAGAGATAAATTATGACTTCAAAAGAACTTGCAAAGATTGCATACAATGCTCTTGATGACAAAAAGGGTGTAAACATTACTATTATAGATATTTCTGAAATTTCCATAATAGCAGATTATTTCATAATCGCTGGCGGAACTAACGAGAATCAGGTTAAGGCATTGGCAGGCAATGTTGAAGATGAATTTGCAAAGGCCGGTCTTTCTCCAAAACACGTAGAGGGCTATACTAACGCCAACTGGATTCTTATTGATTATGAAGATGTTATTGTTCACGTATTTAATGAAGATGACAGACTTTTCTATGATTTGGAAAGAATCTGGCGTGACGGAAAAATCGTAAATGTAGAAGAACTATAAAGATAAATTTTAACAAAATGGAAATCTTAAATTAGGCATTTGTCTTTTTGTAAGATTTCCTTTTTGCGCATTATAAAACAAAAGGAGGCTGGAATATGTGGGCATATGAAAGTGTTTTTTATCAGATATATCCATTAGGATTCTGTGGTGCACCATTTGAAAATGACGGTGTTTTGGAACATAGAATCACTAAAATAGCTGACTGGATTCCACACATTAAGAAATTAGGAGCAAACGCAATTTATTTCTCACCATTGTTCGAATCTGACACTCACGGATATAACACAAGAGATTACAAAAAGATTGATGTAAGATTAGGCGATAATGAGGATTTTAAGAATCTTTGTAAGGATTTACACAACAACGGCATAAAAGTTGTTGTAGACGGCGTTTTCAATCACGTGGGACGTGGTTTTCCTCAATTTCAGGATATATGTGCCAATAGAGAGAACTCTAAATATCTTCATTGGTTTAATATTGACTTAAATGGCAATTCTAACTACAATGACGGACTTTGGTATGAAGGTTGGGAAGGCAATTACGACCTTGTAAAACTTAACCTTTATAACCCGGAAGTTGTAGATTACCTTTTGGATGCAGTAAGTTTCTGGATTAATGAATTTGACATTGACGGAATAAGACTTGATGTAGCTTATTGCCTTGATTTTGAATTTTTAAAACGTTTAAGACGTCACACAGACTCACTTAAAAAAGATTTTTTCCTTGTGGGAGAAATGCTTCACGGCGATTACAATCAGAGAATGAATGACGAAATGTTACATTCTGCAACCAACTATGAATGTTACAAGGGACTTTATTCAAGTTTTAATTCAATGAATATGTTTGAAATTAATCATTCATTACTTCGTCAGTTTGGCCCTGAAAACTGGACTTTATACAAAGGCAAACATTTATTGTGTTTCGTTGATAATCACGACGTTACAAGAGTTGCAAGTATTCTGACTAACGAAAATCACTTACCTTTAATTTACGCATTATTATTTGGAATGCCGGGCATACCTTGTGTATATTACGGAAGTGAATGGGGAGCAAAAGCTGATAAGAGTCAGGGGGATCCGGCTCTTAGACCTTCTTTTAAAGAACCGGAATTTAATGAATTAAGCGAATTTATCTCTAAGCTTGCAGATATAAAGAAGAACTCTAAAGCATTAAATTACGGAGATTTTACATCAACTGTTTTAACCAACAAACAGTGTGTGTTTAGAAGAAGTACTGGTGATGAAACAGTATATGTGGCAATCAATGCTGATGACCAGGAATATACAGCTTATTTTGGAGCAGAAAAAAATCAGGTTACAGATTTGCTTTCAGGTGCTATAATAAACCTTGATGGCGGTTTAAAAATGGCTCCATACAGTGCTTATTTTTTAGCATAAAAATAGATTACAATATATGAAAGGAAGTATAGATATGGAAAAGAAATTAGTGCCGGTTACATTACTTACAGGTTATTTAGGTGCCGGAAAAACAACATTACTTAATCAGGTTTTATCAAACCAAAAAGGATATAAAGTTGCAGTTATCGTTAACGATATCGGTGAAGTAAACATTGATGCTTCACTTATTGAAAAAGGTGGACAGGTTACTCAGAAAGATGACAATCTTGTACCTCTTCAGAACGGATGTATCTGCTGTACTTTAAAGGTTGATTTAATCAATCAGATTATTGACCTTATTGGTACAGGAAAGTTTGACTACATCCTTATTGAAGCAAGTGGTATCTGCGAACCTATTCCAATTGCACAGTCAATTACAATGTTAGACGGTTCATATGACAAGAAAGCTCAGATTGCAAGACTTGACAACATTGTTTCAGTTGTTGACGTTGCAAGAATGGCTGATGAATTTGGTTGTGGCGAAAACCTTGTAAAAGACGATATTGATGATGAAGATATTGAAAACCTTATTATTCAGCAGATTGAATTTTGTAATACAATTATTCTTAACAAAGTTGATACAGTTACACCTGAGCAGCTTGGAAAAGTTAAGGCAATTATCAGAAAACTTCAGCCTGAAGCTGTTATGTTTGAAACAAACTACGGCCAGATTGATGTAGATGAAATCTTAAACACTAACAGATTTGATTTTGAAAAATCAAGTATGTCAGCAGGTTGGATTCACGAATTAGAAGAAGCAGACTTAGACGAAGATGATAATCACGACGAACACCATCATGATGAACACGAACACCATCATGAACATAATGAAGAACATGACCACGATGAACATGAACATCACGGACACGGACATCATCACCACCATCACCATCACGGAGAAGGTGAAACAGAAGAATATGGTATCGGTTCATTTGTATACTATAGAAGAAGACCTTTTGCCAAAGAGAAATTCGAAGATTGGCTTGATGAAATGCCAAAGGGCATTATCAGAAGTAAGGGTATTATCTGGGCTGCTGAAAACAACAATGATGCTTACATGTTTGAACAGGCAGGAAAGCAGATAAACATTGCAAATGCAGGACAGTGGGTTGCTACAGCTCCTAGAAGAGTTCGTGCAAAGATGATGAAAGAAGATCCTACATTAGTTGAGGATTGGGATGAAAAAGTAGGCGACAGAATGATTAAAGTAGTATTTATTGGCCATGATATGGACAAGGAAGCTATTATTAAATCATTAGATGATTGCTTAGCTTACTAATAAATATATTCTAATAATATATACATTTTTAAAGTTTGATTTTGGGACAGTGTTCAAAAATTCGGATACTGTCCCTGTTTTATGTAATGTACACGCTTTATGATAGGTCATAAAGTTAAAGTAGGAGGCAAAAACTAAAACTATGAAGGAAAATATAAAAGATAATAAGAAAACTAATACAAAAGCACAAAATGACTTAAGCCTATTGTTTAAGTATAGAAAATTTTTAATGGGGTTTGCTGCATTATGGATTTTAATGACTCACGAATGGCAAATCGTAACTAATGAGACAAGCTTTTTCTTTGTAACCGAAAACTTTATAAAAAGAATCGGTTTCTGTGGCGTAGACATCTTTTTATTGCTATCAGGAATGGGATTATATTATTCCCTTGAAAAAAATTCAGTTTCAAGATTTTATTATAACAGACTAAAAAGAGTTATCTTTCCATTTATAATTATGGCAAGTATTGTATCCCAGATTGACCATTGGACCAATGAGTTTTATTTTAATGTCATAACAGGAATAGGCTTTTATAAAACAAATATTTATTTGTTCTTATGGTTCGTTCCTGCAGTTATAACATTATATTTATTTACACCTGTTTTTTATCATTTTTTCAAAAAAGCAGAAAATAAATATTTATTTTTTGCAGGATTTATAGAGCTTTGGTTACTGTTTTCACTTATGGCAAGAAATGTTATGAGAGAAGATTTATACGGCTTCACCAACCGTATTCCAATATTTGTAACAGGATTCCTTATTGGATATTTGTGCAAAGAGAAAACCATAAAAATAACACATAGAAATTGGCTTTTTATCCTTTTAACGTTCATATTGGGTATGTATTTAGCATATCAGAGTAACTTTAAGGGATTAGGGCTTATTTTGCCAGTATCTAACTGTTGTATTCCTAATTATCTAATCTCAATATCATTACCTTTATTAATGGCAAAGGTATTGGATAAATTACATAGCATTAGGGGACTTGCCATTATTGGAAAAGGACTTAATAAACTAATAGGGTTCTGGGGAATGATGAGTTTGGAATTTTATTGTGTTCAGGAATGGATTGCTACAAAAATCCTACCTGACCTGTTAAAAGGTGGCAACAATCTTTTGACTAACGTGAAACTGCTTATTATTGTTTCAATATGCGGACTCGCACTATACCTGATTAATAAGGCAATTGTTTGGATATTGGATTTGATAGACCGTTTAACTTCTAATATTGGTAAAAATAAGATGATAGATAATTAATCTCTATTTGGATTAAATAGCAGTAGTACTAATAGTTTATTTCAACAAAAAAACAACCTATATTTCAACTATTCTGATTAATTCAGTTCGTAGCCAAATATAGGTTGTTTTTTAATTAATAGTACAATCGAACACTGTGTTCGACATCATATATTGTTATATATTCTTCTATATAATTCTTCTGTAAAGACTTCTGACAATACCAACTATTGCACAGTCATCTACTATAATAGGTTCCATTAAATCGTTCTCCGGCTGTAGTCTAATGTGTCCGTCTTCTTTGAAAAATCTCTTAACCGTAACAGAATCATCTATTAATGCCACAACAATCTCTCCATTATCAGCCTGGGCAGCCTTCTCAATTATTAAATAGTCGCCCTCATAAAAGCCAACATTAATCATACTTTCTCCCTGTACCTTAAGAATAAAAACTTCTCCATTAGGTAAAAACTCTGTAGGTAATGCAAAATAGTCTTCAATATTCTCAACTGCAAGTAAAGGTGCACCTGCAGCAACTCTTCCAATAATAGGAATATTAGTCATTTCACGTCTTACAAGACCAAATTCATCATCCATGATTTCAATAGCTCTAGGCTTAGTAGGATCTCTTCTTATGTATCCGTTGTTCTCCAAAGTTGAAAGATGAGAGTGAACAGAAGAAGTAGACTTTAAACCTACCTTTTCACATATCTCTCGAACAGTTGGTGGGTAACCCTTTGATAAAATTTCTTCCTTAATATAATCCAAAATCTGTTGTTGTTTAGGTGTAATCTTTCCTGGCATATAATTGTCCTCCAATATCTATATATTTAAACCTCAAAAAATTTCAAAATAAATTCCTAAAACTTTAATAAAAACTCACAATAATTCTTTCTATCTGAATAATATAATATGAATTTCTAAAAAAAAATCTTAAATTAAAGTTCTAAGTACTGAATATGGTACTTAATATATACTAATATTACCATATCAGCAAAAATAAAGCAATGAATTTTTCGAATATTTGTTCGAAAAAGTTCTTGACAAACATTTGTTCGGATGATATTATAACCATATCAGACAACAAACATTTGTTCTTATAGCTATTTAATGCATAATAAATCTTACAGTTTTCAGTAGCTTGAATATCTATAGAACAATTATTCAATTATATTTAATTTAACAATTTGGAGGTACATACAATGAAGAAGTCAGGAAATACTAAGTCAGAGAAGAAATTAGTCTACGGAGCAATTATCACATTTTTATTAGCAGTTGCAGTATTCTCATCCATTAAGCTTACTAAAGTGGACGCAATGAATGGCAAGGAATATGCTAAGTATAAATATTACACAAGCTACCAGGTTCAGCCCGGTGATACATTAACATCTATTGCTCAGGAGCATATTAAGGATTCTAATGTAAGCACATCAGATTATATAGATGAAGTAATGAAGAACAACAAGCTTTCAGACGACGAAATAACATCAGGAAAGAAACTTATTATTGCATATTATTCTTACGAGAAGAAATAATATATAAAGAATACCAGAATCGAACACTGTGTTCTATTAAAAGAAAAGAATGGACTTTGTTTAGAGAATCCATTCTTTTTTACATAATATTTTATTGTATAAGCTTTTGAAAACACCGTTAAGCAGTCTTAATCTTTCCTTAGCTTTACAGCATTACGTGCCTTACGTCTTCGTTCATCTTCAATGGCAGCATAATGCTTTTTAGTAGTATTTACATCTTTGTGTCCCAAAATGTCGGCTACAAGGTATATATCACCTGTTTCCTTGTAAAGAGCAGTACCATATGTACTACGAAGTTTATGAGGGGTGATTTTTTTTAAGTTTGTAACAAGAGATGAATATTTCTTTACAAGATTTTCCACGGCACGTACACCGATACGTCTTTTCTGAAGAGATAGAAATAGTGCATTTTCATGTCCATCCTGTGGAACTATTAATTTTCTCTCTTCCAAATAATCAAGTAAAGCATTTTCAACTTCCTCTCCGAAATAGATTACAGTTTCATTACCACCTTTTCGTCTAATCTTTATGCCACTGTTTTTAAAGTCAATATCATTAATATCTATGCCAACACATTCAGAAACACGCATTCCGGTACCAAGTAGAAGGGTTAAAATCGCCATATCCCTTGTTTTTGTTTTGCCATGGAATTTCTGCTGGGACTTAGTTAATTTATCGCCTAATTCCACCTGATCAAGAAGAACGCTTACCTCATCTGCATCCAATCTTACAATTTCTTTTTCGTGTATTTTAGGCATATCCACAATAGAAGCAGGATTAGTCTTAATACTTTCTTTCTTGTAGAAATATCTATACAATGTTCTTAGACAGGCAAGCTTTCGCATAATTCCACGTTCACCATTAGTATGTTCTTTGCCATCTTCCGTAACATAGTATCTTAAATATTCGAGATATTCTTCAATGTCAGTTGCTGTAATTTTATCAAGTAATTCTATAGGATAATCCACAACAGGAACATTAGCCATTTCAGGATTAGAAGATTTTATATAATTAAAAAATACTATAAGATCATAACAATAAGCTATTCTTGTTCTGGATGAAGTAGTAGGCTCAACACCACGGAAAAACTCTGCACAGAACTTTGGTAGCTGTTTTTGAAGTTCTCTAAGCTTTATTTGATTGTCAACTATTACCTGGTCATGATAATTTCTATTTCCTGCCATAACTTAAATCCCTCCTTTTAATTTTTTTAATAATGTCTTTATAATTTTAGCATCTATAATTTTTCTTGTATATTTATTATTTATAATAAATATGGCTGATTTCTAACTTTAATCAAAGCCCTTATTCAAAACAGCTCTAAAGAATCTTTCTTTACAGCCGGGATTTTCTTTATTAAGTTGTTTAACCATATTTTTAACATATTCCCTTTTAGTGTGACCGTCTACAGGACATTTACTCTTAGCCACAGGCAGCTCGTATTTGTTAGTGAAACCGATAACGTCAGCTTCCGGAACATACATTAAAGGTCTGATAACTGTTAATTCCATTTTATCAAGATATGTAACAGGAGAGAAGCAGTGGAACCTTCCCTCATAAATAAGAGAAAGAAACATTGTTTCAATCATATCATCCTTATGGTGAGCATACGCAATCTTGTTGCAGCCAATACTTTTGGCAAAATCATTTAATGCACCTTTTCGCATTTTCGCACAAAGAGAGCAAGGATTAGATTCCTGTCTTTCATTAAAAACAACATTAGCAATTTCAGTTTTTACAACATAATATTCAATGTCCATGTCATTACAATATTTTTCTATTTTTGAAAAGTCCTGAATGCCAAAGTCCAAGTCAACTGTAATTGCTACAACATCAAACTTTTTAGGATAAAATCTCTTTAAACCGTTTAATGCATATAATAGAGTTAAACTGTCTTTTCCTCCGGAAATACCAACAGCAATTTTGTCTCCGTCATTTATCATATTGTAGTCATCTGTAGCACGTCTAACGTAACTAAATAAACGTTGTGCCTTCATAATTGGCACCTCCTTATTATTAATTTTTTCAAAGTAATAGTAGATTTTGTAATATCTAACTATTCGCAAAAGACAAGTTTAACGAATAACTATTTAAAGAATCTTCAATAAATGTTCCATATATTCAGGAATTGGTGCTTCAAACTCTACATATTCCTTAGTTGTTGGATGTATAAAACCTATTGTTTTGGCATGTAGGCATTGTCCTTCAAGTTTAAACGGACATTTGTTATGATTATAAACCGTGTCTCCAAGCAACGGATGATGGATACTTGTCATATGCACACGGATCTGATGTGTGCGACCGGTTTCAAGCTCACAGGCAATATAAGTATAATCGCCAAACCGCTCCAGGACCCGGTAGTGTGTCACTGCATTTCTGCCGTTTTTCTCATTGATACTCATTTTCTTCCGGTCAATCGGATGGCGTCCGATCGGCGCATTCACAGTACCGGAATCCTCTTTGATATTACCGTGTACAATCGCATGATAAATCCGCTTAATGCTGTGCTCTTTTAACTGGGCTGCAAGGCAGTTATGGGCTTCATCATTTTTACAGGCAATGATGACACCAGTCGTATCCATATCGATACGAT
>OLWA01002003.1_pt1 | contig 19344 bp, 18 predicted proteins | sample 1673251 | NCBI WGS metagenome assembly OLWA01 (sample SAMEA3178937, study PRJEB25190) | human gut metagenome | biome: human gut; feature: human-associated habitat; material: faeces | place: Austria | collected 2013 | reverse complement strand
TTAGGCGGTGTTCTTGCAGCACATACTATACTGCCGGTTATTGGTCTTCCGATAAAATCATCTACACTGGATGGGCTTGATGCTTTGCTGTCAACAGTTCAGATGCCAAGTGGTATTCCGGTAGCAACTGTTGCAATTGACGGTGCTGCAAATGCGGCAATTCTTGCAGTTGAAATGCTTGCATTATCTGATAATGTACTGGCTAAAAAGCTTATGGAAATGAAACAGCATATGGCTGAAGCCGTAAGAAAAAAAGATGCCGAAATCTCAAAGCAAATCAATAATTTATAATTTTATATACGGAGGAATAAAAAAATGGAAAACATTGTAAGAACAGAGCAGCTTTATGAAGGAAAAGCAAAGAAAGTTTATGCTACAAATAATGATAACTATGTTATCGTTGATTACAAGGATGATGCAACAGCATTCAACGGTGAAAAGAAGGGTACTATCCACAACAAGGGTATCATCAACAACCGTGTTACAAACCACCTTATGAAGATGCTTGAAAAGAACGGTATTCCTACACATCTTGTTGAAGAAATTTCCGACCGTGAAACAATTGTCAAAAGAGTTTCTATCGTTCCGCTGGAAGTTATCGTAAGAAACATTGCAGCAGGTTCACTTGCTAAAAGACTTGGTCTTGATGAAGGTGTAAAGCTTGGAAAAACAGTTCTTGAATATTGTTATAAAGATGATGCACTTGGTGACCCTATGGTAAACGAGTACCACATCATGGCAATGAACTGGTGCACAAAGGAAGAACTTGATCTTATCGCTGAATATGCTCTGAAAATCAATACGCTTCTGACAGATTACCTTAAAGATCTTAACATCGAACTCATCGACTTCAAGCTTGAATTTGGTAAAACATCTGATGGCACAATTGTTCTTGCAGATGAAATTTCACCTGATACATGCCGTTTCTGGGATAGTGTTACACATGAAAAGCTGGACAAGGACAGATTCAGAAGAAATCTTGGCGGCGAAGAAGATGCATACAAGGAAATCATGAAGAGACTTCTTGGAGAATAATCACTTTTTTCATCTGATTGGAGTTAGAATTTATGTTCGATAAAATAAATGAGGAATGCGGCGTTTTCGGTATTTACAGCAAAGAAACTATGGACGTTGCATCACAGGCATATATTTCACTGTATGCCCTGCAGCACAGAGGACAGGAAAGCTGTGGTATTGTTGTAAATGACAAGGGTGTATTTTCATATCATAAAGATCTGGGGCTTGTACCTGAGGTATTCAATGAAAGACATCTGAAAAAGCTTGGACTTGGTAATATTGCAATTGGTCATGTGAGATATTCCACAACAGGCAAGTCAAACCGTTCAAATGCTCAGCCTCTCGTTGTGCGCCATATAAAAGGACCTATGGCAATTGCACATAACGGAAATCTTGTAAATGCAAGAGAACTCAGAGAAAAGTATGAGCTTCGTGGTGCTATTTTTCACAATACAAATGATACTGAGGTTATCTCTTATGCAATAACAGAACAGAGACTTATTCATCCGTCGATTGAAAAAGCGGTAGAAGAAGCAATGTATAAATTCAAAGGGGCATATTCTCTTGTAATTATGTCCCCGAAAAAACTGATTGCCGCAAGAGATCCTCAGGGATTCCGTCCGCTCTGTATGGGTGAAACAGAAACCGGAGCTATTGTTTTCGCTTCTGAAAGCTGTGCCCTTGACAGTATAGGGGCTAAGTTTATAAGAGATGTTGAAGCCGGCGAGATAATAATCGTTGATGAAAATGGTATTAAATCAGTAAGAACACACTGCGGTCAGAAAAAATCAATGTGTGTATTTGAGTATGTGTATTTTGCCCGTCCTGACTCTGTAATTGAGGGTTCAAGTGTTCATCAGGCACGTCTGAATGCTGGTAAATATCTTTGGGAGGAACACCCTGTTGACGCAGATGTTGTTGTTGGTGTTCCGGACAGCGGTCTTGATGCTGCACTGGGATTTTCAAGAGCTTCGGGTATTCCGTATGGCGTTGGTTTTATAAAAAACAGATACGTTGGAAGAACATTTATACAGCCTACACAGTCACAGCGTTCAAATTCAGTAAAAATAAAGCTGAATGTAATAAAAGACGTTGTAAAGGGAAAACGTGTTGTTCTTATTGATGACAGTATCGTTCGTGGAACTACAAGTGCAAGAATAGTAAATCTTATCAGGGAAGCAGGTGCTTCTGAAGTACATATGAGAATATCATGTCCGCCGTTTATCAATCCTTGTTATTTTGGTACTGATATTGACAGCAAGGAAAATCTCATAGCATGTAAAATGTCTGTTGATGAAATTGCTAAAACAATAGGGGCTGATTCACTGGGATATCTGAGCGTGGATAAGGTTCAGAAAATTGCTGAAAATGCAAAATGTGATTTCTGTGTCGGATGCTTTACAGGCGATTATCCGGTTGAAGTTCCTAAGGAAATGCCGAAGGACAAGTTTGAACAGAAAATTGGCGAATAAGAATAAATTTGGAGGATTAGTTTGATGAAAAGCTTTTCAGAAAGTTATAAAAAGGCCGGAGTTGATGTAACTGCCGGTTACAAGGCAGTTGAACTTATGAAGGTTCATGTTAAGCGTACTATGACTGAGGGCGTATTGTCCGGCATTGGTGGTTTCGGTGGTCTTTTTGAACCTGATCTTACAGGTATAAACAAGCCTGTATTTGTATCAGGTACAGATGGTGTCGGAACAAAACTTAAAATAGCTTTTTTAATGGATAAACATGACACAATTGGTATTGACTGCGTAGCTATGTGTGTTAACGATATTATATGCTGCGGTGCCAAGCCACAGTTTTTCCTTGATTATATAGCTGTCGGAAAAAACTATCCTGAAAAGGTTGCTCAGATTGTTTCCGGTATCGCAGATGGCTGTGTGCAGTCCGGATGTGCTCTTGTTGGCGGTGAAACAGCTGAAATGCCTGGTTTCTATCCAGTTGATGAATATGACGTAGCAGGTTTTGCTGTTGGTGTTGTAGACAAAGATAAAATCCTGAAACCTGATACCCAGAAGGCCGGGGACGTTCTTATTGCTATAAAGTCAAGCGGTGTTCACTCAAATGGTTTCTCTCTTATCAGAAAAGTATTTACAGTTAATGAGCAGACACTTGCAAGACATTTTTCAGACCTTGGAACAACTTTAGGTGAATCACTGCTTACACCTACAAAAATTTATGTAAAACCAATTCTTTCACTTATCAGCCAGGTTAATGTCAAGGCTATTTCACATATAACCGGTGGTGGATTCTATGAAAATATTCCACGTTCTCTTCCAGACGGAATTGCAGCAAAAATCAGAAAAGACAGTGTTCAGATTCTGCCCATTTTCGATCTTATTGCAAGAACAGGTCATATTCCTGAAAGAGATATGTTCAATACATTCAACATGGGTGTAGGTATGACTGTTTCTGTGGATAAAAACGATGCAGACAAAGCGCTTGAAATTCTTAATAATTCCGGCGTTGAAGCGTATATTCTTGGTGAACTTGTCAATAGTGATGATGGTGTTATAATCGAATAATCTGAAGAGGTAACTGTTATGAATTTATCTGAAAAACAACTTAAAAATATAGTTGTGCTGGTATCGGGCGGAGGAACTAATTTACAGGCACTGATTGATGCACAGAATAATGGACAAATTATTGGTGGAAAAATATCATGCGTTATTTCATCGAACCCGAATGCGTATGCTTTGACAAGGACTAAAGAAAATAATATTCCTTCAAGAACAATTCCAAGGAAAGAATTTTCTGACAATAAAAGCTACAGTGAAGCTATACTGAATGCACTTGATGAAGAAAAAGCTGATTTGGTTGTTTTAGCCGGATTCATGACTATACTTGATGAAAAAGTTACTAAGCCTTATTCATATAAAATAATAAATGTACATCCGGCACTGATACCGTCATTTTGTGGTGAAGGATTTTACGGACTTCACGTTCATGAAGCAGCACTTAATTACGGTGTAAAAGTCAGCGGAGCAACTGTACATTTTGTAAATGAAGAAGCCGATGCAGGTGCAATTATTCTTCAGAAGGCTGTAAATGTAAGATACGATGATACACCTGAAACGCTTCAGAAACGTATTATGCAGGAGGCAGAATGGAAAATTCTGCCCGAAGCAGTATCCCTGTTCTGTCAGGATAAAATTGAAATAATAAATGATAAAGCGGTTATCAGGGAAGACTAATTTATCAGTGGGGTTTTAAAAATAGGGGAGTTCTTTAATTTTCAGAAGGGAAGTATTATGAAAAAAATTGATATTGCTAATGAATTAAAAACCAATTCATATCCTGGTCGTGGAATCATAATTGGTAAATCATCTGATGGTAAAAGTGCTGTAACAGCATATTTTATAATGGGCAGAAGTGAAAACAGCAGAAACAGAGTTTTTGTAAATGACGGAGAGGGTATTAAAACACAGGCCTTTGATCCTGCAAAACTTACAGACCCGAGCCTTATAATTTATTCTCCTGTCAGAGTTCTTGGAAACAAAACCATTGTCACAAACGGCGATCAGACTGATACAATTTATGATCTTATGAGTAATCAGCTTACATTTGAACAGTCATTGAGAACAAGAGAATTTGAACCTGATGCACCAAATTATACTCCAAGAATCTCAGGAATTATAGAACTTGAAACCGAAAAAGGTTTTAATTATTCAATGTCAATTTTAAAGAGTGCTGACGGAAATCCGGATTCCTGCCACAGATATACATTTTCATATGAAAACCCGTTAAATGGTGAAGGTCACTTTATTCATACATATATGGGTGACGGAAATCCGCTTCCTAGCTTTGAGGGCGAACCAAAGCTCATTTCAGTTCCGGATGATATTCACGAATTTACTGACCTTTTATGGAATAGTTTAAATGGAGATAATAAGGTTTCACTGTTTGTCAGATACATTAATCTTGAAACCGGAAAATATGAAACAAAAATCATAAACAAAAACAAATAATTAACCTGTTATCTATAAATACTTATTGCTGCTGGATACTTTTCTTTAATTAAATTCAAGGCAGCGGAATGGAGATTTTTTATGTCTGAAGAGATGTCTTTAAAATATGGATGTAATCCGAATCAAAAACCATCAAGAATATATATTGAAAACGGCAATTTGCCTATAACTGTTTTAAACGGAAAACCTGGTTACATAAATCTGCTTGACGCATTCAATGGCTGGCAGCTGGTAAAGGAACTCAAGGAAGCTACAGGTATATGTGCAGCAACTTCATTCAAGCATGTATCACCAGCAGGTGCGGCAATTGGACTTCCGCTGAGTGATACACTGAAGAAAATATATTTTGTTGATGATCTTGGTGAACTCTCTCCGATGGCCTGTGCATATGCAAGGGCAAGAGGTGCAGACAGAATGTCTTCATATGGTGATTTTGTAGCACTTTCTGATACCTGTGATGTATCAACAGCCAAGATGCTTCAGCGTGAAGTTTCGGATGGTATCATTGCTCCTGACTATACACCGGAAGCCCTTGAAATCTTAAAATCAAAGAGAAAAGGAACATATAATATTATAAAGATTGACCCGAATTATGTTCCGGCTGAAATTGAAAGAAAACAGGTATTTGGTGTTACATTTGAACAGGGAAGAAATAATCTGAAAATCAATAAAGAATTACTTGCTAATATTGTTACAGATAACAAGAATATTCCTGACGATAAGAAAAATGACCTTCTGATATCACTGATTACACTCAAATATACACAGTCAAATTCCGTATGTTATGTTAAAAACGGACAAGCTATCGGAATCGGTGCAGGACAGCAGTCAAGAATTCACTGTACAAGACTTGCAGGAAATAAAGCTGATATATGGTGGCTTCGTCAGGCTCCGCAGGTTCTTAATCTTAAATTTGTAGATGGAATCAGACGTCCTGACCGTGACAATGCAATTGATGTTTATATTTCTGATGAATACATGGATGTTCTTGCTGACGGTGCATGGCAGAATATCTTTAAGGAAAAGCCATCTGTATTCACAAAGGAAGAGCAGAAAGAATGGCTTGCTAAAAACACTGATGTATGCTTAGGCTCTGATGCATTTTTCCCGTTTGGTGACAATATTGAACGTGCAAAGAAAAGCGGTGTTTCCTATATCGCCGAACCAGGTGGATCAATTCGTGATGATAATGTTATTGATACCTGCAATAAATATAATATTGCTATGGCATTTACTGGCATAAGACTTTTCCATCACTAATTTTACGGGGGCATTAAAATGAAAAAGATTTTATGTCTGGCATTATCACTTTCAATGATGATATGCCTTGCCGGATGTGGAAATAATTCTTCTAATGGTGAATCATCAGAAAGTTCACAGTCTGTACAAAATGATTCATTAAATGATGATGTATCTGCACTTGAAGAAGACCTTTCCGGACTTGATGAGGAAATTTCTGATATTGAAAATGAAACTTCAGAAGTTGAAAAGAAATCCGGTCTGAAAGACAATACTTATACATCTGATTATTATACGTTTGACATAAATGATTCATGGGAACTTACAGATGAAGGAAGTACTCTTGATTGTACATTCGGATTTGCTGATTATGATGATTCAGAATCCAATGAACGTTTTACAGCATTCAGTGTTCAGACTATTCCACAGCCAGATGATACAAGCCTAAAGGAACTGGCTGAACAAATGGTCAATATGTATAATGACACTGACAATTATAATGTTGAAAGCAATAAGGAAACCAAATTCAATGATAATGATGCTTATGAAATCATTTTGGCATACACTAATTCGGATGTAACAGTTAAAATGAGACAAACTATATTAAAGCATGATAAAAGCTTTTTTGCTATCAATTCTGTTGCGGAAAAATCAGTTTATGATGATATGATTAAGAAAATTGACGAGGTTTTAAAAACATTCAAGTTTATTTAATCGTTTTTAATTTCAATAAAATATTTAAGTCGTAAGTTTAATTATAGTTACGGCAGAATGGAGAATAAAATGAATATACTTGTTGTAGGCGGCGGCGGAAGAGAACATGCCATTGTTATGAAGCTTGCTGAAAGCAAGAAAAATGTACAGTTGTTTTGCACACCTGGTAACGGTGGAATAGCCAAATATGCTAAATGCTATTCAGTAAAAGCAACTGATATAGACGGTGTTGTTGCTCTTGCTAAAGAAATTTCAGCTGATATGGTTGTTGTTGCTCCGGATGACCCGTTGGTTCTCGGAATGGTTGATGCACTTAATGCTGAAGGTTTTGCTGCTTTTGGTCCTGATAAAGCTGCTGCTATAATAGAAGGCAGTAAAGTGTTTTCAAAGGAACTTATGAAAAAGTATAATATTCCTACAGCAAAATATGAAGTATTTTCTGATTCTTCAAAAGCAATTGAATATATTAAAACTGAAAATAAGTATCCGACAGTTATTAAAGCTGATGGGCTTGCACTTGGAAAAGGTGTTATTATTGCACAAAATTTTGATGAAGCCAAAGATGCTGTCAACTCAATTATGGAAGATAAGATTTTTGGCAAAAGTGGTGCAAATATAGTTATCGAAGAATTTCTTACCGGTCCGGAAGTATCAGTACTATGCTTTACAGACGGTAAAACTGTTTCACCAATGGTTTCATCTATGGATCACAAGAGAGCATACGATAATGATGAAGGTCCAAATACAGGTGGTATGGGTACTGTTGCACCAAATCCTTATTATACAGAAAAAATTGCGAATGAATGTATGAATAAAATTTTCCTGCCAACAATAAATGCAATGGTTAAGGAAAACCGTACTTTCAAAGGTTGCCTTTATTTTGGTCTGATGATTACACCTGACGGACCAAAGGTTATTGAATACAACTGTCGTTTTGGCGATCCGGAAACACAGGTTGTTCTCCCTCTTCTGGATACCGATCTGGTAGATATTTTTGATGCCGTAATAAATGAGAAACTTTCTCAGATTGATATCAAGTGGAAAAATGCAAGTTCTGCCTGCGTAGTACTTGCAAGTGGCGGATATCCTAAGAAATATGAAACCGGACTGAAAATTACTGGTCTGAATGAAAACGGACAACTGGACGATGTTAAAATCTATCATGCCGGAACTAAGCTTGAAAACAATGAATTTTACACTTCCGGTGGAAGAGTTCTTGGTGTTACAGCGGTATCAGATACTTTAAAATCCGCTGTGGATAAAGCTTATGGTGCAGTAAACGATATTAAATTTGATAAAATGCATTACAGAAAAGATATAGGTCAGAGAGCATTGAATATTAAATAATTTATATGCAAGGGAGGTATAATCCCAGATCGGACAGGATTAATATTATGTTATTAGATAGATATTTACCCAGAATAGAATTTGATAGTTATGAAGATTTCAAGAAAAACTATAAAGTAAATGTTCCTGAAAATTTTAACTTTGGATTTGACATAGTTGATGAATGGGCAAAACAGGAACCAGATAAAAAGGCACTTGTATGGTGTGATGACCATGATGAAAAACGTGAGTTTACATTTACTGATATTTCCAGACTGTCAAACAAAGCAGCAAACTACTTTAAAAGCATAGGCATCAAAAAGGGAACTGTTGTAATGCTGATTCTCAGAAGAAGATGGGAATACTGGATATGTGCGGTTGCTCTTCACAAAATTGGTGCAATTGTTATTCCTAGTTCACTTCAGCTGACAAAAAAGGATATTGTATATCGTGGTAATGCTGCTGAAGTATCAGCAATTATATGCATAAATGACAACTTCGTTATTGAACAGGTAGAATCATCAGAAGCTGATATTCCTTCTCTTAAGAATAAAATTGTTGTCGGAACAAAACGTGAAGGCTGGCAGTTTTTTGAAGAGGAAATTGAAAAATTTACTGATACATTTGAACGTCCAACAGGTGATGAAGCAAATAAATGGGATGACATCATGCTCGTTTACTTTACTTCTGGAACAACAGGTATGCCTAAGATGGTAAGACATAATTTTGCTCATCCATTAGGACATATTGTAACCGCCAAGTACTGGCAACAGGTACAGGAAAATAAACTGCATATGAGCGTTTCTGATTCCGGCTGGGCAAAGTTTGGCTGGGGTAAAATTTATGGTCAGTGGATTTGCGGTGCTGTAATTTTCTGTTATGATATGGACAAATTTATTCCGCTGAATCTTCTAAAAAAGATTTCAGAATACAAAATTACAACTTTCTGTGCACCTCCGACAATGTTCAGATTCATGCTTCAGGAGGATATAACAAAATTTGACCTGTCAAGTATAAAAACCTGCTGTATAGCTGGTGAGCCACTGAATCCACAAGTTTTCAATGACTGGTATAAGCTTACCGGACTGAAAATGCGTGAGGGATTTGGTCAGTCAGAAGGAACTGTTTTAATAGCTAATTTTAAATGGCTTGAACCATCTGCCGGTTCTACAGGTAAACCAGCACCGCTTTATGATATCAGAATTATAAACAGCGAAGGTCAGGAATGTAAACCAGGTGAAGAAGGAACAATTGTAATTTACGGAGTAAGCAAAAATCCGCCGGTAGGTTTATTTACCGGATATTTCCGTAATGAAGAAATGACAAAGGAAGCTTTGGGCGGAGAATATTACAATACAGGTGACATGGCCGTTTCTGATAAGGATGGTTATATCTGGTTTATCGGACGTAATGATGATGTAATCAAGTGTTCCGGATATCGTATAGGCCCGTTTGAAGTAGAAAGTGCTATGCTTGAACATCCGTCTGTTGTAGAATGCGCTATCACTTCTGCTCCGGATCCGATCAGGGGACAGGTAGTAAAAGCTACCGTTGTCCTTGCCAAAGGATATACTCCAAGTCCGGAACTCACAAAAGAACTTCAGAATCATGTAAAACATACAACTGCACCATATAAATACCCTCGTATTATTGAATATGTTGATGAACTTCCAAAAACAGTCGGTGGTAAAATCAAGCGAAAAGAAATCAGAATGAACGATAATAAAAAATAAATTTATGCCCGGAGGAATTTATGAACGAACGATTGCCTTTTCTTCAGCAAAAGACACTCAAGCTGACAATTTCGCCGGGTGTCTATTTGATGAAAGATAAAGATAACAATATTATTTATATTGGTAAAGCCAAGAATCTGAAAAACAGAGTAAGCAGTTATTTTCGACATAACTCAAGTCATACAGTAAAAGTTATGCAGATGGTATCAAATGTATACGATTACGATTTCATAGTAACTGACAGTGAATATGAAGCTCTGGTTCTTGAGTGCAGTCTGATTAAACAGCATAAGCCTAAATACAATATTTTGCTTAAAGATGATAAGGGATATTTTTATATTAAATTTTCAAAAGAGCCATTTCCAAAAATAACATCTGAAAAGCAAATGGATAAAACAGGAGATTATTTAGGACCATATACAAGTTCATTTACTGTTACCCAGACGGTTGATGAAGTAAATAAGGTTTTTAAATTGCCTACCTGTAAGACTAAGTTTACTGATAACAGGACAATGAAAAAACCATGTTTGAATTATCATATACATCAGTGCATGGGAGTTTGCTGTAATAATATTCAGTCTGGTGAATTTCAGGAAATTATTGCTCAGGCTAAAGCTTACATTAAAAATGGAAATGATTTTTCAATAAAAAAATTACAGCTCCAGATGCAGAAAGCTTCAGATAATCTGGAGTTTGAAAAAGCGGCAAGGATTCGTGACAGAATAAATGCCATTTCCAAGAGTAGTATGACACAAAAAATATTTGATGAGGATCTGAAAGATTCAGATTTTATTGCATACTCAAACAGTACAAAAGGTTCTTGTATATCTTTATTAAAATACAGAAATGGAAAATTGTTTGACAAGCTCATTTTTCCATTTACTAATGATGAATGTGATGAGAACATTACAGAATCCTTTATGGGTATGTATTATACTTATCAGGATGAAATTCCGAAAAACATATATATTGAAGAAGAATTTGATGGCTATGAACTTATTAACAAGGCTTTGACTGAAAAATGCGGTTATCATGTAAAATTCATTTTTCCAAAGAGGGGAAATATGGTTAAATATATTATGATGGCTAAAGCAAATGCTGATGAATACTGGTCCATACAAACCGCAAGAACAAGCGGGGAAGTTTCTGCACTTGACGAACTTGCCAAAATTTTAGCTTTGCCTTCGCCACCAGAATATATTGAATCATATGATATATCAAACCTTTCTTCTTCATCTATAGTTGCTGGTATGATTGTCTTTAAAAACGGACGTCCCTTTAAGAAAGCGTATAAAAGATTCTCAATCAAGAATAGTCTTATACAGAATGATTACGCCTGCATGCAGGAGGTTCTGGAAAGACGCTTTAACGAATATCTTCATGGAACTGACCCAGGATTTCTGACCAAACCTGATTTGATTCTGCTTGATGGCGGAAAAGGTCATGTAAATGCAGTAAAAAATGTTTTGGAAAAATTTAAACTTGATATTCCAATATATGGTCTTGTGAAAGACAACAAGCACAGAACAAGAGCGATTGCAACAGACGGCGGAGAGATAACTGTGTCTAAAAAATCACAAGCATTTATTTTGATGACCAAAATTCAAGACGAAGTTCACAGGTTTGCCATTTCATATATGAAATCAAAACATACGAAGACAAGTTTTAGTTTTGAGCTCACCCAAATAAAGGGAATTGGTGAAAAGAAGGCACAAAAACTGATTCTGGAATATAAAACAAAAGAAAATTTAAAAACTGCTTCTCCGGAAGAACTGGCAAAAACAGCAGGGGTTAATATTTCTACGGCGATGGAATTGTATGAGTTTATTCAGAATTTGTAAGGAGTTTGTATTTTATGAGAGTAATTACAGGAATTGCTAAAGGAAAAAGATTGGATACACTTGAAGGCATGGATGTACGTCCTACAACAGACAGAGTAAAAGAAGGAATGTTTTCTTCTATTCAGTTTGATTTGGAGAATACACTTGTGCTGGATTTATTTGCAGGAAGCGGACAGCTCGGTATAGAGGCTTTGAGCCGTGGTGCAAGATCTGCTGTTTTTGTAGACAATTCCAAGAAATCTCTGGAGGTTGTAAAAGCAAATCTTGAAAAAACTAACCTTACAGATAAAGCCATGATTGTCAATATGAACAGCCTTGATTTTTTAAGGCTTACTAATAAAAAATTTGACTTTATATTCCTGGATCCGCCATATAACAAGGGGATTTTACTTGAAGTTCTTCCTCTTCTGAAAGAAAGACTGAATTCATATGGAAAAATCATATGTGAACATGAAAAAAATCTTGATTTGCCTAAAAAAGTTGGAGATTTAAGGTTGAAAAAAAGTTACAAATATGGTAAAATAAATGTATCGATGTATCTTTTTGACAGAGAGGATGAATAATTTGAAAAGAATAGCTGTTTGTCCCGGAAGTTTTGATCCTATAACATTCGGACATCTGGACATAATAAGAAGAGCATCTCAGCTATTTGATCAGGTTGTTGTTTTGATTTCGGTTAATACTGCAAAAAAACCAAGTTTTACTGAATATGAACGAATGATGATGATTCGTAAAAACACTGAAGAATTTGACAACGTTATCATTGATGTTCTGGATGGATTATTGGCTGATTATGTCAAGAAAATCGGTGCAGTGGCAATTGTTAAAGGTTTAAGAGCAGTCAGTGACTTTGAATATGAATTTCAGATGGCTCTTGCCAATAAAAAGTTATATAATGGTGCTGAAACTGTTTTTCTTACTACATCGTCTGAGAATATGTATCTTAGTTCTAGTGTTGTTAAGCAGATTGCTTATTTTGGCGGTGATATCAGTCACTTTGTACCGGAAAACGTGCTTGATTTTATACGAAAAAGGCTTGTAAAGGAGTAAACCTATGAATAATAAAATTGATGAAATTCTTGATGAAATGGATGAGGTTCTTGATAAAGCAAAGCCATTTCCATTTGCAGGAAATAAATTTTTGGTTGATGCTGACAGAATGAGAGAACTGGTTAATGACGTTAGACTTAATATGCCTCATGAAATCAAAGATGCAAGACTTGTTGCATTTGACAGAGAGAGAATCCTTAATGAAGCAAAAGCTAAATCTGAATCTATTATAAGTCAGGCTGAAAAAAGAGCTGCAGCATTGGTAGCTCAGGATGCAATAGTTCAGGAAGCAAAGAAAAAGGCAATAGAAATGCTTAAAACAGCTCAGGCAAATGCAAGAGAAGTAAAAAAATCGGCGAATGATTATGTAGATAATCTTATGAATAATACTGAAAAATTTATGGCAGCTGTAATGCAGGACATAAAAAAGCAGAAATCAGCTATAAGAGAAAGCAGAAGCAAATAATTATCGAATAAATTTTCACACTTTATTCATAATTTGTTCACAAATTTTTGCTATAATATAGTTATGCAATGGAGCATACCAAGATTACTTGGTATGCTTTTTTATTTTTTAAAGGTGGATTTAATATGGATAAGATTGATGTAAAACTGATTACGTTGTTACAGGAAAACGCCAGATACCCATTAAAATATCTGGCATCACAAGTGTTTTTATCAGCTCCGGCTGTATCTTCAAGAATCGAAAAACTGGAAAAACAGGGAATTATTTTAGGGTACAATACAGTTATAGACAAGCAAAAACTTGGATATCAGATTACCGCGTTTATAAATCTGGAAATTTCTCCAAATCAAAAACCAGAATTCTATCCGTTTATAAATGATTGTCCAAATGTTCTTGAATGTAATTGTGTGACAGGAAGTTATTCTATGTTAATAAAGGTTGCATTTCACAGTACTCAGGAACTTGATACATTCATCGGACAATTACAGCATTTTGGTAATACCTCGACACAGATTGTATTCTCAACACCAGTTCCTAACAGAGAAATACAAGTTTCAGAAAAAGATTAACTTATTTGTTATTTTTATTTTTAATATTTGCTAACGGAGAACTATCTGCTGCATTCTTTAAAATATCATTAGATAAATGAGTATATATCTCAGTTGTAGCTATACTTTTATGTCCAAGTATTTCTTTTAAAGTAAGTGTATCAACATTGCCATATTGATACATTAAAGTTGCGGCTGTATGTCTGAGCTTATGAACAGATATGCCTTTTCCGGATAATCCTGATGCTCTAAGTGTTTCTTCTACTATTTGTTCTACACGTCTGCGGCTGATTCGTCCGCCTTTTTTACTAAGAAATAGTGCATCAGGATCTGTAACAGAATTTTCACGTGAATTTATGTATTCATGAAGCGATTCTATGCATGCATCGTTTAGATAAACCATACGTTCTTTATTACCTTTACCAAGTAATTTTACTTTACGTTCTTTGAAGTTTATATCTGAAATGTTGATTCCAACCAGTTCACTAAGACGCATTCCGCAGTTTAGGAAAAGTGTAATCATACAATAATCACGCAATGAATCGAATTTATTCTTTGATGCCTGTTCAAGCAATTGCTGACTTTCATCAAGAGTAAGATATTTTGGCAAGGATTTTTTCAAACTCGGCAGTTCAAGATTAACTGTCGGGTCATTTTTTATAATACAAGCCTGTTTAGTCAGATACTTAAAAAGACTTTTAATGGAAGAAACCTTTCTTGCAATCGTTTTATCATTATTTTGACGTTCATCACGTAGAAAATAAATATACTCATAGATTTTATGCAGATTAACACTTTCAAGCATTTTTACGTCAAAATTCTGAATTTTAATTTTGTTCATGTCAACTTCATCTGTAGAATCCATGTATATCAGGTATCTGAAAAAAACTCGTATATCAGTAAGATAACCTTCAGCAGTTCGTTCAGATTTAGCCTTTACAAGAGTCAGATGAAACCAATAATCATTTATAAAGTCAGGAAATTCACTTAAATTAATTTTCTTCATTTTTGCCACCTCTAATTTCGCTAAATTTGTATTTAGCGAAATAATATGTATTTTTTTTACTACTCTTTTTTAAAGAAATTTGTATTTTACTTTAAATTATATTATATCACATTTTCCCCTTGCACTGCAACGTTAATTTGACTTTTTTTAGAAATTATGATATAATAAATTAAATATAAGATTGAAAGGAAAAATTTAATGCAATTTAAAGATTTGGAACTGTCCGATGAAATATTATCCGCTGTAGAATTACTCGGCTTTACAGAAATGACAGAAATTCAGGAAAAAAGTATTCCTATAATTCTCGAAGGCAAAGATGTTATTGGACGTTCAAATACCGGAACTGGTAAAACTGCCGCATTCGGTATTCCTGTTATAGAAAAAATTCAAAAAGAAAATTCTGATGAAATTCAGTCACTGATTTTATGTCCGACCCGTGAACTTGCTCAACAGGCTTGCGATGAAATAAAAAAATTCAGTAAATTTATGAAATGGGTTAAGCCAGTTGCAATATTTGGCGGAGTTAGTATTGACCGTCAGATTTACCAGCTTAAACGTGGTGCTAATTTGGTTATCGGAACTCCAGGACGTGTTATTGATCATATAAACAGACGTACATTAAAACTAAATAAGCTCAGAACAATTGTTCTTGATGAAGCAGATGAAATGTTGCAAATGGGATTTCGTGAAGATATAGAAAATATTCTTAAATATATTCCAGATGAACGACAGACTATTTTATTTTCAGCAACTATGCCACCAGAGATTCTTGCAATTACCAAAGAATATCAGAAGGATCCGGTTTTAGTTAAAACAATTTCCAAAAGCAGAACAGTTGAAGCAATTGAACAAACCTACTACCCTGTTTCAGCTGGAAAAAAATTTGATGCACTGCATCTTCTTTTAATTGATAATGAACCTAAATCAGCAATGGTATTTTGTAATACTAAAAAAATGGTTGATGAGCTGACTGAGATGCTTTTGAACAAGAATTTTAAAGCTGTTGGTATTCATGGTGACATGAAGCAGTCTCAGAGAACTTCTGTTATGAATTCCTTTAAATCCGGAAAAACATCCATTCTTGTTGCAACTGATGTGGCCGCAAGAGGAATTGATATAAATGGTGTTGATGCTGTATTTAATTATGACCTGCCTCAGGATAATGAATACTACATTCACCGTATTGGAAGAACCGGACGTGCAGGTAAATCCGGAAAGGCATTTACTATTGTGTGCGGTAAAAAACAGGTTATGGAACTGAATCAGATTGCCAGAAGAACAAAGTCAGTCATTACTGAATGTGAACTCCCAAAAAAGTCAGATATAATCAATAAAAATATCCTTGCTGTTACTGATTCGTTGAAAAATTCAGTTTCTGATTATATTGCACAGGAAACTTATACTGCATTTAAACTTCTCAAATCTGAAGGATTCAGTGATGAAGATATCGCTGTAATGCTTTTAAATGAAAAATTAAAAGAAAAGAATATAGAATTAAAAATGGTTTATATTGGAGATTTAAATGATCATCAAAAAGAAATAGATAATTTAGAAGAAAAAAAGAAAAAATGTTTAGATGAAATTTTGAAGAATAAAGAAAAATTAGGAGTTGTATATGTAAATTTGGAAGATATTGTTGCGCTTGATAAAGATGGAAAAATTATTGAAGGTGCTTTTAATGAAGAAAAACAAAAAGCAGAAGTACAAAGTCCAAAAGAAGCAAATTATAGAGCGCAAGAAATAAGCAATGAAAATAGTAATGTATCATCAAATGAAAATAATGGTGAGTCATATGCTACTGATAATACTAGTGTTAATGAGTTTAATGAATTTGAAGATATTCCAGATATAATAAATGCTGAAGGAATAGAACCTGCAAGGAGAGAAGAAGTTGCTGAAAATCTTAAGAAATATTATAAAAATCCAGATGCAATGCTTGCTCTTACACCTCTTGAAAGAGAATACTATGAAAAATTAGTAGGAATTTTGTCAGAAAAAATAGAACTAAAAAAAGAAAATAAACAAGTAATGACTTTAAAAAATCCTGACAATAAATGGGGATTTAGTAATATAGTATTATTATCTATAATTGCAATTGCTCTTGCGATAGTAGTATTAATAATGATTTTCTAAAACTGTAATTATTAATTTAATTATAGTTTTTTTATGTTATAATTATTGAAAGGAGAAATGATTAAATGATAAGAAAACATTCGGAAATATTTAGTATATTATTTACAGTATTAATTATGGGAGTATTTTACTATGTAATGCTTCCACCAATAAATGTTCATAGTAGTTTATTTTGGACATTTGTAGTAGTCGCAATTGTAGTATATTTTGTAATTAATTCACTTTTAAGTGCATCAGTTACTATTACAAGACTTGTAAAAGGAAAGAAAACAAATCTTAATTATAGAAGCTATAAATTACTTATGATAATACCTATTATTATAGTTTTAACTTTAATTGTAAATTTTGTTTGTTCACCGCTTTTTAATTCAAAATCTTATTATAGTAGAATTAAAGTAAATGAAAATAATAATTTTACAGATAAAGTAAAAGAAGTGGATTTTTCAAAAATACCATTATTAGATAGAGATTCAAGTGAAAAATTAGGTGATAGGACAATGGGTCAAATGAGTGAACTTGTTTCACAATTTGATGTATCTAATTTATATACACAAATAAATTATAATGATAAAATTATTAGAGTAACACCTCTTGAATATAATGGAGTAATAAAATATTTTACAAATAGAAAAGAAGGCGTAAAAGGATATATTACAGTTGATTCAACTAATGGAGAATCTAAACTTGTTAAATTAGATAAAGGTATGAAATATATGCCATCTGCTTTATTTAATGAAAGATTAGAGAGAAAACTTAGATTTTCTTATCCAACAGAAATATTTGGTAGTGTAAATTTTGAGATAGACAATAGTGGTAATCCATATTGGATTGCGCCAACAATAAAATATACAGGTGTTGGACTTAAAAGAGAAGTATCAGGTATAGTTATATTAAATCCTATTACAGGAGAATCAAAAAAATATTCTGTTAAGGATGTTCCAAAATGGGTAGACCATGTGTATGAAGCTGATCTTATTATTGAACAAATTGATGATTGGGGACAATATAAAAATGGATTCTTTAATACTATATTTGGACAAAAAGGTGTTGTTAAAACAACAGATGGATACAATTATTTAGCAATGGATGATGATATATATTTATATACAGGTATTACATCTGTTATTAGTGATGAATCAAATATTGGATTTACATTAACTAATATGAGAACTAAAGAAACTAATTTTTATTCTATCGCAGGAGCGGAAGAATATTCTGCAATGGCATCTGCTAAAGGTCAAGTACAACAAATGAATTATACGTCAACATTCCCACTTTTAATTAATTTAAATAATAGACCAACATATTTAATATCTTTAAAAGATAATGCAGGTCTTGTTAAAATGTATGCATTTGTAGATGTTGTAGATTATCAAAAAGTTGTTGTAACAGATGCGTCAAGTGGAATAAAGAAAGCAGCTGAAAATTATCTAAATGATATAGGTGAAGAAGTAACTAATGCAGAAACAAAAGAAAAAGAAATAACTATAACTAATATTAAAGATGTAATAATAGATAGTAATACATATTATTATATTACTGATAGTGAAAACAAAAATTATAAGGTATCAATTAAAACTAATAAAGATTTATTACCATTTATAAATAATGGGGATAAAGTAAAAATTAAATATGAAAAAGAAAGTAATGTAACACTGATTAAAGAAATTAGTAAATAACTTTCTTTTTTTTGACAAAACAAATAAAATGATATATATTATATACCCTGAAAAGAGATATATTTTATTAGTGGAGGTATGAAATGACTATAGAAAATAACGTTATTAATTATGCTAAAATAGATCAAAATGGTGAAATAATAGTACCTAAAACATCTGTTATTGGTGAAAGTGAAAATATTTTGATTAGAAAAGAAGATTATTTAACATTTTCAATATATGATTTAATTGAGTATAAGAAAATATTAGAAAAATTAAAACATGAAAGTGAAATGGCTCTTTCTTGCGGTAACATAAAAAGAAAAGAATTCTTTGATGAATATATAAAAGAATTATCATCTGGTAAATTAGATGTAATTAAAAAAAGTTCATCAAATAAAGTATTAATTCCAAATCATGTTAAAGATATGTATGATATAGAAGATAGAGTTTTAATGTGTGATGGAGTAGATCATATTAAAGTATTTAAAAATGATGAGAAAAAGAAAGAGTATGAAAAAAGACTTATAAATAATTTGAAATAATGGGGTGTAAAATATGAATGATGAAGTTAAATTTATGACAATTGATGCAAAGGGTAGGATGATGGTTCCTAAAAGTTCAATACTTGGTAAAAGT
>OLWA01001998.1_pt1 | contig 19403 bp, 14 predicted proteins | sample 1673251 | NCBI WGS metagenome assembly OLWA01 (sample SAMEA3178937, study PRJEB25190) | human gut metagenome | biome: human gut; feature: human-associated habitat; material: faeces | place: Austria | collected 2013 | reverse complement strand
TTGGCATGACAGAAAATCCTGGCGGCGTAGAAAGCGTAATTATGAATTATTATCGTAACATGGACAGGTCAAAAATACAGTTTGATTTTCTTTGCAACTCATATAGCCCCATTGCATTTGAAGATGAATTAGTAAAAATGGGGGCTGCCATGATTCATTTCCCAGCAAGAAGCCAAAATTTTTTCAGCTATAAAAAAAAGTTGAACAGGTTTTTTAAACAACATGCAAAAGATACTATATCTTGTTCACATCCATGTATAACCAGATATAACAAAAATGGCGATAAAGAATATCCTGTTAATTGTGGATATTGTTATCCGTGTTTAATAAGAAAAAGCTCTCTTATTGATGCGAAAAATATTAGCGAACATTATACATATCCTATTATAGATTCAGACTTTTTAAGAAGTTTTGAAGGAAGAGATATTACAAATGATACTAGAGCTGTTTTTAGTAGTATATATAGATATAATAATATAGACGAAAAAGAACTTTCTAGATTAATTAAATGTTCAGGAAAGTTGATAAATAGTGATATTGAAAAATTCAAAAATGTATACAAAAAAACAATGAATGATTTAATTGAAATATTTTCAAAAGATCAAGAGATGAAAAAATATATAGGAATGGAGTAATATGATAAATTTAATAGATACACATTTTCATTTAGACTTTTATAAAAATCATAAAGAAATATATAATGACATCAATAAATTACATCAATATACTTTATGTGTAACAAACTCACCAGAAGTATATGAAGAATGTCAAAAGTTGTACTTTAATACGAAATATCTTAAATTTGCTTTAGGATTTAATCCAAAATCAAATAATTCTGAAGAAAGTTTTCGAATGTTTCTCAATAAGTTTAAAGGAGCTATGTATATAGGAGAGGTAGGATTAGATTTTTCTAGACAATATAAAAATGTAATTAATGAACAAATAAGATACTTTGACAAAATAGTTGGAATGTGTTCAAGTACAAATAAAATTTTGTCTGTGCATACAAAAAATGCAGAAGATAAAATAATAGAAATAGTAAAAAAATATAGACCAAAGAAATGTATTATTCATTGGTTTACAGGGAATGAGGAACAATTAAAAAAACTAATAGACTTGGGATGTTATTTTTCAATTAACGCTAATATGGTAATTAAGAATAATACTAAATTATTCTTAATTCCAAAAGACAAACTATTGATAGAAAGTGATGGCCCTTTTACAAAAGTTAATGGTAAAAAATATGAACCAAGGTTTTTAGCTGAACAATATGAAATTATATCAAGTTTTTTTGAGGAAGAAAATCTTAAAGAGATAGTATATAAAAATTTTAAGACAATTCTTACTTTAGAATGATATGAAAAAAAGTGTGAAAAACGACTTTTAAACTCAAAAGTCAGATTTCACACTTTTTATTATGCTATAAATTCATACTACCACCAATTAGCTGTACTCCATCACAAAACCCATTCCTATAATATTTCTCATTCCAATAGAAAATATAATCCATAAAATTTTCATCAAGCAAATCAAGTTGCTTCTTAACATACTTTTTATTCTGTTCTGGAACATTCTTTAAAATGCTTTCAGAAATCTCATCAAAATAAACAAAATGTTTTCTATCCTCATCACAAGTCAAAGAACATAAATCATCCTCTCTAAACATTAACCAATCTTTCAAAATATCATCATTAACTTCCCTTAAATTATTCATAATCTAAATCCTCCTAAAAATTAAAAATTTTCATTTTCAAAAATTATCGACAAGAGCCAAATTACCACGAACATCCGTGCATTACCCATTGGGTAAAAATTGGGTAAAATCTTCTCCAAAAACACCCTAAAAATGCACAAATGTTCTACAAACCGAAACTCTTGTAAATACCTAAATACCAACAAAAACTCTAATTTTCACAAAACCACAAAAACCGGTCAAACCTCGCTCATAACCCGAAGGCCTACATTCTTAAATTCTATTCAAACAAATAATAAATCAAGCTTAATCAACAAACAAATCAGTTCAAAAAACTATTCCCAATTATCACCAAAAGTGTTATAATAAAAAGAAAAAAATAGGAGAAAAACTATGAACCAAAAAACAAGTAATGAAATAACAATAAAAATAAAATGTCAATTGAGCGAATTCTATAAAATAATAGAAGAAAAAGGATTCAAAAAAATAAGACAATTCTCAATGGACGACACATATTTCATACCAAAAGAAATAGAACTAGACAAACTAAGTACAAGAGACATTTTATCGAAAGCAGTATTAGTAAGAGATATTATAGGAAAAACTTCAAATAAAAGAACAAAACTAATAACATATAAAATAAAAAGCATTGATGAAAAGGGAAATATATTAAATCAAGAATCCATTAACTGTAACATTTTAGATATAGAAGACGCAAAAAAGTTATTAAAAGCAATAGGATATGAAGAAATTATGAATATAAAAGAAGATGATATAATATATGAAAAAGACGGATTTGAATTAGCAATTAAAAATATAAATAATGGTGACAAGTTAATAGAAATAGAGGAAACAGAGGAGATAAATACTATAGAAAAATTAATTCAAAAAGTAAATGAAATAGGAATACCAATTTATACAGATAACTATTTCGTAAAAAAAGCAGAAATAGAACTAGATAAAATATTAAATAAAAAAACAAAAAATGAAAAAGAACATAAAAAATATTAACAAAGAATTTCAGGAATACAAGAGAGCGCGTGAATCTTAGTCAAATTAATTCCAAACCAAAATAGCAAGAAAGGACCAAAATAACATGGTAAAAAACATAGTAAAAGACATAATGTTTCTATCTCAAAAATCAGAAAAAGCAACAGAAAAAGACAAATACATAGCACAAGACCTACTAGACACATTAAAAGCAAACAAAGACAGGTGTGTAGGACTAGCAGCAAACATGATAGGATATAATAAAGCAATAATCTGTATATCAGGAGGAATATACGACTTTATAATGATAAATCCAAGTATAACAAATAAAAAAGAAGAATATCAAACAGAAGAAGGATGTCTATCATTAATCGGAGAAAGAAAATGCAAAAGATATAAAGAAATTGAAGTAGAATATATGGACATAAATTTCAATAAACAACACGGAAAATATAATGGATTTATTGCAGAAATAATCCAACATGAAATAGATCATACAAATGGAATAATAATATAAAAAAATAAATTGGTTAACAACAATACGATAAATACAAAAAATATACACAAAAAATATACACAAAAAGCATAAAAATTAAATAAACAAAGCAATGATTGACTACTATACATAAATAGTATAAGATAAAAATGCAATTAAATTAAAATAAAAAAAATTCCAAAAGAAAATCAAAAGAGATACTTTTAGACAAAACTAAAGGTATCTTTTTGATTTTTAAAGAAGAAAATAGTTTGAAATAAAATCTTTCTTTATAATGTGTGGCTTTTAGATAAGCAAGAAAGGAATGAAAAATAAAATGGATGGAAAATCGTATGTATTAGAAAACATTATTCAAAACTATAGGATAAAAGATGAAGAAAAAGTAACATCTGAAACAATATATCAAATACTAGAAAACACAAGAATAACTATACAAGAACTAAAAAAATGTTTAGGAATCCCCAAAAATACATATGTTAAATTAAGAAAAGGCGAAAAATGTTATTTTATATGTAGACTTTGTACAAACATAAATAATAATAGAATTAGATATAAGCCAGAAGAACGAAAAATATTAAAACAGTATATAAAGAATGAATATTTAATTGCAGAAGACATAAAAGAAATGAGAAAATATATAACAGACGATATTAGATTAATGAAAATACTTGATATAAGTGCAGAAAAATATATAAAGATATTGAATGGAAAAATAAAAAGAATAAAAAATAAGATTTTTGATTATCAAGATAAAATAAATATAAGAAATGATATAATAAAAGATACAAAAAATGACAATATTATAACTTTTAAAGAAGTAAAAAAAGCAAAAGAAGATAAAGGATATACAGACTATCAAATAAAAGAATCATTAGGTCTTAAACAAAAACAATATAGAGAATTAATAAAAGGAAAAGAGATAAAACTTAAAAAAATTTCACCCAAAGATAAAGTAAAAGCAGATTTATTGAAAATAGATATAGAAAATTTAAGCAAATTCGGAGATAGAGATTATTCAACAGAAGAAATAATGAATATTTGTAAAGAATATAATATTGGAATAAATACATTTATAAAAGAAATAATTGGAAACAAGAAAAATCCAGAATTAACTCGAAAAGTATTTAATATTTCAGATGGAAAAATATATCTAGGAAAACAAAAGCAAATAAGTAACGAATTAATTGAAAAAATATATTTAACAAAAGATAAAACAATTGAAAAATTGGCTATTGTGATAGCTCAAATGTACGGAAGATTAAATAATTTTGAAGACTTAAAACAAGAAGTATACTTAAAATTAATAGAGAATGGTGGAAAAATTGAAACCAATTTATCTTATGATCAAAATTTAGTAATAAATGTCCTTATGAAAGGCATAAAATATGCAATGTTTAATTATTTGTCAAAAAATAAATTTGAAATAAGTCTTATTCAGCAAACAGCAGATGGTTATTTTGATTTACTAGATGTAATTGAAGATAATACATATAATCCACAAGACGTATTTGAAAATAGTAATACAGATACATTATTAAGTAGCGAAGATATAACAGATCAACATAGAGAATTTTATGAAGTGTTAAAAAGATATTCAGATATATTGATAGATAACAGAGAAAAAGGATTAGAAAAAATGGCTCAAATATTTGATATTAGTGTGGAGATGGTAATGCAGAAGATGATAGAATTACAAACAATTGCAATTAATAGTAAATTAGTAAAATTTGATTCTAAAGGACGAGTATTATTAAATGAAGTAATTTAATAATTTTTGCTTGAAAATATAATACATTTGAGATATAATAAAAACGATAAAAAATGAAGAAAGGAGTGTATGGTGTATTTAAGTATTAAATATCTCATACAATGATATCATGAAAACAACAGTATATTTAATAAGACACTCAGTAAGAATCAACACAAAAGACGTAATAGAAAGTTGGAAAACAAGTCAAGACAAAGTATTAAGAAGTGAAAAAATAATATTAAGTGTAACAGGAGAAAAAAGAGCAGAAATACTAAGCAATGAAGAAGAACTACAAAACATAGATGTAGTATATACAAGTAATTGTGTAAGAACATTACAAACAGCAAAATATCTATTAGAAAAACAACACCTAAAAGCAAATATAGATGAAAGATTTGATGAAAAAAGAGTAGGAAAGCCAAATGATAAAGAATATCCAGATTGGTATACAAGACAATATGAAGACGAAAACTTCAAAACAGAAGGAGGAGAAAGCCAAGCAGAAGTAAGAGAAAGAGTAAATGAAGCATTCCAAGAAGTTGTTAGTCAAAATAAAGGAAAAAGAATAGCAATATTTGCACATGATTATGCAATAATGTATTTCTTATTAAAATGGTGTAAATTAGAAAAAGTAACACCAAATAGAGAACTAAAATTAAGCTTTAAAGGCAAAGTAGTATTTGATAAAAGAATAAATTCACCAGAAGTATTTAAATTAACTTTAAATGACGGAAATGAAATAGAAGAAATTGAAAATATTCCATTTGATGATTTAGAGTTTGATGATTTTAATAAATAATAAAAGCAAAATAGACATAATATCCAGTAAGTTAATTACAATATTAGATCTATTTTTGTTACTAAAATTTGCAATATTTTATTTTACAAAGACAAAAAGAATGTTATAATTAATAAAAAAATTTAATTAAGAAATAATATGAATGTTTTGGTAGAGACTTTAACCAAAAAATGTATTATACAAGGAGGAAAATATGTGTACTGCAGCAACATATAAAACAAAAGATTTTTACTTTGGGAGATCATTAGATTATGAGTTTTCTTATAATGAAGAAGTAACAATAACACCAAGAAATTATCAATTTAATTTTAGAAATAAAGAATCAATAACAAATCATTATGCAATAATAGGAATGGCTTATGTAGCCGATAATTATCCATTATATTATGATGCAATAAATGAAAAAGGATTAGGAATAGCAGGATTAAATTTTGTTGGTAATGCTCATTATAATGAACCACAACAAGAAAAAGATAATATTGCACAATTTGAATTTATTCCATGGATTTTAAGCCAATGTGCTACAACAAAAGAAGCAAGAAGATTAATTGAAAAAATCAATTTACTCAATGTTCCATTTAGTGCTCAATTACCATTAGCACAATTGCATTGGATTATTTCAGATTCAGAAGAATCAATAACAGTAGAAGCGGTGAGAGATGGAATCAAAATATATGATAATCCAGTAGGAGTATTAACAAATAATCCACCATTTGATAAGCAATTATTTGCTTTAAATAATTATATGAATTTATCTAACAAATCTCCAAAGAATTCTTTTGCACAAAATCTAGAATTACAACAGTATAGTAGAGGAATGGGAGCAATTGGACTTCCTGGGGATTTATCATCACAATCAAGATTTGTTAGAGTGGCATTTGTAAAAATGAATTCTGTATCTGGTGAAGATGAAAACGAGAGTGTAAGTCAATTTTTCCATATACTTAATTCAGTTGATCAGCAAAGAGGTTGTTGCCAATTAGATGATGGAAAATATGAAATTACAATTTATACATCATGTTGTAATGCAACTAAAGGAATATATTATTATACAACTTATGATAATCATCAAATTACAGCAGTTGATATGCACAAAGAAAATTTAGATGAAGATAGTCTTATTAGATATCCATTAATAAAAGGTGAGCATATTAATTATCAAAATTAATAATAAATATCCACAAATAGTGTAAATTTTGTGGATATTTGTGATATAAAAATAAATGAAGAAAGGAGTGTATGGTCTATTTAAGTTATTAAATATATCATACGAGAAAAAATGGATTTAACTATTGATGTTGAAGATTATAAATTAAATGTGAGGGCTACAGTAATAATTGAACATAATGGAAAGATTTTAGTACATAGAAACGTAAATTCTAACCATTATGCTTTAATGGGAGGAAGAGTTAAAATTGGAGAGGACTCAGAAACTACAGTAAAAAGAGAAGTTATGGAAGAATTAGGCAAAAAAATAGAGGTTATTGGATATGTTGCAACAATAGAGAATTTTTTTGAAATGAAAGGTTCTAAATACCATGAGATATTATTTGTACATAAAGCAGAATTTGTTGATGAGGAAGATAAAAAAATAGAGTATACTTTAAAAAATATTGAAGGAGAGGATTGGCTTAAATATGAATGGTTAGACATTTCTAAAATCGATGAATATCCATTGCTTCCAACATCAATAAAAAGTGTATTAAAAGAAAATAAATTTCCTGTTCACAAAATTAATAAAGACATTTAACTTTTTTTATAAAACTAAAATATGATGAAAGAAATGAGGAGAATTATGGCAGAATTTTGGGATATATATGATGAAAATCGAAATAAAACAGGTAAGTTAGCAGAAAGAGATGGATACGAATTTAAGGATGGGGAATATCATGTTGTCATAACTGGAATAATTTTCAATTCAAAATACGAAATATTGATAAGTAAAAGAGCTTCTTGGAAGAAATATGGAGGACTATGGGAATGTAATGGTGGTTCAATATTAGCAGGAGAAACAAGCTTGGAAGGAATTTTAAGAGAATTAAAAGAAGAACTAGGGATAGCGTTTACTGAAAAAGATGCAATTTTTTTGAAAGAAGTTAAAAGAGATAAAAAAGTACCAGACTTTAAAGATTTATGGATATTTCAAAAAAATATTTCAATTAATGAGATTACATTTCCTGATGGAGAGGCAACTGAAGCTAAATGGGTTACAATTAAACAATTTATAAATATGTATAATAATAAAGAAATTGTTCCAACAATTGATTTTGGAGAAGAAGAATATAAATTGGCTGTTGAAATTCTAAAAAAGAAAAAATTAGAAAGATATTATGATAATACAGAAGCAGATACTCCAAAGAAAAATGTAAAGTACTTTGTAGATAATATAAGTACAACTAGTGGGAAAGCAATTGATATCGGATGTGGATCTGGTAATGATTCTGTTTATTTAATAAAAAATGGATGGAGTGTTGTTTCAATTGATAAAGAAAATGTAGGAGAAAGAATTTCAAAAAGGCTAGATGCTGAAGAACAAAAAAGATTTAAGTTTCAACAACAAAATTTTAATGATATGAAATTGGAAAAAGTAGATCTAATTGTTGCTAATTATAGTTTGCCGTTTTGCAATAATGAAAAAATAAATGATGTGTGGAGAAATATTGTAAATAGCATAAGAACAAATGGTTATTTTGTTGGAAACTTTTTTGGAATAAAAGATTCTTGGAATAAAGCTGAATCTAATATGACATTTTTTACAAAAGAGCAAGTACAAAATTTATTTGATGAATTTGATATTATTAAATTTAACGAAGTAGAAAAAGAAGGTTTAACAGGTCTTGGAAATATGAAGTATTGGCATATTTTTAATGTTATTGCAAAGAAAAAATAATTAAAAAGCACTATATAGCAAAATGTAGTGCTTTTTATAAATTTAAAACCCAATAATCTCATTATAACAGCTAATAGCAAAATTATCAGTCATACCAGAAATATAATAAATAATAGCCTTATAAAAATCCGTGGAAACAGACATATCAAAAATAACTTTATTTTTCAAATTAGAATTAGACCTATCAGTCAAGTTCCAATACTTCTTAATCCAATCAACAAAACTAGAAATAAGAACAGGATAGAAAACCTTAATAGAATTCAATTTTTCCAAAGTATTTTCATTATCGTAACATTCAGCCAAAACATTAAAAATCTGATTAATAACAAGCTTAAAATAATCAAAAGGATATTGAAGATGTTTGTTAAAATAAATATGTTCATAATTAAATTTTTTAATATCATTTAACAATTTCAAATTTTCATCAGAAAAACGAAGACCATTTTCAGGTGAAGAATTTGAACAAATATCATAAATTAAAGTATTAATAATATTAGAATTATTAATCTTTTGAGCTCTATCATATTTTAATAAATCATAAAGTTCATCCAAATGATTATCAATAATATGTAAATATATTGCATCTTCGATATCACGAATTATATAAGAAATTTTGTCAGAAATTTTTACAACACAACCTTCCCAAGTATAAGGGCTATATTGATTAGGATAAGTATAATTGTTCAAATCAATATAACCATTTCTAGGCTTTATACAATTTTCATCAATTTCACCACAATGCGAAATAATACCATCTCTAACAGCATAGGTTAAATTCATGTTTTCAAAATTAGAATTACAATCTTCTAATAATTCAATATTATCAACAATGTTAACACCATTTTTTTCATGCCAAAAAGAATCTCCGATATATTTTTTTGATATTTCAGATAAAATTCTTTCACCTTGGTGACCAAATGGTGCATGGCCTAAATCATGTCCAATAGAAATGGCTTTAGTTAATTCTGTATTTAAACCTAATGTATTAGAGATAGTGTAGCTAATAGAATCAACATGGCTAACATGTTCCATTCTTGTACAGATATGATCACTTGTAGGTGAAAAAAATACTTGTGTTTTATGTTTCATTCTTTTATAAGCATTTGAATGTAAAATTCTATTGTAATCACGTTCAAAATCACTTCTTAAATCATTTTCTCTCTTATAGATTTCTTTTTCTCTATGTATTAAATTGTTCCATTTTGGATTATTAATATCAGCTTTTTCATTTATAAATTTTTTCATAAAATCAATCCTTTCAAAATGATGTAGTAAAATTATACAATAAAATTAATAAAAAATCTAGATAATAGATTGAGTTAGAAGTATAAAATATTTACAATGTGAAGAATAAAAAGTAAAATAGTATCAAATTTATAAAATAAGTAAAAACAAAAAGCATAATATAGAAGTTGTTGTAGATAGATTAGTAATAAAAGAAGATATAGTAGGAAGACTTACAGAATCAATAGAAACAGCATTAAAACAAGCAGATAACTTAGTACTTATTGATATAGTAGGAGAAAAGCAAGTTTTATATAGTTGTAATTATGCTTGTCCAGATTGTGGATTCAGTTTTCCAGAATTAACTCCAAGAATGTTTTCATTTAATAACCCTTATGGAGCATGTCCAAAATGTTCTGGAATTGGATATTTAATGAAAATGGACGAAGATTTAATAATTCCAGACAAAACTAAAACATTGTATGATGGTGTAAAAGCATTTGGAGCTAGTACAATGAAAAAAGGCGATACAATGGCAAAAATGTACTTTGAGAGTGTCGGAAAACATTATGGAATAGATATCAAAAACAAAAAAATAAAAGATTTGCCAAAAGACTTTATAAATAAGATATTATATGGAACAGGAAATGACGAAATAGATTTTGAATATACATCATCATTAGGAACAAGAAAATTTAAAGCACCATTTGAAGGAGTAATTCCAACATTAGAAAGACGACATAATGAAACAAAATCACAAGGAATGAGAGATTTTTATGAAATGTACATGAGTGAACTTCCATGTGATGAATGTAATGGAGCGAGATTAAAAAAAGAAATTTTATCAATAAAAGTTGGTGGAATAAATATAAATGAAATGACAGATTTATCTGTTAAAAGTTTACAAGAATTTTTAAGAAAACTTGAATTAACAGATTCACAAAAAATGATTGCAGAAATGATATTAAAAGAAATAGATGCAAGATTACAATTCTTAATAGATGTAGGACTTGAATATCTTACATTATCAAGAAGTGCAGGAACATTGTCAGGAGGAGAAGCACAACGTATAAGACTTGCAACACAAATTGGATCAGGTCTTACAGGAGTATTATATATACTTGATGAACCAAGTATAGGATTACATCAGAGAGATAATGATAAATTAATAGCAACATTAAAAAAATTGCGTGATTTAGGAAATTCTTTATTAGTTGTAGAACATGATGAAGATACAATGTATGCTGCAGACCAAATAATTGATATTGGACCAGGTGCAGGTGTTCATGGTGGTCAAGTTATGGCACAAGGAACAGCAGAAGAAATAAAAAATGTTCCAACATCAATAACAGGAGCTTATTTAAGTGGAAGAAAGAAGATTGAAGTACCAAAAAAGAGAAGACCTGGGAACAAGAAAAATATTGAAATAGTAAATGCAACAGAAAACAATCTAAAAAATATAAGTGTAAAATTCCCACTTGGTAAATTTATTTGTATTACAGGTGTATCTGGCTCAGGAAAAAGTACTTTAATAAATGAAGTATTATATAAAAATATTGCTCAACAATTAAATGGAGCAACAGAAAAGCCAGGAAAATGTAAAACAATAAAAGGGTTAGAAAATATAGATAAAATCATAAATATAGATCAATCACCAATTGGACGTACACCACGTTCAAATCCTGCAACATATACAGGTGCATTTGATTTAATAAGAGATATTTTTGCAAGTACAAATGAAGCAAAAATGAGAGGATATGAAAAAGGTAGATTTAGTTTCAATGTACCTGGTGGAAGATGTGAAAGCTGTTCTGGTGATGGTGTTCACAGAATTGAAATGCACTTTTTACCAGATGTGTTTGTACCTTGTGAAGTATGTAAGGGAAAAAGATATAATAGAGAAACTCTTGAAGTTAAATATAAAGGAAAGAGTATAGCAGATGTTCTTGATATGACAGTTGAAGAAGCATTAGAATATTTTGCAAATATTCCAAGAATAAAAAATAAAATACAAACATTATATGATGTTGGATTAGGTTATATAAAATTAGGACAACCATCAACAACACTTTCAGGAGGAGAAGCACAACGTGTTAAATTAGCAACAGAACTTTCTAAAAAAGCAACAGGAAAAACATTGTATATATTAGATGAACCAACAACAGGATTACATATAGCAGATGTACATAGATTAGTAGATATTTTACAAAGACTTGTAGATACAGGAAATACTATAATTGTAATAGAACATAATTTAGATTTAATAAAGACTGCAGATTATATTATAGATTTAGGACCAGAAGGTGGAGATGCAGGTGGAGAAATAATTGCAGTAGGAACTCCTGAACAAATTTGTAAGAATGAGAGAAGTTATACGGGAAAATTTTTAAAAAAATATTTAGAAAGATAAAGAAAATATTATTTTTTATAAAAAAATGTAGAAAAGACTTGACAATTATGTAAATTTAGTATATACTATAAAAGTACAAAAACATATTGCCAAGAGCAATTAGTTGATAAGAGATGAAGGATTTCTATTTTAATAGGCTACATCATGACTTTTCCTCCTTTGAAAATATAATGTAGAAATCCTTTGATACATATAAGGGTATAATCTTTGGCCCACTGCCTGCCCTCCTTTCGGAAGAGCCCCCACTATGAAAATAGTGGGGGCTCATTTTGACATATAAGCCCAAATATGTTATAATAAAAAAGGTTCGAAAGAATCTTTTGAAGTGTGCTATAAGAAAGAAAGGTTGGCAGTATGAAAAAACTTCTTAGCATGGCACTGGTGTTTGTTACGCTGGTGACACTTTCCATCCCTGCGTTTGCAGCTAACAACAGTTTTGAAACTCTGACTCCTGATGATCTCAGCCATGAGGAAGAGTTCGAAGCTTTGAAACCTGAGGATCTTATTCAGGATGAAGAATTTGAAATTTTGACTCCTGAAGAGATTGCTTCTAGGGAAGAAGCAGAAGATCCTGATGACCTTCTTGAGGTTTGCCCTAAGTGTGGCAAAATCCATGATGGTTGTTGTGAGGAAGAAGCTGTTCGCATCCATTTCAGACATTATACAGACTATAAGTTTGCATATCTGAAGTATTGCGATATGAAAGGTGATGCTTTCTACTTTGTAACCCTTGACAATAAGCTGATGCTGATGAATCTCAAGACGAAACAGCTTTATTTTATTGCTGATGAGGTTATGGGGTTGACTCGGTATGGCATGAATGGGCGTTATATTGGATATGTAACGCTCAATGACAAGTTCTTTTCTGTACCCTATGAGGTAGGAAAAGACGGTAAGTTTAGCACTGATTTCCAGATGGAATTCGGTGAATAAAAGCTAAAACTCGAACATAAACACAAATAGCACACGGCGGCTCTCCTACTGTTGGAGTGCCGTTTTTTAATATATAAATTTGTTAAAGAAAATATATAATTCACACATAATTCATAAATATAAGATATAATAAACTACATTAAAATGGAAAGTCAGTTAAAAACTTTAACTTGAAAAAAATACACTAATATGATATATTAGCAAAAGAATTGAAGAAAAATGTAGAGGAAAAAAATATGAATAAAATAGTACATATAGGAATGGATGTAGGTTCAACAACAGTAAAAATAGTTGTAATGGACGAAGATTTAAAAGAAATCTATACATCATACGAAAGACATTATTCAGATACAAAAAATACAGTATGTAAAGTATTAGAAGAATTAGTAGAAAAATATAAAGATAAAGAATTTACAATAGCATTAACAGGTTCAGGGGCAATGAGTACAGCTAAATTTTTAGATGTACCATTTATTCAAGAAGTTGTTGCATGTAAAAGAGCTGTAGAAAGATATATTCCACAAACAGATGTAGTAATTGAGCTTGGAGGAGAAGATGCAAAAATCATTTATTTTGGAAGATCTGTAGAACAACGTATGAATGGAACATGTGCAGGTGGAACAGGAGCATTTTTAGACCAAATGGCATCATTATTAAATACAGATACAGCAGGGTTAAATGAACTTGCAAAAGGATATCAAACAATATATCCAATTGCATCAAGATGTGGTGTATTTGCAAAAACAGATGTGCAACCATTATTAAATGAAGGTGCAGCTAAAGAAGATATAGCAGTATCTATTTTACAAGCAGTTGTAAATCAAACAATATCAGGATTAGCTTGTGGAAGACCAATTAGAGGAAATGTAGCATTTTTAGGTGGTCCATTAACATATTTACCAGAATTAAGAAAAAGATTTGTTGAAACATTACATTTAACACCAGAGCAAACAATAGTGCCAGAAGAAGCACATTTATTAGTTGCCAAAGGAGCATGTTTAGAAGCAAAAGATGAGTCTCCAATAAGTGTGGAAAAATTAAAAAGTAAAATACAAGTATTAAAACATTCTCATGACACAACAACAGTACCATTAAAACCATTATTTTCAACAAATGTAGAATATGATGAATTTAAATCTAGACATGAAAAAGACAAAGTAGCTAAAAAACCACTTTCAGAACATAAAGGAGACTGTTTTGTTGGAATAGATGCAGGTTCAACAACATCAAAATTAGTAGTTATAGATAGAGATGGAACCTTACTATATTCAGCATATCAAGGAAATGGTGGAAAACCACTTGATAGTATAATAGAAATGTTAAAAAAATTATATTCTGTTATGCCAAAAGAAGCAGTTATTCGTTATAGTGGTGTAACTGGATATGGAGAAAAATTAATACAAACAGCATTAAATGTAGATTTAAATGAAATTGAAACAATAGCACATTATACAGCTGCAAAAAAATTCGAACCTAAAGTAACAAGTATTGTTGATATTGGTGGACAAGACATGAAATATATTAAACTAAAAAATAACACAATAGACAATATAATGTTAAATGAAGCTTGTTCATCAGGATGTGGTTCATTTATTGAAACATTTGCTAAAAGTTTGAACTTAAATATAGAAGAATTTGTAAAAGAAGCATTAGAAGCACAAAATCCAGTAGATTTAGGTTCTAGATGTACAGTATTTATGAATTCAAAAATAAAACAAGCACAAAAAGAAGGATATTCAGTTGGAGACATATCAGCAGGTTTATCATATTCAGTAATAAAAAATGCAATACAAAAAGTAATGAAAATAAGAGACGTAAAAAAATTAGGAAGTCATATTGTTGTACAAGGTGGAACTTTCTATAATGAAGCAGTATTAAGAGCATTTGAATTAATTGTTGGAAGAAATGTAACAAGACCAGATATAGCAGGACTTATGGGAGCTTATGGTATGGCATTACTTGCATGTGAACAATATGAAGCAAATATGGACATGGAATATCATTCAACACTTGCAACAATCGAAGAAATAGATAAATTAGATATAAAAGTAACACATACAAGATGTAATGGATGTGAAAATCATTGTCAATTAACAATAAATAGATTTAGTAATGGAAAAAGACATATATCTGGAAACAGATGTGAAAAAGGTGAAGGAATAGTAAATTCACACAAAGATTTACCAAACTTAGTAAAATATAAATATGATAGAATATTTGGATGTACACCATTAGAAGAAAAAGATGCACCAAGAGGAACAATAGGAATTCCAAGAGTTTTAAATATGTATGAAAACTATCCATTCTGGTTTACATTATTCACAAATTTAGGATTTAGAGTAATAATATCAGAAAAAAGTACAAGAAAAATATATGAAAAAGGTATTGAATCAATGCCATCTGAATCTGTATGTTATCCAGCAAAATTATCACATGGACATGTTATAAGCTTAATACAAAAGGGAATTAAAACAATATTTTATCCATGTATACCATATTCAAGAAAAGAATATGTGGATAGCAATAATAGATATAATTGTCCAATTGTAATATCTTATTCAGAAGTATTAAAAAATAATATTGAAGAATTAAAAAGTGAAGATATCAAATTCATAAACCCATTTTTACCATTTGAATCAAAAGCATTATTAAAAAGAATGATGGAATTACCTGAATTTAAAGAATATAATTTTAACAAAAAAGAATTAAAAAATGCAATAGAAAAAGCTCAACAAGAATATCAAAAATGTAGACAAGATATACATGATAAAGGAAAAGAAACAATTGAATATATTGAAAAAAATAATTTAAAAGGAATTGTATTAGCAGGAAGACCATATCATGTAGATCCAGAAATAAATCATGGAATAGATACATTAATAACAAGTTTAGGAATGTGTGTATTAACAGAAGATAGTGTGGCAGATAAAGCATTACCAGAAAGACCACTTCGTGTTGTTGACCAATGGATGTTCCATTCAAGATTATATGCAGCAGCAGATTTTGTAGGTAGACATGATAATTTAGAGCTTGTTCAAATAAATTCGTTTGGTTGTGGAGTTGATGCTGTTACAACAGATGAAGTTGAAGAAATTCTAACAAGTTTTGGAAAAATGTATACATTAATAAAAATTGATGAAGTAAATAACTTAGGAGCTGTAAGAATTCGTTTACGTTCATTACTTGCAAGTATTAATAAAAGATTAAATAATAAAAAAGAAGAAGAAGAAACAGGTGAATATTTCTTAAAGAAAAATCCATTTACAGAAGAAATGAAAAAAGAATATGTAATCTTAATTCCACAAATGGCACCAATTCATTTTGATTTTATTGAACCAGTTTTGCAAAGTGAAGGATATAAAGCAAAACTTTTAAGAGAATGTACACAAAATACAATTGAAACAGGTTTGAAATATGTAAATAATGATGCTTGTTATCCATCAATTATAACAACAGGACAAATGATAGAAGCATTAGAATCTGGAGAATATGATGTAAATAAAACAGCATTAATAATGTCACAAACAGGTGGAGGATGTAGAGCAACAAATTATATAGGATTTATTCGTAAAGCTCTAAAAGATGCAGGCTTTGGACAAGTTCCAGTAATTTCATTTAATGTTGTTGGAATGGAGAAAAATCCGGGATTTAAGCTAACATTACCATTAGTTGAAAAACTATTAAAATCAATGGTTTATGCAGATTTATTACAAAAAATGTTATATAAAAATAGAGCTTATGAAAAAAATAAAGGTGAGACGGATAAATTATTTGCAGAATGGATGGAAAAAGCAAAAAAACTCGCAATAAATAGTAGTTCAAAAGAATTTTCAAAGAGTATATATCAGATGGTTGATGATTTTGAAAAAATTGAATGGAAGCAAGGAAAAGAAAAGCCAAAAGTAGGAATAGTAGGAGAAATCTTAATTAAATATCATCCATTTGGAAATAATTATGTAGCAAATTTATTGGAAAAAGAAGGCGCAGAAGTTGTTTTACCAGACTTTATGGGATTTGTTAAATATGTTGCAGCAAATGGAGTAATATCACATCAATTATTAAAAAATAATGGATTGAAATCAATGTTATTTGATGTTGCAATAAAATTGATAAATTCATTTGAAAAAGATGCTAAAAAAGCACTAGAAAAATCTAAAAAAGGATATTTACCAACTTGTGATATTTGGCATTTAGCAGATAATGTAAAATCAGTTTTATCAACAGGAAATCAAACAGGTGAAGGTTGGTTCTTGACGGCTGAAATGCTTGAATATATGGAAAATGGAATTCAAAATATAGTTTGTGTTCAACCATTTGCATGTTTACCAAATCATGTTGTTGGTAAAGGTGTAATAAAAACTATTAGAGATATGTTCCCAGATGCAAATATTGTACCTGTTGATTATGATCCAGGTGCAAGTGAAGCAAATCAGACAAATAGAATTAAACTTCTTATGACAGTAGCTAAAGATAACTTGAAAATGAAGCAAAAAGAAAAAAAGATTACTGAAAAAGAAAATAAGGAAAAAATTAATATTTAAAAACCATCGGCCCCCGCAGATTTTACTCTGCGGGGGCTGATGGCTAGCTTTCAGGATTGTTATTCAACAAGTTTCCTTTTTGCTTAGGGAGAGGTTTAGTTCACAACGTAGAGACATTTCTCATTGGTGGAATATCTCCACCCAGCATCCTTGAGGATGTTGTCGAACTCACGCTTACAGTAATTTTCCCAGAAGCAGCTAGCAGAGATCTTATCGAGCTCTGCAACTTCTTCCATATCCTTGACACAGAAGTAATAGGTTCGGGTTAGATTACTATAGTGTAACATCCCCTCGTCAATTTTGGAGATGATGTTTTCTACCTTCTGAACTGCCTGACTGATCAGCTCGTCTCTCTTCTTGCCGATCAGATCGGGTGCTTTGGTGAGCGAAATGTTGCCGATGTTTTCCATAATGCTTTTCCTTCCTTTTTTTGTTATGTTACAACAGTAACATAAAAGATTCAAGAAAACCTAATTGGGGTCCTATATATATAATACTGTAATTTACATAAAATGTCAATGGCAAAAAATTCGTTCTAAAATAATAATTATACTGACCTCCCAGTATAATCAAAAAGTATCAAAAAAATGATATAAATATATAAGGTTTATAAACGAGCCAGATATGAATTAATAAGAAAAGTAATTACAGTTTAATTTTTTTACAACTTAGTATATGCATTGAGAAAGGAATATAACCAATAATGGAAAGATTATATAAATATATAGAAATAACAGATTTAAAAGATATGCTAAAAAAATCAGGAGAAAAATATGGTGAAAAAATAGCATATAAAATAAGACAAGAAAATGGATATAAAGAAATCACACATAATGAAGTAAGAAAAATGGTTGATGGACTTGGAACAAAATTGATAGATATGGGATTAAAAGATAAAAGAATAGCTGTAATAGGTGAAAATAGATATGAATGGGAAATAGCATATTTATCAATAGTTTGCGGAACAGGAATAGTAGTACCATTAGACAAATCATTACCTGAAAATGAGCTTGAAAGTTTAATAGAACGTTCAAAAGCAGAAGCAATAATATGTTCACAAAAATATGTTGAAATATTAAAAAGAACAGATTTAAAATATATAATTTCAATGGATTTAGAAAAAGATGAAAATGGAATTATATCACAAAAAAGGCTTATTTCAGAAGGAATGAAATTAGTTCAAAATGGTGATACAAGATTTACAAATGCAAAAATTGATAATGAAAAAATGAGTATAATGTTATTTACATCTGGAACAACATCAATATCAAAAGCAGTAGCACTTTCACATAAAAATATATGTTCAAATTTAATGGATATATCATCAATATTAGATGTAAATTCATCAGATGTGTTTTTATCATTTTTACCATTACATCATGTATTTGAATGTACAGTTGGATTTTTATTTTCATTATATGTTGGAGCTGAAACAGTATTTTGTGATGGAATTAGACATATTCCAGAAAACTTAGCTGAATATAAAGTTTCTGTAATGGCATCTGTTCCAGCAATATATGAAAGATTATTCAAAATAATAAAAAAACACTTAGAAAAACAAGGAAAAGTTGAACAAATACTTGAAGATGAAGAAAAATATAAAGATTCAAGTATGGAAAAGAAAAAAGAAGTATTTAAAGAAATACATGATTTACTTGGTGGAAATATAAAACTATT
>OLWA01001989.1_pt1 | contig 19460 bp, 14 predicted proteins | sample 1673251 | NCBI WGS metagenome assembly OLWA01 (sample SAMEA3178937, study PRJEB25190) | human gut metagenome | biome: human gut; feature: human-associated habitat; material: faeces | place: Austria | collected 2013 | reverse complement strand
CGGACAAAACCGGGGCCTCTTCCTGTCATAGAAAAGTGCCGTCGCGGTGTCTTTCAAAAGGATAGACCGGTAAAACGGCGGCCAGACAACAACGGTCAAGAGGCAGGCGTCGCCGCACAACCACCTCCAGCATCAACACGTTCCAGAGAGAATCAAATTCCTTCGTGGGCACAAAGACGCCCCAGTTTGGTCTCCACGATCCGGACGATGGCATATTCGAGATCTTCATCACACGCCTCGCGACTTACGGTGAAAAGTTTCCCCTGCGGCGATCCATACTGCACCGTGCCAAATGCCTCGCAGGAGGCCGGATCACACACAATCACGGCATCAATCCACTCCTCACAAGCCAGCATCGACTGATAAAACTCCTGCAGCCGCCGTGGCGACGACATCGGTGGCACAAGAATCAAGACATCTTCCCCGGATCGGGGCATCGAACAGGTCATCTCCATCCGGTAACGATCGGCCACACGTTCAGCAACGGATACAGGAACTCCGTACAAAAGCACCATCATAGGCATTCATTTGAAGAAAAGGCGCGGCTTCTCACACTAATCCACATTCAGATCCGGTTTTGGCTATCCCAGTCTCTATTTTTTCGCCGCGCCTTTTCGGGTTTCATACACTTCCGGCCCCAGACACACCACGTCACAGACAAGGCGGCATGAACACCGGATTCTTCCGTTTGTTCTGTTTTCTTGCATTTTGGTTCCGAGCCGTCGTCCCATCCCTCGGGGCACAACGGTATCGAATCGATCTGGCAGGTCTTCTGACTGACTCCCGATCCGAAGCCTTCCCGATCGCAAAGGATCAGTGGCCGAGATGTTCGGACCGTAAACGGAGTTTCACAGCAGCGGGACTGTTCGGGATTCACACCCGATTCCCTTTTGATTCCCTCCCCGCAACGGGGTTCGGGAAACCAAATCTGGGGACAAAGATAGCTCCGGAATCGTAAAAAACAATTTTTTGGGGCCGAAAATCTTTCACGACCGATCTCCCGGCAAGCTGCGGGAGCGTTTTGATCGCCGTATTCGGCAACCGTCCGGAGCGGATCCGACCACACGGCGATAACCCCGCCGAGACTTCATTTCACCGCGCGAAAGCCAAGCGCGAACCTGCCAGGAACGACCTTTCAAGCACCACCGCGAGATTCCGGATTTGCATAGCTCGGCGCAAATCACTATCTTCGGACGGATTTTCGACCCCAACCGCCCCATGAAACACGCGCTGTACGCCCCCGTTCTCCTGCTCATGCTGCTCCTGGCGGCATGCAACGACACGCTGCAATCTTCACACATACTGGCCGAAGCCGAATCGATCGTCGCCGAAGCTCCCGACAGCGCTCTCTACCTGTTGAAGGGTCTCGACGGTGCCTCCCTGCGCAACCGCGCCGAACGAGCCCGCTATGCACTGCTCCATGCCGAAGCCTCGGAACGCGCCGGACTGGAAACAGACAACGACTCGCTGCTGCACATCGCCTGGGACTACTACAGCCAGCATCCGAACGAAATCCGCGGATTCTGCAAAACCCGCTTCTATCAGGGTCAAAACCGACTGCGCAAGGGCGACAAACCGGGAGCCCTGCGCATGTTCCTCGATATCGAGGAGCAGCTCCGCAAAATCGACGAACCCTATTACATGGGACTGCTTTACCTGCGGATCGGAGGCGTCTATCGCGCCGAACTGAACTTCGTGAGGGCCTACCGCTACTACCGGGATGCACGCGACCTGTTCATCCGCTCGGGTGCCACCCGACAGACGGCCGAAGCGCTGCTCGGCATGACAACGTCGGCCCTGCGGATGCAGGATCTCACCCGGGCCCGCCGCGACTGTACGATGGCCCTTGAACTGGCCGACGATCTGCACGACGACACGCTCGTCCGCCGCAGCCTCGGCCTCTTCTCGACAATCTACACCGTCTCGGAGAACGAACGCATCCCGAACGATCTGCTCCAACGCATCGAAGCCTCGGTACGCCGCGATACGTCGGCAGCCGCACACTGTACACTGGCCCAGACCCAACTCTTCCGCAATCGTCCGGACAGCGCCCGCCGCTATCTCGAACAGGCCCGGCAGCTGCATCCCGATGCGGACGAACTGGCCATGATCGAATATACGGACTACCGCGCCGCCGCCCGCTCGGGGCAATACCGCGAGGCCGCCCGGAAAATCCACCGGTTCATCTTTCTGAACGACTCGCTGACGCGGACCGCCCTGCAAACCTCGGCCGGAATGATCGAACGCGACTATTTCCGCGAACGGTCAGCCTTCGACGACTACCGGATGCAGAACCGCCGCATGTGGGAACGAGTCGTCGGCGTGGCGATCATCGTCGTCATCGCCATAGCCGGTCTGCTCATCCGTCAACGGATGCGCCTGCACAAGGAGCGCAACGAGCGCTATCTGCTGCTCGTGCGCGAAGCCGAGACCGAGTATCGCAACCTTTCGCGCAGATTCGAACAACAGGATCACGCCCAAGCCCGCATGAAGGGGCTGATCGCATCGCGGTTCGACATTGTCGACCGATTGGGCAAGACCCTTTACGAACGCGAAAACACCGTCTCGGGACAGGCGGCCATGACCCGCGAGGTGAAACAGCTCATCGAGGGCTTCTCCGAAAACGGCGAGATGCTGCAGGAGTTGGAACAGATCGTCGACATGGCTCACGACGAGGTGATGCAGAAACTCCGCCGCAATTATCCGAAGATGAAAGAGGCCGACATCCGGTTGCTGTGTTACATCTTCGGAGGCTTCTCGCCGCAAGTCATCAGCCTCTTCATGGAGGAGAGTGTAGCCAACGTCTACGCCCGCAAGTCGAGGCTCAAAATGCGCATCAAAAACTCCGAAGCCCCCGATCGGGAGCTGTTTTTGAGCCTGCTGGGGTAGGTGTCAGACCGATGTTAGAAAACCGATTGGGCGAAATCCACAACAGACTGATATTCAATACCGATTTTCGAAACGTGTTAGATTCCAGGATCCGCGGCGCCTGTGAGTTGCGCCGCGGATCCACTATTTTTGCACCTGGAAAAAGCCCCGTCCGGGAACAGCCCGGGAGAGTGCGGGGGAGAGAAAATCCATAATCATAAATTCAGAAAACAATGCGAAAACTCATGATTGCAATTCAGGCCGGAGCCCTCTTATGCGGACTTGCAGCCTGCGAGAAAAAACCTGCTTACGATGCCAACGAGAAGGATGCCGTAGCGCACATCTCGGTGGTCAATGAAAAAGGCGATCCGCTGGCCGGCGCCGCCGTGCTGATCTTCGACGAAAAGGGCTATGAGCAATTCCAGAAGGACTACAAGACCGAACCGCAGGCCTTCACGCTCACACTGCCCAACGGACAGGCCAATTACCGTCTTCCCTATCAGCAGTGGTTCACGTCGGGCAGCCGCACGATCACCTTCGTGGTCATGGAAGAGGCCGACGCCGATAACTACCAGATCTGGAGCGTAAGCCGCACGGTCAAGGCCGCCGAGCAGGTCAAGGTGGAGCTGAAGATCGAACGGTCGACCACGGGACAAACCGAGCCGAACAAGCCGGGAGAATCGGGTAACAAGGGTGAAACAGGAGATACGGTGAGCCCCGATTCCCCGGCTGACCCGGCCGGCACCCCGTTCGAGATGTTCGATGCGGAAAACGGGAAGACGCTTTTCGGCGACGCCCTGTTTCTCGACAAGGAGCACTATTTTGACGGGAACAACCGCTACACGATTGCCGATGCGGGTCTGGTCGAAGGGCTGAAGGATCTCAACGAACTGAAACTCGACCGCGCCGCCCATCGAATCTCCGTATGGCCCAAACACGGCTATTTCATCTGCAAGGATATCTCGCTGATGGAGTTTCCGTCGGGAAAACGGGCACTTGCCTCCGGTGCGGAATATGCACGAATCCTCATCAAGGAGTGGATCACCCGCGACGATCAGCCCGTCGGCGTAAAATTCGACTATACGTTCGAGAAGGTTTCGGGAAAGAATCTTCCCGAAGCAGGAAAGGTCTACGAGGTGAAACTTGCAGCCGACCGGTCGGTGACGATTCCGCTGCCGTCGAAGTCCTCCGACTCGGAGTGTGTGCCCTGGGGCAAGACAGCGCTGCGCTTCAGCTACTCCGATGACCACGTGACCGCCCAAATCATGGATCCTCAAGCCGCTGCTGGAAAAGAATACCGCTTTGTCATCCGGGTTGGAGCCTGCTACAGTGAAGCCAAGCTCCGGATCGTGGAATAGGTCCAATTCTGGTGAGACCCTGAACTCCATTGATCAGCCATGTTGTTACTTCTGTCGTTCTGCCTGGTGCGAGCAGGCATTGCACTCCTGAAACGCAGACCGGAATCCGTTCCAAGAAGGAGAATGCGGATGCGTTGGATCGGGAGTCCCGGAAATGCAATCGGATCCTGAGCTTCAGCCGGCGGACCTCGAGCAGTCTTTCAGGACTGTTCGAGGTCTTTTTTCATGCCGTATCAGCAGGTCGGGGGCTCCGCCAGAATGAATTTCAGGGCCGAAACGCTCCATCGAACGATCCATTTCCGTATCTTTGTCGTATGAACAACCCGCTCGAATATACGGCTCGGGATTACGTCACGTCGCTACCGGCCGCCGACTACATCGCCGTCTACCTCGATGCAAAACGATTTGCCGCCTGTTGCCGGGCTTGTCCGAACTACGGACGCAGCTGGGCCTGCCCGCCCTTCGACTTCGACATGGAGGAATACCTCGCAGGCTACCGGACCGCACTGATCATCGCCACGAAGATCGCTCCTCTGCGCCACGATCTGCCCCTGTCCGAAACCGAACGCCTGTTGCGTCCCGAACGGATGCGCCACGAACGGATGCTGCTCGACCTCGAAACCCGCTACGCAGGTCGGGCTTTCGCCTATGCGGGGACCTGTCTCTATTGTCCGAAAGGTAGCTGTACCCGCCTCGAAGGCAAACCGTGCCGGCATCCGGAACGGGTACGGCCGTCCCTCGAAGCGTGCGGTTTTGATCTGTGCCGTACAACCGAAGAGTTGATGGGCATTCCGTTGCAGTGGGGCCACAACGACCGGATTCCCGAGTACCTGACCCTTGTCAGCGGATTTTTTCACAATGCCGACGCGATCGATCCGGAAGCAATCGACTTTCATCCCATGCCATGAGAAGCATTGCACGACTGACTCTCGGAATCATGACCCTGACACTTCCGGCATGTGCTCCGAATGAAATGTCACGTTTCCCAATCGATGGATTCCTTGCGGTTGAACATCCCGACAGTACGCGGCGACTTCTGCAGGCGATGGATCCCCAAAAGATGCATCGCGACGACCGGGCCCGATGGTCACTGCTGATGGGGCTGGCTGAGGTCGCTTCGGGCGATACGCTGGCCGGTCGGAAGACGTTGGCTCAGGGCATGCGCTACTACGACCGGCACGGTTCGGACAACGAGCGGGCCGAAGCATGGTATACCTATGCGAAAGCATATGCCGGACTTGGAAATCTCGAAGAGGGAATTCGTGGCTATACGCAGTCTGCGATCCTCGCAGAAAAGGCTCTGGCCGAGAGCCCGGCCAACGGAGAGTATCCACGGCGAAAAAGGATCGAAACTCTGCTTGTTGCCATCTATCACACACTGGGGCTGCTCTATTTCGAGCAGGGATACAATGCCGTAGAACCCTTCGCAAAGGCCGTCGACGCGGCCCGTGCGAACGGCAACACGGAACAGGAGAGCTACAGCCGCTTCATGCTCGCCTCGGCCTATTGCGCAAACGGGGATTTCAAACGGGCAATCGAGACCCTGGAGCCGCTGGTCGAGGCGGCCGATACGATCCGATTCCGCTACTTTGCCCAACAGATCCGACTGCAGAACCTCATCTTTCACACCTATCTCGGCGACTGGACACCCGAACAGTTGTTGGCCGCGCGCGGCGATATCGATCTCGACGTAATCCGCCGGGCTCCTCTCTCCTACGGACGAGCCACCTCGGAAGACACCGGCCGTTCGTTCTACGACGTTGCTTCGGCGATCATTTTCCAACAGGACAAACAACTCGATTCGGCCCGCTACTACATCGAACAGTCGCTGGCTTGCCGGGAAACGTTCCACCAGGGAGATGTCGGTCTCTACGCGCTGGCTGCCGGAATCTACCACGACCGGGGTGACGACACACGAGCCTATGACTACATGCAGCAATATGTTTCGGTGAAGGATTCGCTCTTTGAGGTACAGCGCGGAGCGCAGGTCGCCGAGCTCGAGCGACGATTCCGCACGGCCAACGAGGTGGCATTGCGCGAAGCATCACTACGCTACCGGGTATGGATCGCGGTATTGGCGGCGCTGTTGGTTGCCGTGGCAGGCGCAGCTGCCGTTTGGGGCTATCGCCGCAAGCTGCGCCGCCGCGACGAGCAGCTGAGCGAGTCGCTGGCCCTGCTGGATTCCTACCGCGAATCGCACGACAGCCTCACCTCGCGGCTCGATGCATCGGATGCCCGCGAGGCGGCCGTCAAGCGGCTGCTGGAGGGGCGTGTGGCCGCCGTACGCGACATCGCCGCAACGTATTACACCTACGGCGAGGGTGAGCGGCTGATGGTTAAGATGCGCGATCTGGCGCTGAGTCCCGCGATGCTGGCCGATGTGGTCGACATGGCTGATCTCTACAGCGATCGGGCCGTCACCCGGCTCCGCGAGCAGTTTCCGGGCTGGACCCGGCGCAATTACGACTTCGCAGCACTGGTCATTGCCGGATTCTCACCTCAGGAGATCTGCGTCATGCTGGGCATGTCGCTCAACGGTGTCTATTCGCTCAAGTCCAAACTCAAGCGACGTATCGCCGAATCGGATGCAATGGACCGAGAGCATTTGCTCGGACTGTTTTCATGAGAGCGGACTGTCTCGGATATGAACGCTGACACGACGTAAGATCACAGGTAGTCAAAGTAAGATTTTTCCGGAAATACACTCCTGATAATCAGCCATAAGTTCTCTTGCAGGTAAGATATCGGATGCGTCGGTAAGGCTTGTCGGGCCGTAACTTTGTGATTCGAAGCAACCCTCGAAAACCACAAGAGCATGAAGAATAACTGGCTGTCCAAACTTCTGATTCCGATAGCAATTCTGCTGACTCTCGCCACTGCCGATGCCCAAACGGCCGTCCAAACGGCGAATACCTTAATTCGGGGACGGACCATCGGCCCGGCGGATACCCCCGTCGCCGGGGCCGCCGTCGTGCTGTTCGACCGCGACTCGGTCTATCTCGATGCCGTCGCCTCGGGGGCGGACGGGCGCTTCGAGATCCACTCCGGGGTGCGGCCCTACCGGCTGCAGATTCAACATCTGGCCTACGAAGTACGCACCCTCGAATCGGACCGCGAGGATTTGGGTGATATCCGCCTTACGGAGGCTTCGACGAAGGTCGATGCCGTGGTGGTCGAGGGCGAGCGTCCCGTGGTGAAGGTCGAGCAGGGACGGTTGTCCTACGACCTTGAGCGGCTGACCGAAGGGCAGGCCGTTAACAACGCCTACGAGGCGCTGACACGGCTGCCGGGCGTTGCGGAGCAGGAGGGGGCGCTGACGCTGGCCGGGGCGTCGTCCGTCACGGTGATCCTGAACGGGCGTCCTTCGACGATGACCGCCGAGCAGCTGGCCACGCTGCTGCGTTCGACGCCGATCGACCGGGTGGAGAAGGCCGAGGTGATGTTCAGCGCACCGCCGCAGTACCACGTCCGCGGGGCGGCGATCAACGTCGTGTTGCGCCGCAGCCACGAGACGGTCTTCTCGGGCGAACTCCACGCCAACTACACGAATCGTTACTATGACACCTACGATGCCGGCGGCAGTTTTGCGCTCTCATCCCCCAAATGGTCGGCCGACGTCACCTATTCGGCTGCACGGAGCAAGGAGCTGTCGAGTTTCGATCTGCACTCGCTGCACACCTTCGAGGGTGAGCAGTACGACATCCGGCAGGACGAATGGATGACCGACGAGGGGTGGAGCCATCAGCTCCGTGCCGCCGTCGAGTACGCCCCGAAGCAGCGGGGCCGCTTGAACGCCGCCTACACTGCCTCCTTTTCGCCCAATACCGACGGGCTGTCCCATTCGACAGGAAGCTATGTCGAATCGCTCTCGAAGAAGCTGAGCGACCGGACGCTGCACAATCTCGCGCTGCGCTACACCTCGGCATTCGGGCTCGACCTGGGGCTCGACTACACCCATTACGACAATCCCGAGCAGTCGCGGCTCGAAAACCGCTATACCGACCGGGAGGCAACAGCCTTCGACATCGGTTCGGGACAGCGCATCGACCGGCTGAACGTGACGGCCGACGAGCGCCACACGTTTGACTCGGGCTGGGAGCTGACGGCCGGCGGAGCCTTTGCCTTCGCCCGCTCGCACGACTGGCAGTTCTACACCGTTCTGGAGGGCGCGCCTGCAACCTCGGACATCAATGCCCGGCTCGACGAGTACACCGGAAATCTCTATGCCGGCTTCGGGCGACAATTCGGAAAGGTCGGCTTTTCGGCTTCGCTCTCCGGTGAGTATTACCGGTTGGGCGACTACGAAAACTGGACGCTCTATCCGCAGGCGTCGATGAACTGGATGCTCTCCGATCGGCATATCCTGCAGCTGAACTTCTCGTCGGACAAGCAGTACCCTTCATACTGGGAGATGCAGGGGGCTATCTCCTACATCGACGGCTATTCGGAGATCCACGGCACGTCGGGACTCCGCCCTTCGCGCAGTTACGAGGCACAGGCCGTCTACATCTACCGCCAGAAGTATATCTTCGTCCTCTTCTGGAACGAGCGCCCCGACTACTTCGTGCAGACCGCCTAGCAGGCCTCCGACCGGCTGGCGCTGATCTATCAGTCGCTCAACTGGAACTTCAACCGGCAGTGGGGCGCCAACGTCGTCCTGCCGTTCCGCGTCGGGCGGTGGATCAACTCGCGGCTGACACTTACGGGGATGCGGATGCGGCAGCGATGTGACCGGTTCCACGACATGTCGTTCGACCGCTCGAAATGGGTCGGCATCGCACGGCTCATGAACACCTTTCACCTGTGCCGCAAACCCGCCATCGACCTCGAGGTGAACGGATTTTTCCAGTCGGGGGCCATTCAAGGGACCTTCGACATCGAACCGTTGGGGTCGGCCGACGCCGCCGTGAAGTGGACCTTCGACCGGAGCCGTGCCACGCTTTCGGTCCGTTGCAACGACCTCTTCGACAGCGGTATGCCAAAAACTCGGGTCCGCTATCGCGGGCAGTGCCTCGACATGGGGGCACAGCGCTACACGCGCACCGCAACCATCCACTTTTCCTACCGCTTCGGCGGCTACAAGGAGCGCAAGCACCAGGAGGTCGACACTTCGCGCTTCGGCCGTTGACACGACCGGAATTTCCGGTCTGAACTCGTTCCGGATCCCCGGGACAAGCGTTTCCGGATGCAAGAATTCTCCGGACAAAACGCCCCTGTTCATCAACACGCAGGCGTGACGAAATTGAAAAAAGCCCGCCCGTTTGGGAGCATAGAGATGCCGCAACCAAACGGGACGGACGCACTAAATGGATCAATGGTTACCCATGGGCCTCTTCGGCCAGCGGCCTATTCAGGAACGTAGATGACCTCTCCGTTCTCAAGTTCGTAGGCCACGCCGACCTTGCGGCCGCGTTTGCCCGACTGCGGGTTCTGATCCTCCGACGGGGTGTAGCGGTTGATCCGCTCGCCCTCCTTGGTGATGATCTCCATGTTCTCCTTGCCGGGGTTCTTCACCATCGTGAAATCCTCCCGGCTGAACATCTCGGTCATGTTGTACCGGCTCACCAATGCCACCATCAGCGCCACGGCGAAGACCATCGCCACGTCGAACAGGTTGCTCACGACGCTCATCGGATCGTTCTCCTCGTCACGTTTCAACAGGCCGCGTCTCATTGTGCATCGGTATGGGGGTTCAACAACTCGGCGACGAATTCGAGGTTGGCCAGATCCTGCAGGTACCAGCGCTGCTTGACCTGCAGGGTGATGAATCCGATGGCGGCGGCGAACAGCCCCACGACGGTCGTGGCAAAGGCCACCTGCATGTTGTAGGCCATCGAGGCGATGTCACCCGTCGAGAGCCCCACCAACGCCGGCCCCATCGGGATGAGCGTCCCCATCAGTCCGAGCATGGGGCCCATCTTGGAGAGGGTCTTCGAGGTGGAGAGGTCGCGGTCGGCCTCGATCTCGAAGTCGGCCAGCAGCCGCTGGCGGAGGGGTGCATTGTCGCGGGCCTCGAGCAGACGGTTCAGGTAGACCACGACCAGCGACGGATTCTTCCGGGGCAGGTGCTCGGCAAGCGTGGTGACCGTCTGCGGAGTGAGCCCCTTCAGTTGATGTCCGATGAGCGAGGCCGTGCGGCGGATGGAGAGATACTGCCCGAAGAAGCTGCCGATCAGCAGCAGCGAGCGTCCGAAGAAGAGGATCAGCAGGACGATGACCGGCACGAGCAGTCCGGTCGAGATCCAATACAGGATGTCAGAGATGTAATTCATGATTTTATTGCCGTTTTTTTATTCATGCGTTTCTGTTGGATGCGGAAAGCCGCCATGCCGAGCAGCAATCCAGCCGCGACGAAGATTGTCACGCCGCCCAGCGCCGGCCAGTCGACGGCCGTGACCCCGGCGACGGCCGTGCGGCCGTTGACCGTGGCGATGACGCCCAGCAGGGCGATCAGCGCATTGGCAAGGAAGAGCAGTTCAAGGCGGATCTCCCGTTCGGGCAGGAGACGCTTCAATGCCCAGCGCCCCAGCGGAATCACCACCGCCACAACCGCGGCCAGCGACCAGGCTACCAGCGGGAACGACACCCCCGGCAGGACGAAGATGGCTGCGACCAGCAGACTGAACAGCACCGGGAAGACGAGCAGCCCCGGGAACCAGCGCAGCAGGCGGTAGAGCCGCACGACGGAGGGTTTTATGCGCCCCGCCGTGTGGATGTGCGCCGCAACGACGCAGAAGGTCATCTGCAGGACAACCTCCAGCGTGAGGAGGACCGCCAGATCGAGCATCAGCACGGAGTCGGCAAGCCAGTCCGCGATCTGGTTTTTCGACTGCTCGATGGCCCAGGGCCACGCCAGTCCGACGAACAGGGCGCAGGCAGCGGCCGAAAAGACCACAAACCGGGGCTTGCGCCAGGTCTGCTTCACGAGGTAGTTGAAGCAGACCACGATCATCATGACCAGTACGACGGTTTCCATCAGGCCTCCATTTTTTTACGCCGGCGGCGCACCACACAGACCAGCACCGCGATGAGGCCGATCACCAGCACGGCAACCACGGTGTTGCTGACCAGCGTGGTCATGCGGTCGGAGGAGGCGAGCTCCTCGCGTTTGAGAACCGTGCCCTCCTTTGCGTCGATCGAAGCTTCGCGCACCTGGCGGATCTGCCGCTGGTAGTTGCGGGCAGCCTCCGGCGAACTCTTCGCGGCGATGAAGTCGCGCAGTTTGGCGTTGTCGCAGACGAATCCCGAGCAGGAGGGGCCGTACCGGTCGACCAGCTCGGTGTGGAGGGCGGCCAATGCCGCGAGCTGCTCGTCCGAGGCCTGCCACATTCCCTTGCGGGCCGTTTCGAGCATCACGGCCGAGATCTCCTCCAGCGCCGCGGGGTTCTCCCGTTCGAAATAGCCGCGGAGCCCCATGCCGAACTTGTCCTGCACATAGACGTTATAGATCTCGTCCCAAAGCTCGTTGTCCACCACGTCGGGCTTCATGACATTCCAGCCGTAGGTGTTCTGCACCACCGAGGCAAAGCCCGCGGCGGCACTTGCTCCGCCCCGCATCTTCTCGCGGATATAGTTCGGATTGAAGATCGTCGTGCGGCTCTCGATGCCGATCGCCTCCTTGAGCTCCTGCATCCGCACGCGGTTACGGTTGCGGTAATCGCTCAGGTAGGCATCGGGCTCCCGGCCCGTGACATTGCGCACGGCCAGATTCATGCCGCCCATGAATTCGTAGACATGGTCGAGGCTCAAGGCGCCCCACGTATTGCTCTGGCGGGGCTGCACAACGGCATCGGTATTGGTCAGCGCCGCTTCGAGGGCATATCGCTGCACCTCTTCCCACGCCTGTTCGCTGCCGTAATAGGCTCCCATGTTCTGCAGGTAGACCGCGGCGATCTCCGAGGAGCTTTCCCAACGGTCGCCGCTCTGCACCAGGCCGGTGATGCCCGTGCCGTAGTTGCCGTTGACGCCGCCGAAGACCCGGCGGGTCGAAATCTCGCGCGCCTCCCGCGGCGAAAGACCCTTGTCGACAAGCGTCTGCTCGGCATCGACGACGCCCCGGGCCACGAAGTTCTCGTAGCGGTCGTCGTTCGCTGCGGCGGCCATCTCGACGGCCCGCGAGACGAGGAACAGCCGCGAAGCCGCCAGGTCGCGCAGCTGGCCGCTGGTCTGCACGACGACGTCGATGCGCGAACGCCCCAGCTCCTCGGAGGGAATGAGCCGCAGGTCGCTCACCCGACCGAAAACATCGCGGACGGGCTCGACCCCCAGCATGTAGAATACCTGTGCAAGGGTTGCCCCTTCGGTCTCGATGAACTCGCCGCTCCAGAGCGTGTAGCTCACCTTGCGGGGCAGCGAGTCGTGGTGGCGTTCGCGGTACAGGCGAAGGGTCTCGTCGGCCAGTTCGCGGCCGCGCTCCCAAGCCCGTTCGCTTGGCGTTGCCTCGGCATTGACGGCGTAGAGGTTGCGGCCCGTGGGCAGCGTGTTGGGGTTGGCAATGGGGTCGCCGCCCGGCGAGGGGGCCGTGTAGCCGCCGTTCAGGGCGTTGACCAGCGACGAAAGCTCCGCTTCGGGGCTCTGCTCCAGCGCGCGGCGGTAGTTGCCGACATTGCGGATCGTGCGTTCGAGTTCGGTCACCACCCGGGCCAGTTCGCGTTCCTCTTTCGAGTACTCCTTGCCGAGAGCCATCATGGCGGCCATCGCTTCGGCCGGCATGGCTGCGGGTTTCTCCTCCGACGGTCCGGTGTTTACGGGGCGCTTGCCCGCTTTCGGAATCCACGAGGGGTGTTTCGAAGCCTTCGTGCCCGACCTGGGAATGCCAGCCGGATGCTGCATCGGTGCACCCGACGAGGCCATCGCCATCATCCGCGCCATCATCTCCTGCGGAGCGGTGAGCGACCGCTGAATCTCGCGGGCCCTCTCCAGTTCCGCGGTCGAGATGCCCGCCGTCGAACAAATAAAAGCATCGGTCGGTTGCTGCGCCCCGCTCAAAAGACGTCCGACCAGCTCGCGGGCCGGCTCGAGGTAGCGGCGCGTGAAGAGCGTGCGGTGTTTTTCGAGGTCGGCGCCGGCCCGGCCGCGGAACCGGTCGAGTGCCAGCAGCGAATAGGCGATCGGTTCGGTGGACATGGCGAAGAGGCTGCTGCGAATGCGTTCGGCGGAGTAGGGGCGTCCCATCGTATAGAGTTCGCCGGTGATCTTCTCCGCGGCCAACTCCTCGGCGAACGTCTCGATGCGGGCGATCTCCTCGTCGGTATAGGGTTCGGCCAGCAGGGAATCGAGCCGCAACTCGCGGTGGATGCCCAGTTCGACGGTCAGCCGTTTGACGCGCAGCGCCGCGGCCCGCGTATCGGGCTGCCCGTCGGCGTAGAGCAGATCGTTGTAGGCCTGGATTGCCGCATTCAGTTCGCGGTAGATGCCGCGCACGCCGCTCTCCATGAACGGAGGGGTCAGGTATGACTGCAGCGTGGCATACGCGCGGCGCTTGGCAATGATGCCCTCGCCGACGTTGCCGATCGAGTAGACGTAGAGATGCGGCATCGGACCGATCAGTACGTCGGGCCAGTCGCTGCGGCTCAGGGCCACCTGTTTGCGGGGGGTGAACTCCAGGCTGCCGTGTGTGCCGAAGTGGATCATGGCGTCGGCCCGGAAGGCGTAACGCGCCCAAAGGTACGAAGCGATATAGGCGTGGGGCGGGGCGGCGTCCGTGCCGTGGACGATGGCGAAATCGTCGTCACCCGCCCCGGCCGCCAGCTGCGGCAGCAGCACGATATTGCCCAGCTCGATGCGCGGCAGCGCCAGCCGCCCTTCGTCGTCGGAGAGGTAGTGGCCCGGGAACGGGCCGTCGAGTGCAACCACCTCCTCCATCCGCTCCGCCGGAATTGCTTCAGCAGTCCACGAGGCGTACTCCTCGGACGAAACGAGAGCCGGCCGGCCCCTTTTCAGAAATTCGGTCTTGGCGCCGTGGGCATAGTCGTTGAATACGGCCCCCTGCTGCTGGATAAGGGATGCCAACCCCTCGGGCGTCGAGGGGAGATGCTCCACGCGGTAGCCCTCGCTGCGGAGCCGCACGAGCAGGTTGTAGAGCGACGGCGTGACCTCCATACCCGAGGCCGTCAGGGCATTCTGCCCGGGGCCCTTGTAGTAGTAGATCGCCACGCGTTTCTCACTGTTGGGCATGCGTTGCAGAGCAATGTGGCGGTTCACCGTCTCGACGAACCGTTCCAGCCGTTCGGGGATGGCACAGACCTGCTGCAGTCCTTCGCCGTCGAGGCGATGCCCGAACAACACCTGGGAGCGGATCGCCCCGTCGATCTCGGGCATCACGACGCTCTGCGACAGGAACCCTCCGTTCATGCCCATCCGGTCGGCCTCCCATTCGTCGACCAATCGGTTGACGTTGAGCGGCGCGAAGAGCGGAATGTTCTGCCGGGAAAGGTACTCCACGACGGCATCGCCCAGGCGTCCGTGAGCCATGTTGATGACGGCCGACGGACGGATCGAATCGGCCTGTCCGTTCCGGATCGCCTCCTGCAGGTTGCGGAGGGGATAGACCGTGTTGCCGGTCTCCTCGAGCCGGGCGATCAGTTCAGCCGGTTCACCCATCTGTCCCGTCACAATCACCCGCGGAGCATCCGCTTTCAGCAGGCCGTGCCGCGCGAGGAAGACTTCGTAGGCCTCCACGCTGTCGAAATCCAGCTCCTCCGCCCCGGGATCAGACGGATCGGCATGGTAGAATTGTTTCAAGTCACGCACCACGGGCGGCTCAGGCTCGTCCGTGTCGAACCGCTTGCCGTCAACCATGCGGCGCAGGCAGATGAGCAGATTGCGGTAGTTGCGGCGCCCGCCGCCGCTGAGGTAACCCTTGACGGCAGCCAGCGTCGCGGAGTCCGCCGAGACGATCTCGTTGGCGGGGTTGGTGGCCATGGTCGTGATGACTGTAAGCCCCCGGTCGGCCGCCCGCTGGAGTGCGGCCCGCTGCTCGGCCGTGATACGGAGCCCCATGCCGTTCATCAGCACCACGTCATAACGCCCCAACCGGTCGAACTCCGACGGATCGACCGCGGCAAGGCGGATTCTCGCGTGATCATTGGCCCGGGCGATCTGACCGAGCGTCGTGGCCTGGTAATTTACGAAAGCGATGCGTGTGGCCGAGAACCAGACGTTCCAGGCCACAATGCCCGATACGAGGGCAAGCAGGATTACTCCTGCCCCGATTTTTACCTGCTGTTTCATATTGGGATAAAACTTCTATTTGCTCTTGAAAAATTGTTCGAGATTCAGCGCAAGGCCCACCGAGCAGGTTGTTCCGACGGTCGTGGGCGAATTGCTGTAATAGTAGTCGGGCCGGTAGTTGAAGAGGTTGTCGACGGCCAGCGTGAGATCCATTCCGCGCCACAGATGCTGCGTAAGGCCCAGTTTCCAGATCGTATAGCCCGGATAGGTCTGCCGCACGGTCTGCTCGTAGGAGGTCAGCTCGGTATAGACGTCGCACGTGACGGCCGACAGCCAGCGTCCCGACAACGACACGTTCAGACCGTAGTTTTTCCACTCCCGGTCATAAGCCAGGCGCGCCGTGGCCGCATGGGGCCGGGTCGAGGAGAGCAGGGGCTGCCCCCGTTCGATCATCTCTCGCGTGTAGGCATACGACACGCGCCACGAAATGCCGCACGCATATCGCCCCGACGCATTGGCCTCGGCTCCGGCCACCTGCAGCGGCGACATGTTCGTGTAGACCTGTCCGGCCAACTCCCGATTCCAGGCCGTGGTAATGCGATTGTCCACCAGATTGTAAAATCCAGTCACGGTGAAATTGTGCCGACCTTTCAGATATTCGGCCGAGAGCGAAAAGTTGTGGCTCGTCTCGGGTTTCAGCGAGGAGTTGCCGTAAATCATGAAGATGTTGCCCATATAGAAGTCCATGTACATCTCCTTAAGGGTCGGGGCCCGGAATCCGCCGGCATAGGAGGCCCGGAGCGAGCAGCTTCCGACCTTGTACATCACGCCGAGTTTCGGAGAAAGGTGCGAAAGGTTTGCCGCCGAAAAGTGGTCGAAGCGCACGCCGGCAATGAGATTGAACCGCCGGTGCGGGTTCCAGTCGAACTGCGCAAAGGCATCGGCCGTATGCTGCGTGTGGCTGCCGTTGTCCGCAAACTGGTAGGACATCAGGTAGTCGCGCATATAGTCGCCTCCGACGGTAAGAATATGCCGGCCGGCAAAGGTGTGGTTGCAGAGCGTGCGCAGGGTGTGCTGCACGTTGCTGTAGTCGCGCACGTCGCGCGACGTGGGGACCAGGTAGTCGCTCTTGTCGTATTGGTCGAAGGCATAGGAGAGCTCCAGATCATCGGCCGGCGTAATCGCCCAGTTGCCCTTCAGCCCGCCCGAAAAGCTGCGGTAGCGGTCCCTGAGGCTCTCCGAGGCGTCACGCTCCCGGAAGAAATACCCCGCCCGGGCCGTGAACTTCAAGCCTTCGGCCGCCGTGAAGACGAGCCGCTCCTTGATGTTGAGTGCCGTGTGGCCGTAGATGGTGCTGTAGTCGCCGACCGCGGCGTTGTCTGTGCCTTTCGACAAATCGATGGCGTCGATCGAGGTGTACTGCACGTTGGTCGTCGAGTTGAACCGGCCCCGGCTGAACCCGACCGATCCGCCGTAACGCTGCTCGTTGTGAGCGCCGTAACGGCCGTTCAGGTTGACCGACCACAGCTCACGCGACTCCCGGCTGATGAGGTTCACCACACCGCCGATGGCATTCGACCCGTAGAGCGACGAAACGGCCCCCTTGACGATCTCGATGCGCCCGACATTGTCCAGGTTCAGACGACTGTAATCGACATTGTCGAGCGTTTCGCCCGCCAGCCGCTCACCGTCGACGAGAAACAGCACCGAATTGCCGCCGAAACCCGACAGATTGAGCGACACCTGCTGGTTCATCGAATAGGAGAACTCGACGCCCGGCAACTCGCTTTGCAGCAGTTCGCCGACGTGTGTGGCATCGACCTGTTTGATATCAGCCTCGGAGATGACTCGGGTGACAATCGGCACATCTTTCAGCAGTTTCGGGGTGCGAGTGGCCGTCACCACCACCTGATCCATCATCATGGAGCACTCTGCCAGCCGGAAATTCAGAGCCCCGGACCGATCGACAGCGACCTTTTCACGAACCGGTTCGTATCCGACAAACGAGGCGCAAAGCGTATATGTGTCTTTGTCCGGAAGCGCAATTTCATAACGCCCCTCCGTGTCGGCAACCGTGCCGAGCGCCGGCAGCTCCTTCACGGTAACGGCAGCTCCGGCGAGAGGCCGTCCCGAAACATCCGAAACCATGCCGGATACTTTGTATTGAGCCTGGGCTGGCAGAACGGTGAGCAATCCGAAAAGAAAGAGTACGATTGGTTTCATCTTATTCAAATAGGGTAGAGGTAGTCGATGGTCATGTAACCTTTCACGGCGGCATCGTTCATGAAGTTCACGAGCCGCAGCGCCGCAAAGGTGCCGTCGCGCAATCGAAGCAGATAGACCCTTCCCGAGAGGGTGTACACGGGCGGCATGGTCGACGTATTGACATCGAGCCAGCGCGAAAGAGCCGGGTTCCAGTAATCCTCGGCATGGCGGATCACACCGTCGATCATCTGTGACATGTCGACCGTAATGCGGTCGGTGGTCCATTCATCTGTGGTCCACAGCTCCTCGGGAAGAGAGCCGGGCGCAGGCAGCGCCCCAAACTCCTTCACGCCGCTCTCCCAGACCGCGGCACCATTGGTCTTCGTGTCATAACGGTGTACGGCAAAATCCCACGTCTCGGGGGCGGCGTCACCCACCGGTGCGGTCGTCACCCGTTTGCCCTGCAGATCGACATAGTGCCATTCGGTGTAATCCGTGGCGTCGATGTAGATGCGTCCCGTACGGGTCCCTTCGTCGATGAGGATAAATCCGTATTCGTTTCCGGATTCGGTCGCGGGTCTGTCATAGATTCCCTCGAAGATGCCGTTGCAGGCCGGGAGCGACACAACCGCTGCAGCCCCCGTCAGGATCCATCCGATTGTCTTCCGATTCATGGTTCTCGGGTGCATCGTCGATCTATTCGGTTACAGCAGACGCGGTCGGAGCCGTTCCCGGCAGCAGCGTGACGGTCAGCCCGCCCATGACGGCCGGCACGTGGAACGCGATCGAAAAGTCGTCTTTGGAGGCATTGGTCCGGCCGCTGAGCGTGAAGTCGTAGTTATTTGTCGATTCACCCATTCCCATGGCCACACTGCCGCTGCCCGCAAAGAGGTATTCATCGCCCTCCCGGGTCGCGGTGGCCGAGTCAACGGTAAAGGTTCCCCACGAGACGGATTTGAAGACAACCTTCACGCTGCCGTTGCCGTTGGCCGTCAGCGTCACGCTCTCACCGTCGGTATAACGATCCTGAAATACCTTGCAGTCGGCATCCGTATAGCCTTTGCAGGTGCCAGCCAGCACCAGATCGGCCGGAGCCTCACCCGTCCGGAAGAGAATGGTCATGCCGCCCATGACGGCCGGAATCTTGAACTCCATCCGGGCATCGTCCTGCGACCGGATCTCGGCCGTGAAGGTGCAGTCGTAGGTCGAGGTGTTTCCGTTCATGCCCATCTGCGTCTGCCCGCTGCCCGAAAGGGTGCAGATGCCTCCGTTCACCCTCGTCTGTGCATCGGCGATGGTAAATTCGCCCCACGTGGCGGAGGTGAACGATACGGAGGCGGTGCCGTCCGTGTTTTTCGTAATTACGGTGATCTCTTTCGGAGAGATCTTGTTCTGGAAATAGGTGCAACTGGCTAACGTGTACCCATTGTAACTGCCGGCAAAGTCGATCGGTTTCGAGCCGGTCTCTCCCTTGTCGCACGCCATCAGGAGGGCTGCAACGGACATCATAAGAACAGATTTGAATTTCATAGTGGCATTTCATTTTTTTCGGAGGCAAAATTACCGGGGACACAGCGCCCCGGCAATACTCACTTTTTATGATTTTTCAACCTGCTCTTGATACGAATTAGGTATTATAAGGCATGAAGACCGTCATCTGTCCTCACCAATCCGATCGGTATGAATTACGGTCGGTGCGTAATGGGAAGTAACAGGCACCTCGCAGTACGCTTCCGCGATGAAAAAAAGAAGGGGAGGGTTTCCGGCCGGAGTGACAATTGGCGGGTAAGTACGAATTTGAATATAGGGGACTTCTATAAATTAAATCCCTGATTATAAGTTGCATAAGCGGATAAA
>OLWA01001972.1_pt1 | contig 19538 bp, 12 predicted proteins | sample 1673251 | NCBI WGS metagenome assembly OLWA01 (sample SAMEA3178937, study PRJEB25190) | human gut metagenome | biome: human gut; feature: human-associated habitat; material: faeces | place: Austria | collected 2013 | reverse complement strand
GGACCTATATTTCGATGGAGTACTTCAAACAGCAGATCAAGGCCGGTGAGGTCGGATCGAGCGCCATGCCCCACAAGGTCAACCCCATCGACTTCGAAAACGCCGAGGGCAACTTCGGCATTGCCAACGCCGTTTTCGAGCACCTTTCGTCGAAGCTGCCCGTATCGCGTCTTCAGCGCGACCTGACCGACTCGACCGTGCTGCGCAACATCGGCGTGCCGATGGCCCACGCGGTGATCGCCCTGCAATCGCTGCTCAAGGGGCTGAACAAGGTGATCCTCAACCCCGAGGCGCTGGCGCGCGACCTGGAGAACAACTGGGCCGTGGTGGCCGAGGGCATCCAGACCATCCTGCGCCGCGAGGGTTTCCCGAAGCCCTACGAGGCGTTGAAGGCCCTGACGCGGACCAACGCCCACATCACCCGCGAGTCGATCGCGGCATTCATCGAAACGCTCGACGTCGCCGAATCAGTCAAGGAGGAGCTGCGCGCCCTCTCGCCCTCGACCTACACGGGCGTGTTCCGGTAGGCCGGAACCGGCATCGAAAACAAAGGCAGGACCCGAAAGCGTCCTGCCTTTATTCGTCCCGACGGACCGTCACTCCTTGCAGCAACGCACCGTATAGCCGTAAGACCGGTTCATGTCCAGTTCATTATTGATCGAACCGCTGCTCGACAGTTTGCTGCGGAAGAAGAGGTAATAGGATTTGACCGAAGAGGTTTCCGCCGACCAGTAAGCGCCCGAACCGCCGGTCGAGCTGCGCAGCCCCACGATGGCGCCCGAACTGTAATTGCGATAGCCCTGCGCCGGATACCAGGCCGTCTGTCCCCCGTGGGTATAGGTCATACCGTAGTTCGTTCCGTCCCATACCGAAACGCCGTCGATGTACTGACGTCCCGAAATCAAATCCTCCCATGCACCGGTTTCAGGAACCCTGTACCCCGGCGGGCAGGGGTCGTTGAGCGTTTTGGCCTCACCCCACAATGTCGCGTTCGGCGACGCAAGCCAGTTATAGCCGGTTCCGACCTTATCGTTGTAGAACGTCATGGGATTGGCGGCAGCCCCGTCGGTCGTCGTCGCACTCTTGCTGAAAGCCCAGTCCAGCGCCGGATAAGCGGGATTCACCACCGTGCCGTTCTTTGCTTCGAGGAACGCATTGGCCGAAGTTTCCGTTTTCTCGCCCCCGTAGAACGGGTCCTTGCGCCCCCACTGGTAATACATGCCGTAAGCGTCCGTACCGCCTGCGGTCGTACCTACGGCGCCCAGGTTGCGGTCCATGAAGACCGTCCCGTTCCCGTAGGTCATCGTCTGCGGAGCGTCGGTCACCCAGACATGCCAGCTCCAGACGACCTTTCCGTCCTGCATCAGGGCGACCAGCGCGTTGCCCCTGCCTTCGCCGACCGTGAGGAAAATATCGCCGGAGGTCGTGTCGAGGGCGACTCCCGAAACGAGTCCTTCGGAGTCGGTCCACAGCCAGTCGGCCGTCATGCCGTCCGCCATCTCGATCGCCGGCTCGAATCCGACCCCTTCGCCGGCTCCGTTTCCGCGTACCCGGGCATTGAAAACATACGTTCCGGGCGCCGAAACCACATAGCAGTTGGCCGTCCCCGCAACGCTCAAGTCGTTAACCTGCGCCGCCGAAAGAGTCCCGCCGTCCGTCAGAGCGATTTCCACCCGGCCGTTTCCGGCCTTTACCGACCGAAACAACTCCACCTGCTCGTCGCCCGTGGCTTCGACCGGATTTCCGGAGCCGTCCTCGATCTGCCACGGCGTCACGGCGGCGTCCGTCGTCACGGTCCAGAAACCTTTATCATCGCGCCCCACGACGGGGACAGGCCCCGAAACAGGCATTTTCGCTCCGGCGGCATCTTTCAGCCAGGGAATATCCTTTTCCGCGGCGAGTGTCCAGTAATACGCATCCCCATCGACCGCAATGCCGATCAGCGGCGCTTCCGCCGCCGCATTGCAGGCTACCGTCACTTCGGTCCCGTCGCAGAACGTAAGGCGCACGCCGTCCTCCGTCTCGGCCAGCGACCGCACTTCCGACTGCGACACGGCTCCGGCCAGCGTCTTCAGCGAGACCAGGCCCGCATTCAGGTCTTCGATCTTTTGCAACAGTTCGGCCGAGGGGGGGGGAACAGGTTTGTCTCCATCCGGGTCCGAAGCCCCGGATTCGCTCTTGCAGCCGCCGAGAAGCAGCGCCCAGGAGCAGATCACAAATAATTTTTTCATCATACCTTGTTTTTTAGTTAATGGTTCCATCTGTTCCGTCCGTAAGGGACAGACTTCACGGAGAATACCGCGCAGGCAAAAACAGGCATGACGACCCGGCAAAGCATGGCGACGACTTCCTCATCCAACCGTAAAAAAGTCTGTCCGAAGAGGTTCGCAGCAACAGGAAAAAGAGGGCCGAAGCAAATAAGGACGCACGGAAAAACCGCCGGCGACGACTTCAGGCGCTCCCTTTCTCCGCAGGAGCAAACACCCTATCGCGCAAGGCAGGTCTTCTGACTTGTCCCCCGAGGCGGCGCCTTCCCGGTCCCGGAGGACCAGTGGCTCAAGAATGCCGCAACGAAAAAGCCCTTGCGGGCGGGACTCACAGCAGCGGGAACTGTTGCCGATTCACACGGCATTCCCTTTTAATTCCCCTCCACGGGGAAACCATTGCACGGCAAAGATACGCTTTTATCGGCAGGAAGCAAGCGATCCGGCGGAATATTTCCGCGAAACGCGCCCCGCCGCTCTGCGCAGCGGACCGTTCCGACCACGATGCGTCCCTTTTCCGGCAGACGGCGGCGCGACTTTGGCACGCGCTTTGTACTTATTTCAGTCAACTGCGGCACAGCAACCGCAGTGAGGTTTCTTCATTTATTTAAGTTTGGGTTAGTAGTTTTAGGAGGGCAACCTCCTGGGGGCAGCAGGCAATCGTGAGATTCCCTGCTGTTTTTTTATCCCCGGAGGGCATCACTAACCGAACAGGTCGTTGAGCACGGCGGCCAGACGATACGACGCCAGGATCAGCTGGCGTTCGGGCAGCAGGTAGGTGTCCGTCACGAACTGCTTGCCGTAGGTCCCGTCGGCCCGCTGCCAGTCGTAGATCACCCGGCAGGCGACGGCCGTTTCGTACAGCCATTCGCGGGGCGTAGCATCAACTCCCGCAACGGCGAAGACCTCCCACACGCGAACCGTGTTTCGGGAAGATCGGCCACAAGGCATCGCTGTCCCCGCCACTCACCCGCCGCAAAATGTCTTTTTCTCCTTCCACGTTACAACGCCGTGAATTTTCCTTTAAAGACACTATCATCAGGCATATGCCACAAATAAAACAACAAAAGGCATAAAACCAAAATTATTCCGGTAAAAATTCCACGACAAGACCCGATATTCCACCAAACGGTCCTCGGCGGACGGCGATTGCAGGTTCGGCACGCGCTTTGTACTTATTCCGGTCAGCTGCGGCACAGCAACCGCAGTGAGGTTTCTTCATTTATTTAAGTTTGGGTTAGTAGTTTTAGGAGGGCGACCTCCGAGGGCAGCAGGCAATCGCGAGATTCCCTGCTGTTTTTTTTGTCCCCGGAGGTCCTCCTACTAACCGAACAATTCGTTGAGCACCGCAGCCAGGCGGTACGAGGCCTTGATCAACTGGCTTTCGGGCAGCAGGTAGGTGTCCAGCACGAACTGCTTGTCGTAGGTCTCGTCGGCCCGCTGCCAGTCGTAGATCACCCGGCACGCGACGGCGGTTTCATGCAGCCATTCGCGGGGCGTACCCTTGGCCATGGCGGCTTTCTCGCGCTTGGAGAAGGTGTCCAGCAACTGTTGATACTCGCTGTAACTCCAGCCGTGGGCCCCGTCCAGCACACCCCAGTCCCACATCGCATGGTAGGACATCTTCCTGCCGTTGAGGTCCGCGCGGCCGCTCTTGCAACCGGCGTATTTGACATGCGAGGGACAGTGCATGTCACCCACGATGTGGATCACATACATCAGGTTCAGCCGCACGAGCGAATCGCTCATATTCCGGTAGTCTTTCAGCCGGTCGACGGCGCGCATCAGTTCGACGACGCAATTGGTCTTCCCCTTGCGCAGGGTGTCGACCAGTTGCATGCCGGCATCCACATAACTCACATGCTCGACGTTTCGAAATTCGGGCGTATCGCGGTACTTGTCCATCCACGATGCGTAGTAAACGATCGAATGGTCGAGGTAGCGGGCGATATTCCTCTTCGCCCGGGGCGTCAGGTTGCATTCGGCGATATACGCAATGGCGTCGTGGCGTGTGCGGTCCCATGCCTGCGACGGCAGCGCCGCGCAGAGCATAAGGCCCAACAAAAACAGTTTCAGGTTTTTCATTGTCTTTCAAATTAACGGGTTAACGATTCGGCGCGGAAGTTATCGAACTGCACGCGGTTCTTGCTTTTGACCGCCGGGGCGAACACCACGCGGGTCGTAGCATCGGCTCCCGTGATCGTGAAAGAGAAACCCTCCCACGCATTGCCGCGCGACAAGGTGAACGAAATGATTCCGCCCGAAGCGCCTTCGATGGTCCCGGCGCCCTTCAGGCTGGCCGTCAGGGTCTTGTTCGTATCGGCCGCACCGGAGAAATACTGGAAGAAATAGGTGGCGTCGAAGCTGACCTTCACGTCGTCCGTACCGGTAATGCCGGTGAATGCCGGGGTGATCAGGTTGCCCAACGCCGACGACGAATTGAGGTGAATATACCCCGGACGGGTGTAAACGCTCTTGTTGGTCGCATCGTAACCCCAGCCGTTGAGCGACACGGTTCCTTCCTTTTCCAGCAGGTCGAGGCGCACCATCGTATCCACCGTACAATAGGTGTTGATCCAGTCGGTGTTGGTCGCCAGCAGGGCACTGCCGCTCCAGGGATCGGCCCAGGAGAAATCGTCCTGGAAGTAGACCGTGGCCGTCGAAGGAAGGATATCGGCCCGGACCGCCGCCGAAGGCTCCGACGAGCGGAACGTCTGCGGAATCTCCACCTTCGAACTGTTGTAGTTCATGTGGTTGGCCACCACGCGGAAATTGAAATAGGGGTAATTGCCGAAATTCTTCCCGGCCAGCCCGCCGATATGTACGCGGGGTTCCCACGTTTTACCCGTAGCGACCACCTGTCCGTTCGGCAGTTCCACGAAATAGGTGTAATCCGTCGCATCGGACACCTCGGCCCAGGAAGCCTCGAAACCATAGGCGCTGTTGGCGGAAACGGTCACGCCGGAAGGCGTCGCGAGCTGGGGCAATCCGCCTCCGGACGACTTTACGTCGCCCTCGACGGGATCGCTCCAGGCGGATTCCTTATAGGTCTTGTCGCCTTCGGCGGGCAGGGCGCGGACCGTCAGGCGGGCCGAAGTCCCGGCGATCAGTCCGGTAAATTCGGCCGACAGCTCCGTCGTCTTGCCGCTGCGCGAGGCGACCACCTCGCCGCAGTTGAGACAGGTGTAGGAATACTCGTACTCCGCGGCCTGCGAGACCTCGGTCCAGGTGAACTTCACGGAACTTTCGGTAGCGGCATCCTGGTCGAACGTCACCGCAGGAACCGCCAGCGGTATCAGGTCTACCGAAGGTTTGTCGTCCGGGCCCGCCTTGACGATCCGCACGTCGTCCAGAAACCAGCGGTTGGCCTTGGTTTCCTCCACCGATTCGAAGACCAGTTGTGTGGCGTCGGTCGCGCCGTAGACGATCAGCGTCTTCTCCTCCCACTGCACCGGCGTTTCGGTCTGCATGACGAGCACCTTCTCCGTCGACACACCGTCGTTGACCGTACCCGGACCGATCACCCGCACCTGCATGGTCGAGGGGTCCCACGTGCCGTTGGCAGCGACGTAAATACAGCATTTAAAAGTCACCTTGAGATCCGCCGCACGGTTTTTCCGGATGTCCAGCGTCGGGCTTACCAGGCCTCCGCCGCAACCCGCCGCATTGGAACCGCGCCCCATCTTGACATAGCCGATACGCAGGTAAACGCGCTCCTTGAGTTTGTTGTCATCGGTCTTCCACCCCGATCCGACGAGGGCGTTATAGGCCTCCTGCCCGTGGCTTGCCGCCGTTATGCCGTTCCAGTAGGTTTCTGCCGTAAGCGGCGTAGGATACGTCCCGATGTAATCGGTTCCGCCGTATACGTCGGTCACCCACGAAAAATCGTCCTCGAAATAGACGTAACCTTCCGGCTTGCCGTCGTCGCCGCCGACCTGGAAAGCAACCTCCTGTCCCTCGCCGAAGTTGCCCTCGTAAAGGCGGAAGTCGTCGATGCGGTAACCGCCTGCGGGGGCTTCGACCTTAAAATCGAACGTGGGATTGTCCTCGCCGACCCAAAACCGCGCCAGGACCTCTTTCCAGTCGCCTGCGCCGTCGATCACTTCGTATTGCAGGGCGATCAGTTCGTCGCCGCCGTTCCCGACGAGCACCCGGAACCGGTCGGGCGTCAGTTCGCCGCCGGGAGCCAGCACGCCCATCTTCAGACGGAAATAGGAGTCGTCACGGGTCGCCACGTCGCGCACGGAAAACGAGGGCGTCACAGTTTCCGGGCCCTCTCCGGGAACCTCCAGCACGATATTGTTACCGCCCGAAGCCTCGTCGTAGCCCGACGAAGGCGTGTCGGCCGACACGAAAGCGTTTACGCCGGAGAATCCCACCGCCGAAGCACCGACGCCTTCCGGTTCCCACGCCGTATAGCCGCCCACGGCGACCGGCTCCGCAACGGCCGAAGCCCCGGCCCCGGTGCGGATGTAGTAGATAAGTTCATCGGAGGAACCCTGCGTCACCTCGATCTGTGCGGTCACGCCGTCCAGCGAATCGAACCGAAGCGTCGTCGAACGCCTGCCCCCGGGATTCACGGCCGCGGTGACCTTCACCGTCTGGTTGCCGTACGCCGCACGGGGCGCGACGGTCAGCCAGTCGGCATCTTCGTCGAGGTTGATCACCCAATAGACATTCGACAGGACATCGAACGTGACATCGCCGCCTTCGTAGGTCATTCCACGCTTGTTGGCGCTGACCGAAGAAGCGCTGAGTGCGAGCGTCTCATCCCCGGTCCGGTCCGTACTGCAGGCCCCGGCGACCAGCGCCGCGAATCCCAACAGCCATATACTGTACTTTTTCATGCTCTTCGTTTTTCAAGTTATTTCGAGGTCTTCACAAAGGCCTTCGGCCGCTTCATCCGTTCCGAATAGACATTGCCGAAACGGTCGGTGACCGTGATTTCGAGTTCCGACACGGGCGACGACGCCGTCACGCTGAACATGTGCGACGAGCAGCACGACGCCCAGTCGGCATTGGCTTCGTATTTGGCCTCCACGCGGGGAATGTCGAAGGTGATCGTGTGCAGCGGGTCGCGGTCGAAGACACGCTTCACCTCAAGCGGCGAGCCATCCTCCCGCACCTCGACCTTCCAGGCCGGATCGTAGTTCCAAACATTGATATAAACAACGTTATCGCCCACTTTTCCATAGTCGTCGCCCTTGTTGTCACGGCTCGCATACTGGGCCAGCAGCGCCTTGTAGGTGCTGTTGTCGAGGTGCTTTTTCACGGTGTTCATGTCGTACGTGCGGAACTGGTATCCGGCAGGTTCGCCGATGCCCTTGTAGCTCCACTTCACGTCGGTCGAATTGACCGTATAGATTCCGTAACCGGCAGGCGACCCGTCGACGCAGATGGCCCGGTCGGAAAAGAAAGTGCTCCACCACCATGTTTCGCAGACGGCGGCCGTGTTGTGTTCGATCACTTTGTCGTTGATGACCATCGTGGAGTTGTGGTGCGTATGCCCCGTTATGAAATGCACCTCGGAGAAATCCCGGACGGCATTCATCAGCGCCCCGGTTCCACCCGTGGCGCTCGGCATCTTGGCCGTGTTGGCGAACGAGGCGTTGTAATTTTCGTAGAGCTGGACATGCAGACAGACCACCAGCGGCGCCGTCTTATCCTCGACGGCAGCCAGGTCTTCGGCCAGCCAGGTCATCTGCGCCAGCGACACGACGCGGTTGTAGTCGCGGCTGCCCAGCACGCCGTCGCTGCCGCCCGTATTGATCCAGTCAATGTCGTCGAGTACCACGTAGTGCACCTTGCCGAGGTTGAACGAATAGTAGTTCGGCCCCAGCGTCCTGCAATAGGAAAGCTGCCCCGGGGCGTCGCCCTGCACATAGGGGTCGTTATCGTGGTTGCCCATCGCGTGGAATACGGGCACGGAATATCCGTTCCGGGAAAGCCACTGCCGGTAGTGCGGAAGCCGGAAATTACGGTCGTACCAATACCTGTCCCAGGTCATGTCGCCCGCCATGAGGCAGAAAACCGGCACGGAGCTGGCATCGGCAAAAGCCTGCGTTTCGGCGATAAACCCGTTTTTGAAATTGCGCAGGTCGTTCTGCTTGTCGGCCAGGTGCAGGTCGGCGCCCACCAGCATGACGTGGTTTTCGGTATCGGCCTCCACCAGCTCGAAGTTATGCTTCTCGCACACCCCGGCCTCGTCGGTCAGTCCGGCCCAGAAGCCCATCATCATATTGTTATCGAGCGCAGCGGGCAGGTAACCCTGGGGAATCGTGATAAAGACATACCCCAGCGTCTTGAGCGACGGAATCCAGTAGTAACCGTTCTCATCGGTGGTGACCGTCTGCAACCCGTCCGACACGCGGACACCCGGCACGCCTTTGTCGCCGCAGAAGACAATGCCCTTGATGTTCATGCCCTCCTTGTCGGGAACTTCCTGGTCGGTCGTAAGGTAGATTTTCACCGTGGCGACATACTGCTCCTGCGCACCGCGAACCACATAAACGTCGTAGCTCTCCCGGGCGATCGCCGCAGGTATCACCACACGGGCCGTCTTGGCCGTAACGCCGCTTACCGGCAGGTCGAACACAGCGGCGTCGGCCCGGAACGAAACCACGTCGCCCGCCTCGAAGCCTACTCCCTGCAGGGTCAGCGTCTGCCCGGCATACACGCTCATAACGGGCGCGAGGTAGAGATTGCGCACTAGCCTCCGGGACTGTTCGAACTCCGGGGAATCGCTCTCCGAGCACCCTGCCGCGAGCAGGAAGCCCGCGAACAGGACGAAGAGCATTTTCAATTTGAATTGACCTATTTTCATCGTTCGGATTTTTAACGGTTTATAAATCGAGGCACGACATGCGTACGACACCGATGCGGCTGGTTCCCGAAGCGGTGTTCTCCGTGTCGCTGGCATTGCGCTGGCGGGTAGCCCGCAGACGGATCGAGAAACTTTCGCGGTCTTTCAGCTCGTCGGGCAGCACGAAGAGGTATTCGGGCGCTGCGATGCTGTTGTGCCAGTTCGAAGCCACGTATTCGTTGCCGATCGGCGTCCAGGTTTTGGCATTGTCCGTATCGGCCCACTCCATCTGGAAGTACATCGGGCCTGCGGTGTTGCTCGAGGCCGTAAACTGGAGTGAAATCTGCCCCGTAAAGCCTTTCGTCGAGAGGTTCGAGAGAATCCAGCAGCAACCGTCCGTATCGGTATTGACCGCAGCGGTATTTTTCCACCACCCCTGCGCCATCACGGCGACATACTGCACCCCTTTGGTGTTGCCGTAGGCCGGGAGCCATGCATTCTTCACCGCATCCCATGTCGCCGCCGTACAACGGGCATGCGCCCACGCCAGGTACATCTGCTGCGTATTTCCCGAAGTCGATCCCAGCACGTCCTCGCCGACCGAATGTTTGAGCTGTCCCTGTCCGACGGACGCCGTCACCGACTGCATGGCGCCTGCATTGTCGGTCCACGGACCGATCTGCATGACGGTCTTCGAAAGGCGGCTTGCGGCCGGGGCCTTGAAGTTGGTGATGTCCGACTCGCGGCGGATGCGCACGCACCAACTCTCGACCGGACGGCGCATCTGGTCGCGGCCGTCGTAAACGTCGCATTTGTAACGCTTGTTGACGATACCCGTGATATCGCCGGCCCCTTCGGGAATCATCGAAAGCGCCCGCTCGGTGAACGACCACGTGGTGTAGAGTTTAGCCGTATTGCCCTTGGCGTCGCGCAGGTAATGGCCGTACTCGATCGTCAGGTCGTTGTAATCCGCCGAAGCCTGATAGGCGGCTCCCTGTTTGATACCGAGGTACGACACCCCTTCGTTGATGTTGACCAGCGTCCCGTAAGGCAATGCGAATTCAACGTTGCGCAGCGTCACCAGCCGGTTCTCATACGCCGGCAGCTTCGTCAGGTCATCAATCACGACCGGTTCGACGGGTGTTCCCGCCACGGCGCTCTGTACGGCCGTCGACGAAAGCCCGGCAATCTTCAATCCGTTGGTATAGGCGTCGCGTTCGATATGCTGTCCGTACATGTGGAGCGTAACGACCTGGTTCAGGTCGCAGGTATTGTCCGCCGCATCGTCGAATTCGATCCACAGGCCTCCGGTCTCGTCCTGGATGAACATCGTGTTGTTCACCTGCTCGCCGCCTCCGGTCGAATAGGCCACCGGATAGTTGCGCGTCGTGCGGTCGCTGATCACGCTGCCCGCGACATAGACGTTGCGCGCGATCTTACCCTCGCCCATCGCCAGCAGGTCGGCGACCGTGATCTTTTCGGCCTCCTCGAAGGCGCTCGACCGGTCGGCCTGCATGATGGCGAACACACACGACACCGAAGTGCCGTAAGCCCGGATACGCACCTGCGCTTCACGCGGCTCGGAGCCCGGATTCGCCGCACAGGTGAAAGTTTGGCTCACAGGCGTGAAGTCGCCGATCGTAACCCACGAGGCATCGGCCGGATCGACCAGTTCGGCCACCCAGTCGATATTCGACTCGACGCCCACGGTGAAGGTCTCGCCCTTGACCGAAACGGTCTTGCCCGACTCCTTGACGTTGACCTTCAGTTTGGGCTCGTCGCCCGCCTGGTTGAACCGGATCGTCGCCACCGAAAGGCCGTCGACCACGATATTCAATGTCCCGTGGCGCTGGTAGGCCGTCGTATTCTTCTCGACCATGGCCGAGAAACGGGCGTCGCCGACACCCTCCGTCGGCCAGTAGGACAGCCATTCGAGGTCCTCTTCGTAGGTGGGTACGAGTTTCCAGCTTCCGTAGTTGGAGTACATCAGAAAATCCTGTGTCCCGCCCGCCGTATTGAACGACACCTCCTGAATCCCGTTTTTGTCGTTATCGAGGATATAGACATATTTCTCCTGCGTCTCGTCCTTTTCGCACGACGTGGCCAGCGCCGCCGAAACCAAGGCGGCCGCCCCGGCGGCAAAGATGCAAAGACGTTTTATCATCGTTTTCATAGTCCAGTCTTTTTCGGTTATTTGATTCCTTTGTCGACGGCAGCCTTACTCCACCAGACGGGGGTCTTCATGTCGTCGGCGCCGCCGTAGTAGGTCCTCAGGCGTTCGACGGCCGCATTGTAATTCTCCTTGTTGGTCTCCATCGTATTGGTCGGATAGACCAGACGCGTCGGCAGGATGTGGTCGTTGAACGTACCGCTGCCGATCGTCAACACCGGATACCCCGTGCGGCGATAATCGGCCCACGCCTCGTAACCGACCCAGAACAGGGCCACGTATTTCTGGTTGATGATCGATTCGAGCGTTCCGTCGTAGGGGACATTCGCCAGGAAATTCTCGATCACCTTGTCGGTGATGTTCAGTCCCGTCGTATCCACCTCTTTCCAGTAATTGATCGAAGCCCGGATGGCGTTCTGGTAACAGGCGGCGGCGTCCCCCGCGATCCATCCGCGCTGGATGGCTTCGGCCTGGATGAACAGCACTTCGTCGTACTTCATCAGCGCGTAAGGTGAAGCATAATCGCCCAGATTGGCTTTGTTGAGGTTTGCGATACCCGTAAAATCGGCCTCCTGCGATTCGATACCGCTTTGGCCGCCTTTCCAACCCTCGGCGCCCGACGGTTGCTGGAACCAGATACCGATGCGCGGATCGCCCGAATGATTCATCATGTCGACGATCTGCTCCGCAGGGCGGCGTCCGGTCGAGGTGGTGAACTGCGTATTCAGCTTCGTGCCCCAGTAGTTGACGAAAGGCTCCACGCTTTCATAAGACATTTTGGCATTGTCGCCGTTGCTTGCAAAAACCGGATACCGGTCCGGATTATTGAAGATTTCGGCGATCTTCGCGGCAACGCCCATGGCCGCATTGCGGTTGCTCAACCGCATGAGCAGGCGCAGGTAGAGCGAATTGTTGAACTTGCGCCATTTCGAGATATCGCCTTTGTAGAGCAGGTCACGCTCGGCGCTGGGTAGTTTCAACGAACTGTCGTAAAGCGAATTGGCATGCTCCAGGTCGGCAAGCAGCGCCCGGTAGACCGCCTCCTGCGAGTCGAACACCGGCTGTTTGATACCCTCGGACGAACCTTTGAAAGCCTGCGAATAGGGAGCGTCGCCGAACAGGTCGGCAATGTTCTGCAGGAACAGCGTCCGCAACGTGAGTGCAATAGCCTCGTAATTGGGGTCTTCTTTCCGGACAGCCAATTGGCGCATGTGGTCGGCATTGGCCGCCTGCATGTAGAGATTGCTCCAGGCCGACGCACCCACCGAATTCTCGATCACATAACGGTGGTAGGTATTGTTGCCCGAGCCGGCGATCGTATACTGGATCAGCTCGCCGTTGAGCTGCCAGGTCCGGTAGAGGAATACCTCGGTCCCCGAATAGAGCAGTTCCTGGATCATGCCCGCAGGGGATATCTTCCACTGTTCCATTTCGTTGGGGTTGGTATTGTATTCTTCGAATTTGGTCATACAGGCGCTTGCCGCCGTGAGCAGCAGGGCCGGGATCAAGATATATTTCAGCATTTTCATAATCGCGTCAGTTTTAGAATCCGAGTTTGAGACTGAATCCGTAGGAACGGGTCATCGGGTAAGCGCCCGTCTCGACGCCGCGGTAGAGCGACGATCCCGAAAGCGAAGCCACCTCCGGATCGAACTGCGGGAAATTCGTGATGCAGAACAGGTTCGTGGCAAAGAACGACAGCGAGACGTTCTGGAACACCTTGGTCTTGGAGCAAAGTTTCTTCGGCAGCGAATATTCGACCCGCAGTTCCTTCATTTTCAAATACGAGGTGTCGAAAACATTGGATTCGGTGTTGCCGCGCGGATAAATGACCGTATTGTAGTAATCGACCGCATCGGTGGTGATGGTGTTGTTCGGCGAATAGACGCCGTCGGCGGAGACGTTGACGCCCGGATGAATCAGGCCGTCGTAACGTCCCTCGAGCGAATTGGTCAGCTTACCCATGTAGGAGAGGATCGAATTGGTCAGCGAGTAGGCTTTGCCGCCATACGAGGCAGCGAACGAAGCGGAAACGGTCAGGCTTTTATAACTCACCGTCGTCGTCAGGCCGGCCTTCCACTGGGGGTAAATACTGCCCAGGTCCTTGAGGTTGGTAGCGTCGAGGATGGGATTTCCGGTCGAGGCATCGACGATATGCTGTCCCGAACAGTCGATCTTATGCCCGTCGGCATCGTAGTAAAAAGCACCTTTGGGCGCTGTTTCGAGCCCGTATCCGTAGATACGCCCCAACTCTCCGCCCGGATAGGCGTAGATGAAGACTTTGCTGCCGATGGTATTGCTCGCATTGAGCTGCCAGACATTGACGCCCGGGGGCAACTCGACCAGTTCATTCCAGTTCTTCGACCAGTTGGCATCGATATTCCAACGCCAGTTTTTGGTTTTCACGAGCTGGAACCGCGCCGAAAGTTCGATACCCTCGTTACGCACGCAGCCGGCGTTGATGACCATCGACGAAGCGCCGGTCGCCCAGTCGGAGGGGACGTTGATGATCTGGTTCGTCGTCTCCGAACTGTAATAAGCAAAGTCGAAAGAGATGCGGTTTTGCAGGAAGTGGCCTTCGAAACCGACCTCCCAGCTCTCGACATTTTCGGGTTTGAGCCGGTAGTTTTTGGTCGATCCGGGCAGTTTGTAAGCCCCGGTGAAAACCGATGAATTGGAGTAGGAACCCAGGAGCTGGTAAGGCTCCGTATCGTTACCCACGTTGGCCCACGAACCGCGAATCTTGAGCATGTCGATCCACTTGGCCTTGTTGCGCAGTTTGAACACCTCGTCGAGCAGCACGCTGGCGCTCACCGAGGAGTAAAAGTAGGAGTTGTAACCGGGAGCCAGCGTACTCGACCAGTCGTTGCGGCCGGTAATATCAAAAAAGAGCATGTCGCGCCAACTGAGCGAAACCAACCCGTAGAACGAATTGATCGACTTGGTTTTACGCAGGTTGTCCACATCGAGTTTCCCGTTGACGTTCTGCAAAATGAACACGTTGGGTTCTTCGAGCATATTGGCCGTCAACCGCACGGAATGATACTTATAGAGCATGTTGTTACCGCCCAGCGACGCGTTGAGCGAAAAATCGCCGAACGTATCGCGGTAGCTCAGCAGAAAGTCGTTGTTGAGTTCGATGTTGCGGATCGTTTGTTCGCGGTACATTCCGTCGAGGTAGGCATGCGTGTACTGCGGTTTCTGCTGCGTACGGAAATCGTTGCTGAAGTCGATGCCCGAACGCACGGTCAGCGACAGTTTCTCGGGAATAATATGCCCCGTCACGCTGGCATTGCCGTAAACACGGTCTTTGGCCTGCGTATTCAGACATTCGTAAACAATGAAATAGGGATTGTCCATCGATCCGTTAATCAGCTTCACCGAAGAATCGCTGCCCGAATAGTAGTCGACCAGCCGGCCGCTGTTCCATTCGTTGTATGCATCGCGGGCCGAAGCGCTCACAGGTTGCCAGAGCAACGTTTTCAGGGGCGACGAATTGCTGTATCCCCCCACGGGCAGGTTGTCCGAATTTTTGCGGTAGTAGCTCAGTTTCAATCCGGCCTCGATGTATTTGTTCCGCTTGCTGATAGCCGAAAGCGTGAAGTTCTGGGTGCTGAAACCCGTATTGGGCACGATCCAGTCGTTGCGCGTATCCTTGACCGACACGCGCAGCGACGAGCCATGGCCGTCGCTGGCGTCCACCGCCAGACTGTTGGTGTAGGTAACGCCCGTCCGGAAGAATCCCTTGTACCAGTCGCATACTTCGTACGGAAGCCGCGTATAGGTCCCCGTCGCCGGATCGAACGAGGCATACATGTAACGCATCTGCCCCTGGATTTTCTCGCCGAACTGGTAACGCGAATGGAATGCATTTACTTTTTTGCCGGTATCCGAATGATCGGCGTCGACCGTGTAGAACGAATATTCGTCGGGATTCAGGCCGTTGGTCATATGCCCCGTATTGATGGTCGTTTTGCGGAAGTCGCCGGCGCCGTATACATTCTGGAAATCGGGCCAGTAACCCGCCTTGTCGAAGGTTACCGAGGTGGTAAAAGTAACCCCGATGCCCTTCTGCTTGCGGCCCGACTTGGTCGTAACGATGATGGCGCCGTTGGCGGCGCGCGATCCGTAAAGCGCCGTTGCAGCCGGGCCTTTCAGCACCGAGATCGACTCCACGTCGTCGGGATTGATGTCACCGGCGCCATTGCCGTAGTCGATCGGGGCGTCGTCCGATTCGTAAGAACCCGACGACGTATTGGAATCCATACCGCTGCCGATGGGCACACCGTCGACCACGAACAGAGCCGTATTGTTGTTATACGAGAGCGAGCCCTCGCCGCGCAGCGTGACACGGACCGATCCGCCGGGTCCTGCGGCCGACTGGTCGAGATTCAGACCGGCAACCTTACCGGCCATACCGCTCAGCCAACTGCCGCTGGCATTGTTGGTGATGTCGTCGGAGCCGATCTTCGAGACGGCATAGCCGAGGCTCTTCTCCTTACGGGTGATACCGAGGGCCGTCACCACCACGTCCTCGATGCTGTTGGCCGCCGCCCGGAGCTGGAAGTCGATACGCGTACGGGCGTTCACCGTCTCCGTCACCGAATCGTAACCCAGATAGGAACAGACAATTTTGCCGTTTGCCGGAACATTCAGCGTATATTCGCCGTTGGCGCCGGTGCTCATACCGAGGGTCGTACCCTCGACGATCAGCGTCGCACCGACGAGCGGCACGCCGTCGGCATCACGCACCGTACCGGTTATTTTCACATTGGGACGGGCCTTGTCGGCCGCCTTGCGCACGAGCACGACCTGTGTTCCCCGCACTGTAGCCGTCACCTCGGGGATCGCCTGCGCGATGACCGCCTCGACGGAGGCGTCGGTCACGCTGAGCGAGACCCGGCGGGCGGGATCGAGATCCGAAATGTTATACACGAAAGTGTAGCGGCTCTGCTTTTCGATGGTTTGCAGCAGCTCTTTTACCGTAATATTCTTGACGTTAAGCGTCAGTTTACCGTCGCGCGAAGAGGAAGGAGGCACTGCAACGGCAGCAGTAGCGACCACCAACGCCAGCAAAACCGGCAGGACACGCCGCAGACCGCAACGGGCACGGTACGCCCGTTTCTGAATGGAAGTTTGAAGTTTCAAGGCAATAAGGTTTTTGAATGCACGAAAAAAGGTTCACACGTTCCGGACAACCGTCGGTTGCGGCCGCCGGAGAAGGCCTAATAATCGAAAGCAGGAATGCGTAAAGGTCTTGTCATAGCGATGAAAGTTTTAGAGTTAGTTTTATATCATATTGATTATCAACATATTACATTTCGGCAACAAATAAGTTATCCCACGTTGTCCCAAAGAGGACATCGTACAAAACGGTCTATCTGCGTGTTATGAAAATTGTTCCCCCGGAGGATTCGTAACGGATCGGAACCACCAGTGCGATGGCATCCAGAATCTCCTCGAGCGGCTCGCTGCGCAGCGAAAGCGTAAGCCGCGCCTCGAGCCCGACATCGTCCGCGATGTCGAACTCGACGTTATAGCGGTGTTCGAGGTTGACGAAAACGGCGTCGAGACGCATCTCATCGAGTTTCTGCGTTTCGAACATCCACTTATTGTAATTATTGGCATCGACAGCCTGGTAGTCGATCTTTTTCGAATTGCGATAGGCGACCAGCCGCTCGTCGGGGCAGAGCGTGACGGGCAACTGCCCGGCACAGGTGGCTTTGACCGAGCCGGAGACAAGTACCAACTCGGCATAGTCCAGGTGCTCGTAACATTTCAGGTCGAAGACCGTCCCCAGCACCTCGACCTCCATCAGCGAAGTCCGGACACGGAACGGTTTCGAAGCATCGCGCACGACGTTGAAGAGCGCCTCGCCTTCGAGCCGTACGGAGCGCAAATTGCCGTCGAACGACTCGGGATAGTAGAGGCGGCTGTCGTAGTTGAGCCAGACCTGCGTACCGTCGGGCAGCACGAAGCGGCCCTTGCTGTCTTCGCCCGTAACCACAAACACCCCGTTTTCGGGTTTCAGGAACAGGCGGGCGCCGAGGGCGCCGAGTCCCAGCACCACCCCGCAGACGGCTGCAACGGCCGCCATACGCCGCCACGATGCAGCCAGACGGGCAATGCGGCCCTTTTTCGGAGCCGCGGCAGACGAAGCCGCCGGCATCGACTGCATCAGCCGCTCGAACGACTGCTCATAGGCAGCGCCGTTCACCGGGCCGAGCTTCGCCGCGTTCCACTCCTCGAGCAGTTGTTCCTCCGCAGCCTCGCCGCCCGCATGCTCGTCCAGCCAGCAGCGGAACTGCTCCTGCACCTCGGCGGGCATGTCGTTGTTCGCGAAATCGGAAACTATGTTCTTGGTCTTTTTAGTCATGGCTTTTTTCCGTGGGGAAGCATCGTGCGGCAAAATGCCGGGGCGCCGCAGTCCGCTGTCATCCTCTTACACATACTAGACGATCCAGCGGCGCAACACCCCTACGCCGAAATGAAAATAAAATTCAGGAAATTTCCTTTTTGATGCTGCCGAGCGCTTTCGTAATCTGGTTTTCAACGCTTTTGGGACTGATATTCAACTCCTCGGCAATTTCACGGTTGTTCTTGCCGCACTCGCGCGACAGGCGGTAGATTTCATACCTCCGGGCAGGCATCTTGCTGACGGCGGCTTCGATCTGGCGCGACAGTTCGGCCGTGTCGATCCGTTCCGTAACGTCGTCGCAAAGAATCTGTCCGTCGACCCGGGCGCTGTTTTCGAACTGCATCCGGATCCGGCTGTGCTTACAGATGTCCAGCACGGCATTGCGCGTCATGCGGAACAGGTAAGCGTTGAGCGACTGAACCTGGGCCAGTTCACGGCGCTGCATCCACAGTTTGGTGAAGATATTCTGCGACACGTCCTGCGCCTCGTGGATATTCTTCAGCATCTTCATGGCGAAGGCCTCCACACGCGGGGCGTATTTCAGGAAGACAAGCCGGAAGGCATCACTGTCCCCGCTGCTCATCCGCCGTAAAATATCTTTCTCATCTTCCATATCAGGATGCTATATATTTTCTTTTATAGCTATTATCATTGAATATCCGTCACAAATAAAACAATAAAAGAAATAAAAACAAAATTATTCCGATGAAAATTCCATTACAAGTCCCGATAATCGACCAAACGGTCTGCGGCGGACGGCGATTGCAGGTTCGGCACGCGCTTTGTACTTATTCCGGTCAGCTGCGGCACAGCAACCGCAGTGAGGTTTCTTCATTTATTTAAGTTTGGGTTAGTAGTTTTAGGAGGGCAACCTCCGGGGGCAGCAGGCAATCGCGAGATTCCCTGCTGTTTTTGCATCCGCATGCCGGGCGCGCCGTTTCTGCGTGCGCAGGGTACGAAAAAGCCGCCCGGTGTTCCGATCGGTTCTTTGCAACGCTCCGGCTGCCGATTTCACGGGGCGGCAATGCGCTCCGGCACGAAAACTGTGCGGCGGACGACGAGGGAAAACAGCAAAATCCAACCTACCCACCATGGCAAAACGTAAAAATATCACCACGACGCAGCTGGCGCTGATGACCGCTGCGGCCGTCATCAGCCTGCGCGGGCTCCCGATGATGGCCCAGGAGGAACTGACGATGTTCTTCTACATTTTCTTCGCGACGTTCCTCTTCCTGATTCCCGCGGCCCTCGTTGGCGCCGAACTGGGCAGCGCCTTCGCCGACCGCGGCGGCGGCGTCTACACCTGGGTCAAGGAGGCTTTCAACCGCCACCTGGGCTTCTCGGCGATCTTCCTGCAATGGATTCAGAACGTCGTCTGGTATCCCACCGTACTCGGCTTCGCCGCGGCGTCGATCGCGAACGCGTCTCGCCCGTCGGCGTAGCCCTCGGCGACGCGGTCGAGACCGAGCAGGCGCGCGCCGGCGAAGATCTCGGCGCTAGGATAGATCGCCGCGTCCGCGACCCCCTCGCCCAGGCCCTCCAGCGTACCGTCGTTGCAGATGAGTGCGCCCGAGACGCAGTCGATGAAGGCCTCGCTGCAATCGAAGCCGCCGTGCTCGGACTGGAAGGCGAGGCAGATGTCCCCGCCTTCCGTTATGGTTGCGTGTTTTCTGTTCATGATTGCTCCGGGAATCTAGTGCTTGGGACCGCGCGACTGCGCGGGCTCTTCTTCGGCGGGTTTAGCCGCGGGGACGGCCTCAGCAATCGTTCTGGCGACGGCGCATTCGTTGATGCCGTCCACCGCGCGCTCGCGGAAGTCCTGGTCGAAGTACTCGAGGTCGGCGCGGGCGTGTTCGAGGGCCGCTTCCGCGAGCATGGACCCGA
>OLWA01001969.1_pt1 | contig 19551 bp, 17 predicted proteins | sample 1673251 | NCBI WGS metagenome assembly OLWA01 (sample SAMEA3178937, study PRJEB25190) | human gut metagenome | biome: human gut; feature: human-associated habitat; material: faeces | place: Austria | collected 2013 | reverse complement strand
AGCTCCCACTGACAGTTCGCAAAGCGACTGCGTTCATGAGCAAGTAGCGAAAGCGAATTGCGAATGTCCGCTTTACTACCATGTGTGCCATCAGCGGCAACAGCCTACTCCACCAGCACCGGATTCTCGCACACAACCCAAGGAAGTCCATACTTGTTAAGGGCATCCATGAATGGGTCCGGGTCGAACTCCTCGACAGTGAACACACCCGGCTTATTCCATATGCCCTTTACAACCATCATCGCACCAATCATAGCCGGAACGCCTGTTGTGTAGGAGATTGCCTGTGAACCTACCTCGCGGTAGCACTCCTGATGGTCGCATACATTGTAGATGTAGAGTGTCTTTTCCTTGCCGTCCTTGATTCCTGTATAGATGCAGCCGATATTGGTCTTGCCGACAGTTCTAGGTCCGAGGGAAGCAGGGTCAGGTAAAAGTGCCTTCAAAAACTGGATAGGTACAATCTCCTTGCCGTCAAAATTGATTGGTGTTGTAGACAACATTCCGACATTCTCAAGGCACTTCATATGTGTGAGATAGCTCTGTCCGAAGGTCATGAAGAAACGGATTCTCTTTACACCCGGAATGTTAGCGGCAAGTGACTCAATCTCCTCATGGTGAAGGAGGTACATATCCTTCATTCCTACCTCAGGGAAATCGTACTCTCTCTTAATCTCCATAGGCTTAGTCTCAATCCACTTTCCGTTCTCCCAGTATGAGCCCGGTGCGGATACCTCGCGAAGATTAATCTCAGGATTGAAGTTGGTTGCGAACGGATAACCATGGTCGCCGCCGTTGCAGTCCAATATATCTATTGTGTGGATTTCGTCAAAATAATGCTTGAGGGCATAAGCTGTGAACACACTGGTAACTCCCGGGTCAAAGCCGCTTCCCAAAAGACCTGTGATTCCTGCCTCCTTGAAACGCTCTCTGTATGCCCACTGCCAGGAATAATCAAAATAAGCCGTGAAGCCAAGCCTCCTGCAGCGCTCCTCGTACACCTTTCTCCACTCAGGGTCATCCGTGTTCTCACACTCATAATTTGCTGTATCAATGTAGGAAACCTTGGTTGCAAGGCAGGCATCCATAATTGTCAAATCCTGATACGGAAGTGCTACATTGAGTACTGCATCCGGCTTGTAGCTGTTGATAAGAGCAATTATCTCATCAACATGGTCCGCGTCAAGCTGTGCTGTTGTTATCTTTGTACTCGTCTTTGTCTCTAACTCCTTCTTTAACGCATCACACTTACTTTTGGTTCTGCTCGCTATACACAGCTCCGTGAACACCTCACTAAGCTGACAGCACTTATGAATTGCCACTGAAGCAACTCCACCACATCCGATTACCAATAAACGACTCATCTTTTTTCCTCCTCTTCTAACAATTCCTCAACATATTTCGGAAGCATAAACGCTCCGGTGTGCAGATTACAGGTATAGTATTCCGTAGGTATCTGCAGCTTTTTCCACTCCTCCGGCTTAAAATCAGCCAGTGGGTGATATTTTTTCGACGCAAAGCCAAAAAGCCAGTAGCCCGAAGGGCTGGTCGGTATATGCGCCTGATATACCCTGCTTATCGGGAAGGTGTTGAACACCTTCTTGTGCATCCGCCTGCATGCCTGCTCGTCCTCATCATAGAAAGGGCTTCCATGCTGATAGACAAGTATTCCGTCATCCTTGAGTGCCTTATAACAGTTGCCGTAAAACTCCCTTGTAAAGAAGCCCTCCGACGCACCGAACGGGTCTGTGGCATCATTTATAATAAGGTCATACACATCCGACTGGGAGCGTAAAAAACGCAGCGCATCGGTGTTGTAGACGTGTACTCTCTCATCGTCCAGCCCCTTTGCCGTCTCCGGAAAGAACTCCTTGCATGCCTCAATGAACATGGCGTCCTGCTCAACTATATCTATGCATTTTACTGTATCGTAGTTGATAAGCTCTTTGGCGACTCCTCCGTCACCTCCACCGATAATAAGCACCTTCTCGACATGCGGGTGCACCGACATCGGCACATGCACCACCATCTCATTGTAAATAAAACAATCCTGCTCGGAAAAAATAACACTTCCGTCAAGTGTAAGAAACTTCCCGAACTCAGGCGAAGCAAAGACATCTATTCTCTGATATTCGCTCTCAGCCGAATAGAGCTGTCTCTCCACGCGGATATCAAAACGCACATGCGGCGAATGATTTTCCGAAAACCAAATTTCCATAACACATACATTCTCCTTCTATTTTTTAGAACTTCAGCACATTAAGATACTTAACCTCCGGGTCCTCCATACCCTGCATGGAGCAGCCCTTCTCTATTGAATAGAGTATGTAATCAATAATGTCCTCCGTTATCTCCTCACCCGGTGCAACGATAGGTATTCCCGGCGGATATGCCATCACAAATTCGCCTGAAATTCTTCCTGCCGCCTCCCTTATCGGAACCTTTTCCTTATTCGCATAGAAAGCCTCCTGCGGCGAAGCAAGCACCCTTGGAAGAAGCATCTCCCTGTCGACCTCGAAGCGCTTCTCCTCTTTTTTGTAGAGGCGACTTATATCGGCAAGTGCCCCCATGAGGCGCTCGATATCCTGTATTCTATCACCTATTGAGATGTACGCCAGTATATTTCCTATATCGCCGAATTCAATCTGTATGTCGTACTCATCGCGGAGAATGTCATAGACCTCGATTCCGTCAAGCCCTATATCTCTGGTGAACACGCACAGCTTCGTCACGTCAAAATCATACACAGAGCTGCCGTTTATCAGCTCCTTACCGTAGGCGTAATAGCCGCCTATGGAGTTGATTTCCTCCCTCGCATACTCAGCCCACTCCATCACCTTCTGAAATGACTGCCTTCCGCGGAGTGCAAGATTTCTTCTGGAAATGTCAAGGCTTGCCATCAGAAGATACGATGCGCTCGTGGTCTGCGTGAGATTTATAATCGTTCTCACATAGTCTGCATTCATGCCGTTATTAGTCAGCAGAATTGAACTCTGTGTGAGCGAACCGCCCGACTTGTGCATGGACACCGCCGCCATATCAGCCCCCGCCGCAATGCCCGATATCGGAAGATTATTTCCAAAGTACAGATGTGTTCCGTGAGCCTCATCAGCAAGCACCTTAAGCCCATAGGAATGTGCCAGCTCACAGATTCCCTTGATATCCGAACAGATTCCATAGTAGGTCGGATTATTGACCAGAACAGCAACAGCACGCGGGTGTGCAAGTATCGCCTCCTCAACCTGCTCCTTGGTGATACCGAGCATTATCCCGATTCTGGTATTTACCTCGGCATTTATATACACCGGAATTGCGCCGCAGAGTATCATCACATTGATTACACTCTTATGGACGTTTCGCGGCACTATAATCTCATCTCCCGCCTTGCACACGGACAGCACCATGTTCTGAACCGCCGAGGTAGTCCCTCCGACCATGAAAAACGCATGCTCAGCGCCAAATGCATCGGCGGCAAGCTCCTCAGCCTCCTTAATCACCGACACTGGATGACACAGATTATCAAGCGGCTTCATGGAGTTGACATCTATCCCGACGCACCTCTCGCCAAGCAGGTCAACCAGCTCCGGATTACCTCTTCCTCTCTTATGCCCCGGAACATCGAACGGAACAATTCTTGCTTTTCTAAACCTCTCAAGCGCCTCATAAAGCGGCGCAGAGGCTTGTCTCTTTAAATCCATGGCAACCTCCGCACATACATTTTTAGTTAGTCATGTCCTGACCGCGCCTGATTTTAGACATTACCGCACAAAAAACAGGCGTGAATATTCACGCCTGTGCAAAAAATCATTATCCCTATATGATAAAAACTATCTCAGAGTTTATCCTGGCAGAGTACCGTTACCGCTCTTATTGACTGTTTCACAAGATGATGTGCATACGCATGATATTCAGTAAATCAACTTATAAAATTCGGGCTTCTAACCCAATCAATAATGTGTGCCCTAGTCACACTTCGGCAACCGACCCGCCTGTCCGCATGGCTTAACCTGACCGGATATATGTCTCTCACCACATAAAAATATGAGCCACATCCGATATTCATACGCTGAATACATGTCCTAAATCCGTCCGGTGGTCTGCATCTGTTATTTATCCAAATACTATCTGAACTATAATATATCAGTGAAAAAATGTCAATAAATTTTTCACTCTATCTTATAAAGTAACAATAATACCTTCAAATCCGGCATAACAAATAATCCTCCATGAGAAATTAGTATATTTTTAAATTTTCCTCTATGAAGAATTATAACACTGCTGTTCAACTTTTTCTACCGGCTGATAAATTCGATAGTTTCTATGATACATTACGCATTTTTATGACGATTTCGCCGAACCACGGCACTCTTGAATACCTCCATAAGTGCAGGTGACAGCTCCGGGCAATCTTCATCGAATTCTATAGGATATTTCTTCGCTTCCTCTACTTCCTTTAACTGTTCCAAGGTGGGTTCCTGACCCTTAGTAACTGCTAATCTCTTTATCATAATAAAGCCTCCTCTCTGCCTCAGTCGCCAGTCTCGCCGATATTATGCGAATGTTCTCGCTTCTCTCCGTAAATACAACAAACAATATATCTCCAACTCTCCCTATTGCAATATATCTATCCTCATCACTGCTATGTTCAAAGTCATATATTTCAATATAGTCAAGGTCATCAAACACATGTAACGCAGTTTCAAAAGAAATTTTATGCTTTTGTTTATTTATCGCATTTTTATCTTCGTCCCATTCAAATATCATATCTGTTCCTTTCTATTATTATAACACAACCCCAAAAATTTTAAATACAATTTTGTAATGTGGTATATTGCGGAGATTTTCCGACAACCGAAATATTGAGAATAAAAATCCTTGTGTTCATCACACTCTTAGAAGCATTGAATTTCCAGACAATGTGAACTACATTTAAAATTATAATTCAGCTAACAAAAGAAGTAAATTAAATATATTTTAAGATAACCCAAACCATAGCATAAACTATGCCTAATTGAAGATATTAAAAAAGTCTCACAGACAATCTTGTACTGATGCACCCCAAAAGTTCAGACTTTTGAGAGGCTCATCGCTTTTCCATGCTGCCCGTAAGACTTTTTTTATTTCAGCTATAAAAATTCACTTATTAAATTACTTTGCCGCCACTTATATAACAGACTACACCAGCGCCGCCAGCTTCGCGCCCGCTGCCCTGCACTCTGCGAGCACATCATCATCCGGTGCATTGTCGGCGATTATTCCCTCACCGGATAAAACAGCAGCTCCATCGGAAACGACTCTGGACTCCCAATCGCGCATCCACTCGCCGCCCCAGCCATAGGAACCGAAAAGTGCAATCGTCTTACCGGCAATCTGACTGTCAAGCTCTGCCATGAAAGGCTCCATCTCGCCCTCCTCAAGCACCTCTGCTCCCATCGCAGGACAGCCGAGTGCAAAAGCCTTAGCCTCCGAAAGAGCCGCAGCATCTGCCTTGTCAACTGTCAGAAGCTCAACCTCTGCGCCCGCGTCCTTCGCTCCCTCTGCCATCGCAGCAGCCATGGCCTCCGTGTTGCCTGTTCCGCTCCAATATATAATACTAACCTTTCCCATTCATCTTGTCCTCTCTTTCATTTCATAATTTTAGGCGTTTGCGAAACGCAATTTTGACGATAAACAAATGTAGCGAAAGCGTGCCTGTGGTGAATTGTTAAATTTGTACAACGTACGCTTTCAAATATATAGTTTCGCAATTTTCATCCTCACACTGCTATCTCACGAATACTCTTTCCCTGTACAAGCTCATCCATCGCCCTTTCCCTACTTCGGTCAAAGCTTGCAAATGTGCGGAGCGCACCCGCAAGGTCATCATACACCTTCCAGTAGCCGTTTCCGATACTGTTCTCCCCGTTATTTTTCAAAAACCCCTCAACGTCCCACAGCGGATATCCCAGAAATATGCCTATCTCATGCGGAAAGCTCACCTTGCCGCCGCCAAAGCACTCAACTCTCTTTGCAAGCCTTGCAAGCTTATCCTCAAGCTTTCCGCGCCGATAGCCATATCCTGCAAGGAAATCTTCAATGTCCTTATCGGAAAGATAAGCTTCGAGCCTGTCACGTCTGTACAGATACAGTATCGCTCTCTGTTTATTTACGTTAAGCAGCAGCCATGCAATTTCCGTGCCTGACAGAAGCCGCACATACAGCCTGAACTGTTCCGGTGTCACAGCCACAATGTTGGCGGGCTTCACGTCCTTTAGTATAGGGGCGCAGTGCAGCACCAGCTCCATGGACACCTTCATTCTGAAGTTTGCACCCTGTCTGTAAGCCATAAACTCCTGTACTGACATATCCACCTCCGCTTCGTACTTCTGTGTAGTATCATACATATAACTTATGTTAGTTATTTCTAACCTAGTTAATATTATCACGTCAGTGGTTATTATGCAATATATTTTTTCAATTATTCTGCAATTTACCAGAACAAAGAATGTGCCTTGGCACATTCTTGCGCCTGCGGCGGTCGCTTGCGACATCTGCATTGTACGCCGCAGTGCGCATCCCCGCGGAGCGTTTTTGTGTAATAGGAACGAAGTTTCATATTACATAAAAATTAAGGCATACGAAAATTTCTCCGTATGCCCTCGTATCTGTTTTTACTATTCCCGACCCAGCTTGAATTTCTTTATCTCAGCATTAAGCTTATCCGATATAATGACATTGTTATGTGACTCCTGACCAATATCGTTCACTCCCTGTGTAAGTTCAACAGCCTTTTCCGTGACATTGGTTATTCCCTTTGTACTCTCATCTACCGCTATATTCACTGCAGCTATTGATTCGCGTATGAAATTCATGCTGCTCTTGACGGATTCACTACTGTCTGCAAAGCTTTTCATCATATCACTCATGCCGCTTACATCGTTCCTGTAATCGTCACAGGTATCAAGAAGCCTTCTGTAGCCCTCCATCGCAGTAGTATCCATGAGTTCCAGCATTCTTCCAGATTCCTCCGCAAGCTCATCCACGGCATTGATAACCTCATTGCTGACAGTCTGTATTCTTCCTGCCGTCTGCGTAGAATTAGCTGCAAGCTCACCGATTTCACCAGCTACAACCGCAAAGCCATGTCCTGCCTCGCCTGCACGCGCCGCCTCTATGCTTGCATTGAGCGCCAGAAGATTCGTCTTCTTCGCAATGCTCAGAATAAGCTCGGTCAAGCTGCTGATTTCTTCAACCGCCTTGGATTTCTCAATCCTGCTACGCATGCTCTCAGCCATTTTCTCCGTCTCTTCCTTTGCGCTCCTGCCTGCCTGCTGTGCGCTGTCATATATTCCCTGCACGTTCTCCATTATCCTTCGGGACCTATCATTCCCGCCTTGTGCCTGACTGCTGATATTCTCCACAGCTTCAAAGGTCTCATTAACCGACTCATTAATCTGGCTCAGTGAGGCACTGGTCTCCTCCATGGATGCACTCATCTCCTCCATGGTCGCAGATATATCCGAAATGCTTATCTGCGCATTGGAAAGATCATTGGCAATCTTATCAGAGGAGCTTCTAAGCTCAGAAGAATTGTCCGATATGTTAACCATTATATTTCTTATATAATTGAGAAGCTCATTGACATTTTCGGCAATATTTTCAAGCTCATCACCTGTTCTTATGTCCAGCTTCTGCGTCAAATCCCCCTCGTTGTTGACAATATCATATATCTTCTTATCAACCTTATTGAGATTCCTTATAATCACAGCCACAATCACGTTCATTGCTATAACCGCAAGTACAAGACAGCCTACTGCCGCTTCCATATTGGCTTTATTGCTGCTGTAAATCCTTTTTTCTATCTGCGTCGCATCATAGTCGCATGCAATGATTCCTACTACCTCGTTATCACGGTTAAAAACAGGCGCATATGACGTTATTATTGAGTAATCACCGTAATTCCCGATTACGTTATCCGTATAGCAACTGCCTGCAAACACATCCGCAAGCTCTTCATACGTCGCATCAAACTCGGAACCATATTCACAGGCATCAACCTCAGCAGTATCTATTCCATAATATATTTTACCGCCGTCCTCATACAGTGTGTACATGTACAGTACTCCCAGCTCACGTCTCACGGCATCCATGGCAAGCCTTATCCTCTCATAGCTGTCACCGGTTCCGCCGCTCTCATACAGTCTTTCCAGCTCATCGCCATCTACAACATTCCCCGCTGCCTTTGCAGCCATCACAGCCTCTTCGCCTCCGAGCTGTGACATCCCATTCAGGACAGCACGGCTTCCCATACTTACAAGTGCCAGTGCCATAATCAGCATAATCGCCGTAACCGGCAGCATAAGCTTAAACCTTATGCTTATTTTCCTTGTCTTTTTTCCATTGTGTATCATAATTAACCTCCATGTTATAATCCTTACGCTGCTTTTATTATAACACAGTTATAGTAATTAAAAAGTAAAATATATTAACATTCCACTCAACTCTTATCCTGCACTTCTACTCATTTGCCTTCAGGCTCGTAACCATATCGATTGTCTTTACCTTGCGTCCAAGCAGGAGATTTACCAGATAAGCCACCGCGAACACGCCTACGGCACCGACAACATAGGTGATTGGTTCTACACGTACCAGCATATCATAGTTATCACCCATCGCCAGCTTGTAGATAAGCGCTGTCATGTACTCGCCGAGAGGAAGTCCGATTATGACTGCCACGATGCAGACCCAGAGATTCTGCATGACATATATCTTTCTTATCTGCCTGCTTCTGAAGCCCAACACCTTCATGGTTGCGAACTGGTACTGTTTCTCGGAAAAGGACAGTATTCCGAGATTGTAGATAATCACAACAGCAAGAACTACGGATACCACCATAAGCAGCAATATAACCGTGTCCATCATGCTGATCATGGACATCATTCCGTCCTTCAGGGCAGCAATTCCGGTTATGAGCGATACACCCGCGATATTTTTCACTTCACTTAAATCTTCATCCGTATAAATGCAGTCCGCCTTGTAATCAATTCCGATGCTCTCCGCATAGGCTCTTGTCATCGCAAGCTTCTGTCCCTGCGGCTCACGGAAGGTTCCGGCAATCCTGGTTGTGTATGTTTTTTCCTCGCCGTACACCGACCAGCTCACATTATCACCAACCTTTAAGCCAAGGATTGACAATAGCTTTTCCGATACATATATTCCGTCATCTGACAGCTCGAAGTCTCTTGCCTTATGGTCGGTATATCTCACCTTATCTTCTGCATCCGACACGACAATCTGTCTGGTTGAGGTATTCCCCGACGCATCAAAAGCCTCGACGGCAAGCGTCATGCTCGTAGCAGCTCCGTATCTGTCTGTCAGCTCCTTATATGCCTCATCAGATATTGTGCTCTCCACATCAAGCTTATACTCAAAATTATATAAATCTTCAAACTGCCACTTTATGAAGAACTTAATTGTGTCCCTCATGCCAAAAGCACAGACTATAAGCATCGTACAGCCCACGATTCCCACAATACCGGTTACCGTTCTTCCCTTGTTTCTTCCGATATCGCGCAAATTCCAGCGCACACCCACGGAACATCTCTTTGCAAGGCTTCCAGCAGGCTTTAACTCGCCAGCCTTCACCTTCGGCACCTCAAGTCTCAGCGTCTGTGCAGCCGACTCCTTCAAAAGCCCGTGGCAGGTGAAATATGTAGCTGCAGTGACTAGCAGCACAACTCCTGCCGCCACAGCATAGACAATCGGCTTTGTGACTACAACCATATCCGGCACTTCAAAATAGCTTGCCTCCATATTTACAAAAATATTTCCTATAATGAATCTTCCGCCAATCAGCCCCAGAATTGCGGCGATGACACTCACATAAAACCCGTAGCCTAGATAATGTCTTTCTATCCTTTTTCTGCTGAAGCCAAGTGCCTTCAGGGTTCCTATCTGTGTCCTCTGTTTCTTGACAAAACGATGCATTGTCGTGACAACCGAGAGCTCCGCTATGAAAAGAAACAGGAAGGTAAATATCCCCGAATAGCTTGCACCCTCCTCAACCTCACTCTGATAAGCCTCCACCGACGCACTCGCATCTCTTCCCGTCACAGCCACCGCCGACTTGATATTGTTCTGTAAAAGTGCCTTTACAGCCTGCTCATCAGCATCGTCCTTCAATGTGACGTAGGCATAATTATACACATAATAATCGCCTGCCTTGTAATCAGGAAAAGCCATGTCGAATATTTCATCCGTCACATCCCCTGCATTCATGCCAAGCTTTCCGGCGGCGGCAGCCTTCAATTCATCCTTTATGTAATCCTCAGGGAACGATTTCATGGACAGATACACATAGCCGTAGTCATCATGTGTCGGGAAAATCGCAGACTCATCCTTGATTGAGTAGACATGGTCGGGCGTGTTCACAAGTCCTGCCACCCTGCCTGTAATCTCATAGTCCTTGTATGTGAGCGTCAGCTCATCTCCGACCTTGATGCCGAGATTGTCCGCAAGGTAGCTGTCAAGCCACATTCCGTCGCTGTCATAATCAAAGCCCTCTCCGTCAACCACATGCATGCTCGAGATATTCTTGCTCTCAACAAAATTCGTCTCAAGGACAACGTCCTTATAATTTTTCAAATCGGTATTGATAACCAGTGCGCGCTCTGCAGCCTTCACACCGTCCGTGGCAAGAATATCCTTCATGTCCGCATCGGAAAAATTCTCCCCAAGCATCCACAAATCCTGCAGATTATTCTCCTCATAGTATCTCTGTCCACTGTAGTCCATACCATCCATGTAAGCATGGATTCCCGAAAAAACGAACACACCGAGGAAGGTCATTATAAATATAGTGATAAAAGAAGAGAAATTCTTCCATATATCCCTAATCATCTTTTTTCTAAGCATTACCACTCCACCTCCTCGATATTCTTCGGTGAAGGGTTATCGACAACAGACTTGATTTTTCCGTTCTTTACACGCACTACGGTGTCGGCTATGTCCGCGATAAGGCTGTTGTGTGTTACGATGATAACCGTATTTCCGCCCTTTCTGCACTGCTCCATGAGAAGCTTCAATACCTCAACTCCGGTTGCGGAATCAAGGGCACCCGTCGGCTCATCACAGAGCAGCACCTTCGGATTCTTAGCAACCGCCCTCGCGATTGAGATTCTCTGCTGCTCGCCTCCCGAGAGCTGGTTAGGGAACTTGTTCTCATGCTCCGTGAGTCCGACCTTCGCGAGTGCCTCATGGGCATCAAGCGGATTCTTCACTATATCCTTCACAAGCTCGACATTCTCAAGCACCGTGAGTGTCGGCAGTATATTATAAAACTGGAAAATGAAGCCGACCGTTGCTGCCCTGTAACGGCTCAATTTATCCTCATTATATTTTGAAATATCCTCGCCGTCGACAATCACCTGTCCTGTTGTCGGAATATCCATTCCGCCAATTAAATTGAGGAGCGTGGATTTACCCGCTCCCGACGGACCGAGTATGACAACGAACTTTCCCTTCTCAATACTCAAATCGACTCCGTCAAGTGCGCGGAATTCACGCTCCCCTGTCTTGTACACCTTGGTAACATTTTTAAGTTCAACTATCTTAGCCACAGTAATCTCCTCCTTCATGTTGATGCTTTACAACATGAATATAGCACTGTGGTTAGAAATATGCAACCGAAATTAGATGTGACTTATTATAAATTTTTCTAAACATTTTCCCACCATTTCCATTATCCCGAAAAGCCCCAGAACACTATCCCGAGCACTGCCGAGAACATTATCATGAGAATCGGTGAGAGCTTCTTTTTCCATATTTTTTTCAGCAAAAAAGATACTGCAAAAAGTATCATAAATATTATTATTGACCTTAAATCAGGCGCTATGCTGCTTGTATAATCCGCAAAACCAAGCAGAGTGTTAAGTCCCATACTGATTGCCGTCGCAATTATCATGGCGACTATGCATGGCCGTATTCCGGACAGAACCGCATTCACACCTGCATATTTCAGGAGATTTTTCAGCACGGCAGCAATGATTAGTATTATGACAAATGACGGCAGCACAACTCCGAGAGTTGCCATAAACGCACCTAACATTCCCCCCTGCGAAGAACCAATAAATGTCGCCATATTCACTGCGAGCGGTCCCGGCGTTGACTCCGATACGGCAATAAAGCTCATAAATTCGTTCTCGGTAAGCCACCCCCTTGACAAGACCGTCTCCCTGACAAGCGAAATCATGCCGTAGCCACCACCGAAGGAAACCGCGCCGATAACAAGAAAATTCAGAAAAAGTTCAATATATATCATTTTATACCTCCGCATACTGCAAGCATTTCTTGCAGTACTGCCACCAATAAATAGTTTGAAAATTTTATTTTCAAATTTTATGCTTTCCATCTGTGTCAGAACATATTTTACCGAAATTACCCACATACTTTCGAAGCATGTACACAGCCCAGCCTGCTACGCCGCTTATCACAATATAGAATATTGACGAGAACGACACCGCCGTTATCGAAAACACCGTCATCACGACAATCACTAATCCCAAAATCACATAGTTGAACACGTTTTTCTCAAGTCCCTTGAACATTCTCACTCCGGCAGACGCTATGAGATATACGACGCACACCTGTATCCCCTTGAACGCATACGCCACATAGGTCAGACTTAAAAACTTATCAAAGAAGAGCGATATCAGATATATTATCACAAATGAAGGTATGCTCACGGCAAGCGTTGACAGCGCGGCTCCCGCGACACCGCCCACTCTGTAGCCCAGATAGGTCGCACTGTTGACCGCCACGGGTCCCGGTGTCGACTCCGCAACCGCCACCATATTCAAAAACTCTTCTCTGTCAATCCACTTCTTTTTTTCGATAAACTCATTTTCTAAAAGTGCAATCATCGCATAGCCACCGCCAAAGGTGAATGCACCTATTTTCAGAAACGTGAGAAATAATTGTATCAGCTTTTTCATTTTAATCTCCATTCCGCCATTACCGCCTAACAAATCTATTTTCACTTAACGGCAGTAAAAAAATCTTCTATTTCTCATTTTTTAGTGACTCTATACCACCCGGTTGACTTCATTATCCTCGCAGGAGGTATTTTTCTTAATTTGAAAATTCTATTTTCAAACTTTTGCCGCCACTATTATAAGCTATCAGGGTCAAAAGGTAAAAAAGCCGTTCGCGCCTGCGCGATTAGGCTTTAGAACTTGGAACCCGCGCAAAACAAGGAACACAATACCTTTTGAACCTCATATCATTATAACACTTAAGTATTTTATCTTCTACTTAAACTTTAAGTGAAAGAGAAAAGCTTGAAATCAACGCCTACCAACTCTTTATTGTTATTTTTCCATGCTCTGCACAACTGGACTGCTTATTTTTATTAAAACTGGATGTTTTAATCAAGCCATTTTTACTGTATCATAACGCTAAATTCATGAAGCGGCGCATTACATGACAAAATACAAAATAAAAATCAGCGGCAGTCCCTACGCAAAAAGGCTGACTGCCCGGAAACGGAGATTACCATGGCAACAAGATATGAACTCAACAAGGAACTGGCACAGATGTTAAAGGGCGGTGTAATCATGGATGTGACCACACCGGAGCAGGCTAAGATTGCACAGGAAGCAGGTGTCTGTGCGGTAATGGCACTTGAGCGGATTCCGGCAGATATAAGAGCCGCCGGCGGCGTGTCAAGAATGAGCGACCCTAAGATGATTAAAGGTATTCAGGAGGCAGTATCTATTCCTGTCATGGCAAAATGCCGTATCGGACACTTTGTCGAGGCTCAGATACTCGAAGCTATAGAGATTGACTACATAGATGAGAGCGAGGTTCTCTCCCCTGCCGACGATGTGTACCATATCGACAAGACACAGTTCAAGGTTCCGTTTGTCTGCGGTGCGCGCGACCTGGGCGAGGCGCTCAGGCGCATAAGCGAGGGAGCCTCGATGATAAGGACCAAGGGCGAGCCGGGAACCGGCGACGTAGTTCAGGCAGTTCGCCACATGAGATCCATGAATGCCGAAATACGGCGTGTCCAGAACCTGCGCGATGACGAATTATACGAGGCTGCCAAGCAGCTGCAGGTTCCTGTTGAGCTTGTCAGATATGTTCATGACCACGGCAGACTCCCTGTTGTAAACTTTGCCGCCGGCGGTGTCGCAACCCCTGCCGATGCAGCACTTATGATGCTGCTCGGCGCAGAGGGTGTGTTCGTCGGCTCAGGAATATTTAAGTCAGGAAATCCTGCGAAACGTGCCGCTGCAATTGTCCAGGCTGTCACCAACTACACCGATGCCAGGCTTATCGCTGAGCTGTCGGCAGACCTGGGAGAGGCAATGGTTGGAATAAATGAAAACGAGATTGCCCTGCTGATGGCAGAGAGAGGAAAATAGGGGAAACGAGGAAAATAATGGAAACAAATTGCCCTGCTGATGGCAGAGAGAGAAAATAGCGGAAACGAGGATTATATATGGCAGTTGGTATATTAGCACTTCAGGGGGCATTTGCGGAACATGGACAGATGCTTGACAAGCTTGGAGTAGAACATTTTGAGATAAGGCAGCTTCGCGACCTGGATAAAAAGACCGACAGGCTTATACTTCCCGGCGGCGAGAGCACTGTGATGAATAAGCTCTTACACGAGCTTGGTCTGTATGAACCGATAAAAAAACTGATTAATGACGGCATGCCTGTGTTCGGCACCTGCGCCGGAATGATTCTTCTGTCCCGCGATGTCGAGGACGGAAAGCCCTGCTTCGGCACCATGGATATCCGTGTCCGCCGAAATGCCTACGGCAGACAGCTTGGAAGTTTCTACACTGAGGAATGCTTTGACGGCATAGGGACAGTCCCGATGACCTTTATCCGTGCACCTTTCGCCGAAGAGGTCTACGACAATGCAAGGGTTCTTGCGACCGTCGACGGGCGCATCGTGGCAGCCCGTCAGGACAGACAGCTTGTAACTGCGTTTCATCCGGAGCTTACGGACGACACCTCGGTGCATGAATACTTTATGGCGATGTAAAGTAGATACATTGTACACTTTTCTTTATGGGACTTAAAGCAGCAGGAGATATGTCCACGCTAAAAACAAACGCTTAGCTTGAAGCTTCACCTACACACAGATAAAGGAGCGTGAATTTTCACGCTCCCCTGTCTTATTCCGATACTGCGGTATATTGCTGTATAAATTGTTCTTTTCTGCAAGGTCTGCCAAAATAATATCCTTGTAGATAATCGACCTGCATTTCTTTCATTTTAAGGTACCAGTCTCTTTCCTCGATGCCTTCTGCACATATCCTGACATCAATACTGTGTACCAGCGGAATGATATTCCTGTATAATTCATTATCTCTGGCATCGTTCATTGCCTTAGCGGTAAAATCCTTATCCATTTTCACATAGCTTGGATTCATATCGCGTATACAATGAAAATTAGAATATCCCGTTCCAAAATCATCAATTACAAAATTGATATTGTTGTCATCCAATGTCTTGCGGAATCTGCAGAACGATGGCGTCATATCCATAAAGCCGCTTTCCGTCATTTCGATGCAGATGGACTCCGGCTTTAAAGAGTTGTTCTGGATTGCAGTTAATATATCATGTTCAACCTTGCCCTGAATAATCTGGACATACGAAACATTTACATTCATCTTGAAACCGGGAATATACTGCTGCATTTCACTGCACATTTCTGCCGCTTCGTTCAGGACATATCTTCCGGCAGGAATAATCAATCCTGTCTCCTCGAGCAGCGGAATGAACTCCACCGGTGAAATAGATACCTGTTCATCCTCATCCATCATGGAAAAGCGCATAAGAGCCTCCGCACCGATGATTTTCTCCGAGCGGCAATCCACAATCGGCTGATAATACACTTCAAAGCCCTTACAGCCGTTTACAATAGAATTACGTAGTGCCGCTATTATTCTTCCCTTTCTCTGAAAGGCTTCATAGTCATTCTCATCGAAGAAATAGAAGCCGTTTTTTCCCATGCTCTTTGCCTGCTTCAGGGCAAATTCAAATTTCCTGCCGCATTCCTCGACTCCCTCATAAAAGGTCGCCGCTGCTATAACGCCCATAGAAACCGAAAATACAGCTTCATAGTTCTCAGCTACTATAAACTCATAGAGCTTATCGGTAATCCTTTTCTTCAGCTTTAACGTATCCTCCTTCGAGGCTGCTTCCAGATCCACAATAACATACTGGTCAGCCACAAGGTGGTATATTCTCTGCCTGCCGGAAAGACAATCATTCATACAGCCGGCTAAGCTTCGTAAGATATAATCACCGTAAGCTGCTCCTCTGGTGCTGTTGATTGAGCCGAAATCATCGATGCCTATATGTATTAAAAAGCCCTTAGAAAGGTTCTCCGCCTGCGAGCGCAGATAAGCAATAAATTCCGGACCACCCAGCAGTCCCGTGACATTATCCGCCCTTCTCTTATTTCCGGTCTCGTTCATGCTGCCTACCAGATACCGCGCATGCCCTTCATTATCATCAATCACGATACCGCGGCTGTTAATCCATACCGGCATGCCGTTTTTGTCAAGCCACCTATAATGAAGATTATGAACCTTCTCTTTTCCCTCTCTTACATCCGCAAGATGCTTCTCCAGCATCCTGCGGTCATCTTCATATACCACCTTCATAACAGCAGTGAGTGCATCGTTCATAATACACTGCGATATCATAAACCTATCTGTAGCCGACTGTGAAATCTCCATTGTATTGTCCTGCAGATCAAATATATACAGGTAATCATCCATGGATTCCGTAATTATTTCAAATAAGATTTCTGCAGCGTGCTCTCCAAGTACTTTAAACATATCATCTATCACAGCAAGGACCTTCCTTCTAACAGATTAGAATATTCATCTCACCCTTAGAATAGCTTGAATGTATTCACGCGGTCCTGCATCTTGGCTGCCTCGTCTGCCAGGTTGACACTGATTGCCGTATTTTCCTCTGAGGAAGCTGCTGTACCCTGTACCACACCGGAAAGCTGTTCAATACCCTGTCCGATCTGTTCTAACGAATCAGCCTGGGAATTAGCCTTCTCCATTGTATTCTGCGCCATTTCCGCAAAGGACTCCATATCCGCAATAATCTGGTTGAATGCATCTGCCGTTGTTCTTGTAATGGTATTTCCCTTTTCAATCTCAACCAGAGTCTTATCAATCAGCTCTCTTGTATTTATAACCGACTTCGCACTATCTGATGCGAGCTTGCCTATCTGGTCGGCAACCACCGCAAAGCCTCTTCCGGCTTCGCCTGCCCTCGCCGCCTCAATCGAAGCATTGAGTGATAAAAGATTGGTCTGGGACGCAATATCTTCAATATCCGTGATAATATTGCCGATTTCCTTGGAAATCTCCGTAATACGCTCCATCTCTGTGAGCAGCCCGTTCATCTTTTCCCTCTCTTCGTTGGCTTTGCCTGCAGAAGCCTTTACCCTCTCGGATGCACTCTTTGTCTCCTTTGCCGTATCTGCGGCAAGGGTGACAACAGTATCTATTGTAGCGTTCAGCTCCTCAATTACTCCCGCCTGCTCTGTCGCACCATCGGACAGGGATTTAGACGCCTCCTCGACATCCTTGGCATTCGAGGATACCTTCTCCGCAATATTGGTAATCTCTGACAGTGTGCTGTTAAACCTCTTTAAAATAAATAGGAGTGAGTGCTTCAATTCTGAAAAATCACCCAGGAAATCCGTAATGTCATCGCCATTTCTTGTCAAATCGCCCTGTGCAATATATTTAACCTCCTCCGAAATCTCACGTACATAATCCGAAAGAATATTCATGGCCTCTTTCAGATTTCTCACAGTGTCGCCGAACTCATCCTCCGACTCATATGTGAGCATATCCACGTTGGACAGCTCACCCTTTCTTAAGCTGGCTACCGCTGCATCTATCTGCGCCACAGGCTCTGTAATGGAATCCGTGATTACCCTTCCGATAATAGTTGTCGCTACGGCAATCGCAATTCCTGCCACAGATATCACTATAAAAATAATCACCGTACACACATTGGCAGCCTGCTTAGAGCTACCCAGTTCAACCTGGAATTCATCTCTCAGCGTGCTGAACACGTTTCTGAATGATGTATACTTTTCATACGCGCTTCCCGTCATAATATCTGATGCCTCAGCCTGTTTTCCGGCGGTGCTCAGCCGTATTATCTCTTCCGAGAAGGACTTATAGTCCTCCCATGCGGCGATTGCCTTATCGTAATCGGCCTGCCCTTTTCGTGCATCTGCATCCGCATTGATTATTTCACTTAATGCCTTGCAATTCTCCGTAATCTGTCCTGCTATGCTCTCAAGCTCCTTCTCACAGGCAGCCATGACATCGTCATCTGATTCGACAAGGTGCTGATACTGCTTAACTCTGTACTCCGTGGTCAGCGTCTCTAACTGCTGTATATATCCTATTGCCGGTGACCATACAGCCGTAATATTCTTTACGTTGGAGCGTATCACCAAGGTTGAGATAAGTGCCACCGCCACTAAGAATACGGTCATAGTGAGCACCGTCACCCGGTATGCTTTCAACTTTCCTGCCACCTTCAAGTTAACTATAAATTTTTTGAGCTTTTCCATAATAACTTTCCCTTCCTTCGTTTTTTTCCTTCGATTTGAGTTTTAAGATTAAATGCCACAGGGCTTCAGTCTTAATAACTCAAAAAAGTCTATGGTTATTTATCTCTAAGTCAAATGATGATACCATGCTTTTATTAAAAAATCAATTAAAAATAAATTAAATTTCCATCGGATATCTTTCAGTCTCATTTACATTCGGAATAAACGAAAAAATCACGACCTGTTAGATCGGTCGTGATTCTATCAATACTGCTTAGCTGTGCATTTTATTATATTCTGCACCGTCAAAAATCTCGAGAGAAATAACCATCACCGTAGCTGCGTATGCTGCCGTGCTTCTGGCAAAATTGCTTCATAGCATATTACTCTGATTCAGACTCTGTCAGCCTTCCTCAAAATATGTAAGGTAAAGGGCTATATCAGGTGATGTGACATTGGATATAACGTAAATAACGTCGTCGCCTGACTGTGTCATAATTCCGTAGAACTCGGCATTGTCAAATACCATGTGAACCACATAATCGTCCTCCAAAAGCTCATAGGCTCCCTCTGCCTCATTTCCGTTGCTGTAAACGCTGACCACGTTGTTCTCATAGAATCTTATCTCAAAGCTTCCGCCGAGCTGCTCCTTTAACTTCTCAACAGCGGCTTCATTCATCTCAACTCCATCCGCATATCCTCCGTTAAGCTCCCAGCATGACCATAATACCTTTCTTCAGCTTTTAAAAAACACAACCCGGATACAGAGCTGAGCGGAACAATTTTTCCGTCTGTGCAGGCTGTCATAATATACTTTGATTTCCAATATAATACTTGTGTTTGCAAAACTTAAAGCCTGTTTTTCCTGTACTTCAGCGGGGACACCTCGTATGTTTTCTTGAAGCTTCTGATAAAATAGCTTACATTCTGATATCCACTCTGCATTGCAATCT